>OFHM01000595.1_pt1 | contig 29799 bp, 24 predicted proteins | sample 1521311 | NCBI WGS metagenome assembly OFHM01 (sample SAMEA3504083, study PRJEB24116) | mouse gut metagenome | biome: mouse gut; feature: mouse-associated habitat; material: faeces | place: Denmark | collected 2011 | reverse complement strand
TCCGCCCGGGCGTGAGGCATATCCCGGCGATGTATTCTATCTGCACTCCAGACTGTTGGAGCGTGCGGCGCGCATGAGCGAAGAATACGGCGGCGGCTCATTGACGGCTCTGCCCATTATTGAGACCCAGGCGGGGGACGTATCGGCCTATATCCCGACCAATGTGATTTCCATCACCGACGGCCAGATTTATCTGGAGACGGAGATGTTTAACGCAGGTTTCCGTCCTGCGGTCAATGCAGGTCTGTCCGTGTCCCGTGTGGGCGGCGCGGCGCAGATTAAGGCGATGAAGAAGATTGCGGCTCCTATCCGTGTGGAATTGGCTCAGTATCGTGAACTGGCAGCTTTCTCTCAGTTCGGGTCGGAGTTGGATGCGGATACCAAGGAGAAGCTGGCGCAGGGCGAGCGTATCAAGGAAGTGCTCAAGCAGTCCCAGTATCAGCCCATGGCCGTACAGTACCAGGTTATTATCATCTATGCGGCAACCAACAAGTATCTGCTGGATGTGCCTGTGGACAGCATTACCCGTTTCGAGAAGGAACTGTTCGAATTCCTGGACACCAGGTATGCGGAAATTCCCCGGGCTATTGCGGTGGAGAGAGTGATCTCCGGGCAGACCGAGGAGCAGCTGGTTAAGGCTATTAAGGAGTTTAAAGCGCAGTTTCACTAGTGTGTAGAGAGCAATGCGGCATCATGGGGTCCGGCCGTTGCCGGACTTCGGATGCTGAATACGTATTTATGCAATATCGCAGACAAATCTGCGATATGCGGGAAAGAGGTAATTATGGCATCAATGCGTGATATCAAGCGTCGGAAGGGGAGCATACAGAGCACCCAGCAGATCACCAAGGCCATGAAACTCGTTTCTACCGTAAAGCTGCAGAGGGCCAGAGCCAGTGCGGAGAATTCCAAGGCTTATTTTAACTGCATGTATCAGACGGTTAACCGCATACTGGCCAAGGTGGGCAATTTGCAGCATCGGTATCTGCAGCCTGCCGAAACTGTCAAAAAAGCGGTGGTGGTGATTTCCTCCAACAGAGGACTGGCAGGGGGATATAATTCCAATATTGTAAAGCTGGTGACCCGTCATGAGGGCTGGGACAAGAAGGACGTGCTGATCTATGCCGTCGGACGCAAGGGCAAGGATGCTTTTGTCAGAGAGGGCTACGAGGTGCGGATGGACCTGTCCGATGTGGCGGAAGAGCCTGCCTACCCGGACGCTATGCTGCTGTGCAGCGAATTGCTGAAGGCATACGCAGAGGGGGAAGTAGGGGAAATCTACCTGGCCTACACGGCTTTTAAGAACACGGTGAGCCATGTGCCCACCCTGTTGAAACTCCTGCCAGTAGAGCAGGGGGAGGAGATCAAAGGAGAGGAGTCGGAAGTGCCCATGAACTTTGAGGCAGACGATGAAGAGGCTCTGGAGATGATTATCCCCAAATATGTGGCCAGCCTGATCTACGGAGGGCTGATGGAGGCCGTAGCCAGCGAGAACGGCGCGCGTATGCAGGCCATGGACAATGCTACCAGCAATGCGGAAGAAATGATAAGTGATTTGACGCTGAAATACAACAGAGCTCGTCAGGGCTCTATCACACAGGAATTGACAGAGATTATAGCCGGAGCGGAGGCAATTTCATAGTTTCTCACTCCTGCGGAACTCTAAATCAGCATCCGGCCCGAAGTGCCTGGAGTACAAAGCAGCCGAAAGGATGATTTGTACTCCACCAGGAAAGGTGCTGAGGCGCTGGATGCGGAACTCTAAATCAGCATCTGGCCCGAAGTGCCTGGAGTACAAAGCAGCCGGGAGGATGGTTTGTACTCCACCAGGAAAGGTGCTGAGAGGCCGGATGCGGAACTCTAAATAAAGAAGGGATGTTTTATGACAGGAAAAAATATAGGAAGGATTACCCAGATCATTGGTGCGGTGCTGGATATCCGCTTTGGTGAGGGCCAACTGCCGGAGATCAACGAGGCAATCGTGATTCCTGGCGGGGACGGCGGTGAACTGACGGTGGAAGTATCCCAGCATCTGGGCGACGATACTGTGAGATGTATTGCCATGGGCACCACGGACGGCCTGGTGAGAGGCATGGAAGCCATCGCCACCGGCGCGCCTATTACTGTGCCTGTGGGTGAAAACACCCTGGGACGTATCTTCAATGTGCTGGGAAAGCCCATTGACAACAAGCCTGCTCCGAAGGGTGTGAGTTTTGAGCCCATCCACAGGGCGGCGCCGGATTTTGAGGAGCAGTCCACAGAGACGGAACTGCTGGAGACCGGTATCAAGGTGGTAGACCTGCTGTGCCCCTATCAGAAGGGCGGTAAGATCGGCCTCTTTGGCGGCGCGGGTGTGGGAAAGACCGTGCTGATTCAGGAACTGATCCGCAATATTGCCACGGAGCACGGCGGCTATTCCGTGTTTACCGGCGTAGGCGAGCGTACCCGTGAAGGGAATGATCTGTATCATGAGATGAGCGAGTCCGGGGTTATCGACAAGACCACCATGGTGTTCGGACAGATGAACGAGCCCCCCGGAGCCAGAATGCGTGTGGGTCTTACCGGTCTGACTATGGCAGAGTATTTCCGTGACAAGGGCGGTAAGGATGTGCTGCTGTTTATTGACAACATCTTCCGATTCACCCAGGCGGGCAGCGAGGTGTCCGCTCTGCTGGGCCGTATGCCCTCCGCAGTGGGCTATCAGCCCACGCTGCAGACAGAGATGGGCGCTTTGCAGGAACGTATCACATCCACAAAGAACGGTTCCATCACATCCGTTCAGGCAGTATATGTGCCTGCGGACGATTTGACTGACCCGGCTCCCGCTACGACCTTCGCTCATTTGGACGCTACTACCGTGCTGTCCCGTTCCATCGTGGAATTGGGTATCTACCCTGCCGTGGATCCGCTGGAGTCCACCTCCCGCATTCTGGATCCCCGCATCGTAGGCGAAGAACACTACAAAGTGGCTCGGGGTGTGCAGGAAATATTGCAGAGATATAAGGAATTACAGGATATCATCGCTATTCTGGGTATGGATGAACTGTCTGAGGATGACAAGCTGGTGGTTTCCCGTGCCCGTAAGGTACAGAGATTTCTGTCCCAGCCTTTCTTCGTGGCGGGCCAGTTCACCGGTATGGAAGGCAAATATGTGCCCATCAATGAGACGATCCAGGGCTTTAAAGAGATTCTGGAAGGCAAACATGATGATATTCCGGAAAGCTATTTCCTGAACGCCGGCAGCATCGATGATGTCCTGGCCAGAGTGAAATAGGGAAAGGCAGGTTTTCCATGGCAGAAAATAATTGCTTGACTTTGAAGATCATCACCCCCAACAGAGTTTTTTATGAGGGCGAGGCGGAGATGGTGGAGTTTAACACATCCGAGGGCGAAATAGGCGTGCTGCCCGGACATCTGCCAATGACGGTGATCGTAAAGCCCGGCGTGCTTACCATTACGGAGCCGGAGGGCGAGAAGGAAGCCGCGCTCCATGCCGGCTTTGTGGAGATTCTGCCGGACAGGGTCACAGTTCTGGCAGAGATTGTCGAATGGCCGGACGAGATTGATGCCGCCAGGGCGGAGGCAGCCAAAGAACGTGCGGAAGAGCGTATCCACGAACATGCCAGCGACACGGACATAGCCAGGGCGGAGACCGCTCTGCTGCGGGCGATGGCCCGCATTCAGGTCATAAAGTAAGGCCCGGCCTGCCTTCCCAGTAACGGCGGGTATATCGGATGCATATGTTATAGAAAAAGAAAAGGCATCATGGACATGGATTTTGAACGCAGAATCTTACCTTTTTATATGACATATCCGGCGGCAGGCTATGGGAACGGTACTCTTTACGGCAGGCAGGACGGGGACGTGCTGCGGGATCTGGAATATTTCCGGCAGATGTATCCGGCGCAGATCAGGCATTACCAGACCAGGGTCGCCGAGATTCTGGATAAGCTGGACTATGAGGGCAGCGTGATATACGATGAATATCCTGACCGCTATACCTTGGAGCGCACGGCTGATAATATAACCGATATCATCCGGCGGGAGGAGAGGCAGAAGTATTCGGACCAGGAGAATCCGGGCGACGATGGGGAGCCCAGACAGCCGCTGATATTTGTGCTTCTGGTAAATGAAGTTTATAAGCGCCGTCGGGGCGGCAAAAGAGGATTTTTCAGCTTGAGCTGACAGGGAAATATAACAGGCAGGGCCACGGGAACCACGCGTTTTCGTGGCTCTGCGGGACTAAAGACATAAATTTGTGGAACTCTAATTAGGGAGAGTTGGGGATGGACGAGTTAAGCGGATTGCTGAAAGAGATGATGAATGAAGGGCTGGTACAGGTGGTATTGAGTAACAGCAGGGACAAATCTTACGGGGACAAGCTGAAGATTCGTCCGGTGCTTCTCAAGGGAGAATTACGCTTCCAGGGGACAAGGTATGCCGGAACCCAGGTATTTCATGAGAATCATAGTGCGGGAGAAATCTGTGAACTGGTAGAAAAGCTGTTGGCCGGTACATTCTGCCAGTGTGAGATCATGGCAAAAGACAGGAGTGCCACTGTGCTGGTGAGTAAGAAGGGCAAAATAACGGTCAAAACCAGACGGATATCCTGTAACATTCCCAGGGAACTCTCCCATAACCGTGAGAAGCAGTATATCCTGCAGGAAGGCCGTCCGGTGGATTTCCTGGTGGGATTGGGAGTTCAGACCCCGGACGGCCGGATCACCAGGAGTAAATATGACAAATTCCGCCAGATCAACAGATATCTGGAGTTTATAGAGGATATATTGGACCAGCTGCCCGGGGAGGGGCAGATCCATGTAATAGATTTCGGCTGCGGCAAGTCGTACCTGACTTTTGCCATGTATTACTATCTTCATGTGCTGCAGGGCAGGGATATCCGTGTTACGGGACTGGACCTGAAAGCCGATGTAATCCGGCGCTGCAATGAACTGGCCGGAAAGTGCGGTTATGAGAATCTGCATTTTCGGGTGGGAGATATCAGTACTTATGAAGAGAACCAGAGGGTGGATATGGTGGTATCTCTCCACGCCTGCGATACAGCCACGGATTATGCGTTGGAAAAAGCCGTGAGTTGGGGGGCCAGGGTAATCCTGGCGGTTCCCTGTTGTCAGCATGAGGTAAACAGACAGATTCATTGCCGGGAATTGGAGCCATTACTGCGATATGGGCTGATCCGGGAGCGCATGTCTGCTCTGATCACAGACGCGGTAAGGGCGGGATTGCTGGAGCAGCAGGGGTATGAGGCCCAGATTCTGGAGTTCATCGACATGGAACATACACCCAAGAACCTGTTGATCCGGGCGGTGAAGAGGCAGTCCGGGACGCAGGGCGCCGCTGGGGCACAGCATATGCGAAAAAGGCAGGACACCTGCCGGGATCAGGGGGCTTCGCTGCAGGAAACCATGGAACAGCTGGGGATATATCCCACGCTGGCGCATTTGCTGGAGCAGTGAAGGAGCAGGGGATATCTGCAATAATAAAGTTTGGATGGAAACCAGGACACATTGTCGGACTGAAGCGTAGATACAGGCGGTCCCGCGGCGTATGGGAAAGGAGCGGCCATGAAAAAGGTAATAATAAAATGGGTGATTTTTCTGCTGACTTTTGTGGTCGCATTGCTGGTGGCAGGCCGGGTAATGAATCATGACAATCGGAATATGACCATGGAATTGTCGCCGGCCAGTTTTCCTGTTATAACCCTGGAGAAGGGGGACATTGTTTATAATGAACTGCATGGGTACGCTCAGGCGATGGACACCGCCTATCAGCGGGGAACTATCGCGGAACTGGGGACGAATAGGGAATTGGTATTTCGGATTGACACCTATGGGATCAACCTGGCAGGAATCCGCATGGAGGTGCGCAGCCGGGACGGCAGTCGTCTTATAGAGAATACCGAGATCACGGAGTATTCGTCCGGGAGTACCATACGGGTGGAGACAGCCTTGAAGGATCTGATTGAGAAGGACAAGGAGTATTCTCTGGCGCTGGTGCTCACCGATGACAGCGGTCGGGAAATCTGGTATTACACCCGGGCCATATGGAGTGACAATACATGGGGATATGAAAAATTGCAGTATGTGTGGGACTTTCACCAAAAGACTTTTGATAAGGAGGCCGCCAGGGACTTGATCAAGTATCTGGAGAGCAGTTCTCAGGGGGACAATACTACTTTTCATAAGGTGGATATTCACAGCAGCTTTCAGCAGATTACCTGGGGAGATTTGGACGTGAGGCGTCTGACCCAGCCTGCCGTGAATCTGGTGGAACTGGCCACGCAGACAGCTTCCATGGAACTTCATTACCTGGTGTCCACAGGCAGCGGCCGGGACCAGGACTGCTACCTGGTGGAAGAACTGTACCGAATCCGCTATACCCCGGAAAGGGTATATTTGCTGGAATTTGAGAGGACCATGGACCAGATTCCCGCTGTGAAGGGGGATATTTATGGCAGCGACAAGATTATGCTGGGAATTGTGGGGGAAGACACGGCTCTGTTGGAGAGTGAGGACGGCAATATTGTGGTCTTTGAAGCGGCCGGAAGACTTTGCAGTTACAATGTGACCACCAACAGACTGGCGCTGCTTTTTTCTTTTTATGAGGACCAGTCCCAGAACAATCGGGTACAGTGGGATGTCCGCGAGATGTACCGCCGGTTCAATCTGAAGATCCTGGATGTGGACGAGGGCAACAATGTGCAGTTTGCCGTATACGGGTATATGAACCGGGGACGGCATGAGGGAGAGGTGGGCATCCAGCTCTATACCTACAACAGCGGGCGGAATACCATTGAGGAACTGGTATATATTCCCTATGACAAAACCTATGAGATTTTGGAGCGGGAACTGGAGGAACTTCTCTATCTGAACCGGGAGGGGAAGCTTTATCTCTATCTGGATCACGGCATTTACGAAGTGGACACCCTGGAGCGGACCAGCAACAGGATTGCCCTGGTGGAGAGCGACGAAGCCATGGTGATATCCGCCAGCCACAAGATCGTAGTGTGGCGTCAGGATCAGGGGCTGCAGATCATGAACCTGGGGACGGAACAGATTACCCGGATTGATGTGAACGCGGACGAAATAGCCCGTCCGCTGGGCTTTATGGGAGAGGACATTGTCTACGGCGTGGCAAGACAGGAAGATGTGACCAGCGATGCGGCGGGACGTCTGTTTTTTCCCATGTACCAGGTGTGCATCAGAGATGCATCAGGAAAGCTGCTGAAAGCCTATCAGCGGGATAATATTTATACGCTGTCCTGTCAGGTGGAGGAGAACCAGATCACTTTGGAACGGATTCTGCGCAGGGAAGACGGCAGCTTTGTGAGTACGTCTCAGGACCATATTATGAACAGTGTGGCCCAGGATGAGGGTAGAAACCGGCTGGTGGTGGCAGCGGTGGATACCTATGAAAAGCTGGTCCAGATTCAGGTGCGGGAAGAGATTGATGTGAAGGGGCTGCAGGTCCTGACCCCCAAGGAAGTTATTTTTGAGGGGGGAAGAGATGTGGTACTTCCCATGGACAATCAGCAGGAGCGTTACTATGTGTATGACCTGGGCCGTGCGGCGGGTATTTATTACGATCCGGCGGTGGCCATCCGCCAGGCGGATGCCTGCTCCGGTGTGGTGGTGGACGAAAGCGGCAGAACCATATGGGTCAGGGGGAACCGGGTGCTGCGCAACCAGATTATGGCCATCACAGCCCAAACGGCTACGGAAGACAAGGGCAGCCTGGCCGTGTGCCTGGATACCATGCTGGCTCTGGAAGGGATCGTGGGAAATACGGATAATCTGCTGAGTCAGGGCAAAACGGCCAGGGAGATTCTGGAAGAAAATCTGGAGGGACAGGCGCAGGTGCTGGATCTGGGGGGCTGCAGCCTGGATTCCATGTTGTATTTTATCAATCAGGACATTCCGGTACTGGCCCGTCTGAAGAATGGGGAGGCAGTGCTGCTTACGGGCTTTAACGAGTATAATATGGTGGTGATGGAGCCCGCAACAGGCAGGCTGTATAAAAAGGGAATGAACGACACCCGGGAGTGGATGGAGGAGAACGGCAATTCCTTCATCACCTATATCAGAACGATACAATAGTGTTCCGACACATCGGAAAGAGAGCGCAAAAGAAAGATTGCCGGTTGCGGGGAGAGGAAACTGGTAAATATGCAAAAGAACAGGATTCGGTATCTAGACATTTACAAAGGACTTGGAATTGTGCTGGTGGTGCTGGGCCATATGGAGGCAACTCCCTACTTCTGGAAACTTCTGCTCAATGCTTTCCATATGCCGCTGTTTTTCGTGGCAGCAGGCTTGCTGACGGGAGAGGGGAGGCTGTATGAGCGGGAATCGGGTTCTGTGATCAGAGACAGAGCCCGCTCTATTCTGATTCCATATTTCTGGTTCAGTCTCATTGGCATTTTATGGGACTGCGCAAAAGAGTTTTTTGCTCCCATGCCCCATTCTTTCACGGGAATATCCGGCAAGGTATGGGACGCCATTTCATTTTTCGGTATTTCCGTGCTATGGTTTTTGCCGGTATTTTTTGTGGGAGCCACAGGATACCAGCTTTTGCGTAAAAAACTGGCTTATCCTGCGGCGCTGGCTTTACTGGCTTCACTGGCTGTGGGGCTTTGTGCCTTTAAGGGGGTGCCGGGCCAGGCAGCGGGGATGGAGATGTCCGCCGGCGTGTTTCTGCTGAAACTGGCCAGTACGGTTCTGCGCGGTTGTATGGGTATGTTTTTCTGTGCGCTGGGGGAGGGCATGGGCATATTGGTGAGATGCCTTGCTGAGCGGAAATGGGTGCTGGCATTGGCCGGTGCCGGCCTGATCGGTGCGGGATCCTGGCTGTCTGTCGTCAATGTCCGGGTGTCGGGTTACCCGGTATCTTTCTGTTATATGCTATTGGGGAATGGAGCCCTCTTTATCCTGGCAGCCTTGTGCCTTACCGGCGGAACCCTCTTCCTGTGCTGTCTTCCGGGACGATTTGCGCCCCTTGAATATCTGGGGAAGCATTCCCTGGCCATCATGGTGACACATCTGGATATGCGTGTCATTTATATTGCCCAAAAGGCGGGGGGCTTGGCCTTGGCGGCCACAGGCCGGCTTTTTATTCAACATATTGCGCTGTTTGCGGTGATGGTCATATTGGAACTGTTTTGGATCTGGCTGCTCAACGGTTGTTTGGGATTTCTAATGGGAAAGAGAAAGAATACAGGAGCACAGATTGTACAGAAGGAGGAGAGACGGAAATGAAAGTAGTGGGAAAACAGAGAAACAGCAAAATGTGCTTTATCTGCGGCATGGATAATCCGGTGGGTATGAAAGCCCAATTCTATAATATGGAGGACGGCAGCGTTATGACTATCTTCCGATATGAAGAGGAACACCAAAGTTTTCCCCAACGGGTTCATGGGGGGCTGGCCGCAACTATGCTTGACGAACTGGGGCTGAGAGCGCTGTGGGCCCGGGAGGGGGAGTCGGTTCTGGGAGTTACCATGTCCATGGCAGTAAAATACAGAAAGCCTGTGCCCTATCAGGAGGAACTGGTGGGGAAAGGAATCCTGGTGAAATCTACTTCCAAGTTTGCCACTATGAGGACGGAGATATATGATCGGAAAGGCATATTGCTGGTCAGCGCAGACCTCAGATATATAAAACTGGATGCAGAACAAATCGCGGGAGATGTGGATGCCCATGAAGAGATGTGCTACCTGATTGAAGACGAGGTGAGGGAGATCATACTGGAACTGTAAGGAATCAGCTTATGAGAACATCTGCTATGAAATAGCCAGGCTCTATTATTGGAACAGGGGGGGAATGGATAATCCATTTGTATGAGAGAGAATTGTGAAGAGATCGGGAACCGTCGGCAAATATGCAGGAAAAATTGCAGAAAGCGGAAAAAATTGCCAGTTGGTTCCCGATTAAACGCATATGCCAGAACTGTCCTGTAAACAAATAATAACGGCTGATATATACTATGCCTGAGACTGTCAAATGCGTACACCCTTGTTCCAAAGGTGTTTTTGCTGCTCAAATAGCGTTGCAGAAGCCACTTTGCGCAATGGTTAGTTTATTCCTTTGCCGATGCGGCAGGAAAAATATATTTTTTATACTTTTGCAGCAACAGAAGCAGCAATATTCCCAGCACGCCGCAGGAAAGTATTTCTCCCAAGCCCACGGTGAGCATGAAATAGGGGATGGAGCCGGGAATGTGATATGCGAAATACAACACCATCGGCACGATCAGCGTGTTGGCCACAATGGGAGGCAGAGGGGCCAGCCATTTGCAGCGCCGCAGCAAGTACGTGCCGACAGCGCCCAGCAGTGTTGCCAGACTGCCGAATATTATATCCCATAGAATGGCGCCGGTGAGCAGATTGCTGATCAGGCATCCCAGGAACAGGCCAGGTATGGCGGCAGGGGTGAAAAAGGGTAAGATGGTGAGCGCCTCGGAGAAGCGAAGCTGGATGGCATAGTTTGCCAGGCCCAGAGCGTTGGCAAGCAAAGTCAATACCACATAGAGGGCGGCAATCAGCGCCGCCTGGGAAACAAAAAGTGTTTTACTGTTTTTCATTGTATAAATCTCCTCTAGTATTTTTTTTACGAGTGGAAGGTCTCGAACACTCGGTTTGGATCTTCTGACACCCATGTCAGTGAGACTCCTGCAACGAAAAACAGTTTAACACATTTTGGCTGGAATGGCAAGGGGAGGCTTATTCTACAAATCCGGCTTTTTTAAGCTGCCTGCGAACCAGACCGCCCAGTCCCAGAGTAATGGCAATTTTGATCATGTCGGCAGGAATATACGGGATTACGCCTATCCACAGCGCCTCCACGAAAGTGCGTTTCAACAGGTAACCCAGCCACAGTGTGCCGAACAGATAGCACACCGCCACCCCCAATACCATGCCGACCAGATGAAGAGGCCATTTGGAGGGCCATTTGCCGATAAAAAAGCCTGCAATCAGGGTCAGGAATATGTATCCGATGAGATATCCGCCTGTGGGTCCGAACAGTTTGCCCACTCCCCCGGTAAATCCGGTGAATACAGGTAAACCCACCAGTCCCAGCAGAAGATATACCAGGCAACTCACCGTGCCCCATTTCATCCCCAGCATATAGGTGGCCAGCAGTACCCCCAGAAGTCCTAGGGAGATGGGGACCGGGCTGACAGGCAGCGGAAAGGAAATGGGGCCCAGCACGCAGATTACGGCAGTCATCAGGCCGATCAGAGCAATTTTCTTTGTATTCATTTCTTTCTCCTTTTCGTTTTTTTGATGTTCTACATTGACAATCCCGGATTTGAATTCTCGGTGCTGATGCCTTACCGGCACAGGCAGTCATTAATCTGCCCGAACCGGGAATTAACTTATGGGGATTGGAAATGTACATCATAATGTAAACTAAGTATACAATTCATAACGCAGATTGTCAACCAAAAATTAAATACAGTTTACAATCTGCGTTATTTTTGCACAAGGTTCGGCATGACACCGTATACATATGAGTGAATTTTAATAGGAACACTGTAATATCAAGGCTTTTCGGAGCCTATATCCACAAAAAATGTAATCAGAGCTATCACATTACGCAAAAAGCCGTCCGCCAAGAAAAGTCGGGCTGCTTTTTTGCATGGATAGCCGGGAGGCAAAAAATAGTAATAAGGTTTTAACATAAGAATTTTTGAGGGCCCCGGCTCAGTAAAAATTTCGGAGTGTGGCCACATCCGAATTACTTGCCGTTTTGGGCGGGTAATGAAAATAGATGTTCTGATTTGGCGTATGTTATGCATCTATCTATTTTTTTGAAAGCAGTTGACAATCTAACGATTGTTAGGTACAATGAACCTAACAATCGTTAGAATTGGAGATATGACAATGCAGGACACAAAGGAAAATATTTTAATGGTTTCTTTAGAGCTTTTTTCCCAAAGAGGATTTCGGGCAGTTTCTATCAGAGATATTTGTAAAAAAGTAAACATCAAAGAGAGCTCAATATATTATCACTTCCAGGATAAACGGGCAATTTTGGCGGAATTGCTACGACGTTTTCAAAATACGGCGACCACCATGATGGGCCAGTTAGAATCTATGCTAAATGATACGAGTGGTTCACACAATATTGGCTCCCATGATATAATAGGAAATTACTTCTTTGAACAATACTTGATGGATGACTTTTGCAATAAGGTGATTCGCCTGCTCCTTATTGAGCAGTTCAACAATGAGGAGGCTCAAATAATTTACGACCACTGGATTTTTGCCAAACCTCTTGCATTTCAGAGCAGGGTATTTTCTGCGTTAATGGAAATGAAGATTATTAAACACGCAGACAGCTACTATTTAGCCGAAAAGTACTATGCACCAATTTTTCTGTTTGCCCAGCGATGGCTATTTTGTGGCCCACTGACCGATGAACATAAGCAGTCCTTTCGGGCAAGCGTATATCAGCATATACAAAGATTTTTTGAAGAAATTGCGGAGGAAAACTAAAATGGGAAACATCATTATTGTTGGCGCAAATCAAGGTATCGGATATTATATGGTAGAAAGATTATTGGAATTGGGCAATTCCGTAACGGTATTGGACATTCAGATAGACGCGATTGAAAAACTACAGAAGAACTACCCCAAAACTGTTTTGCCCATTCTTGCGGATGCTAAAGTTTTTGGGAGCATAGAAAACGGCGTAAAACAGGCGATGGGACGTTTTGGGAATACTGATATTGCTATTCATAACGCTTGCCTTTGTGTATATGAAAACGAACAGAATATTGGTTTCGACATTTACCAAGATGTGCTGGATGTCAACTATTTCGGAGCGCTGCGGCTGGTAAAATCCGTTCTTCCATATATGCGTAAGGCAGGTAAGGGACGTATGATTTTTACAAGCTCTGGTGTTGGTGTAACTGGTTTTGAGAATATTTCTCCTTATGCGGCCTCAAAAGGAGCAATAGAATCATTGGCTAAATGTCTACAAATAGAAAATGAAGAGTATGGTATCACTTTCCATTTATTTCATCCGCCATTGACAAATACAAAATCAGCATCAGGAATTTCTGTTCCAATAGAATTCAAGGCAGAAGCAAAAAAAGTTGGATATGGGCTGGCTGATCGTATCTGGAAAAAAAAGTTTGTGATTTGTCACTCTGCAATTCAAACAGCACAAATGAAGTTTTCTTATCGACACCCCTTATTCATTGGAAAAATGATGACTAAGGCAACAAAAAGAGTCGTTGAAGTGGAAAAAAGTGAGGATTTGCAGTGAAAAGATATAGAATGGCAGCATTTATTATTCTCATACATGAATAAATTTTTACTTTGGTAAAAGATTATGAGAAATATTAATACTTCCCATCGCCTTAACGACCAGATAGCCGCAAAGGAAAAGGAATTGATGAAAATCACCCGCTACAAGCAATCACTGTATCAAGATTGGAAAGACGGAGAAATTTTCCAGCAGGAATACAGGGAAATGAAAGTCGATTATGAACGGCAGGCCGCCAGGCTCTCGGATTTGCTGGCCCGGCTGACGGCTGAACGAAAACAGCTTTCAAATGGCGTTGACCAGCAGCATGCCGCGCTGATAGTCTTTGCGAAATATCAGAACATCGAAAAGCTGACCTGCGAAATTCTGATTGAGCTGGTAGACCATATCAAGATTTACGAAAACGGCAATATCAGCGTTCACTTTAAGTTTGCGGACGAGTTCTGTCGGATTTCCGAGTATATTGAAATCAATACCATTGACACCGCCGAGGCGGGCTGATACCCGCTAAAGCATAAAATCCTTTTGACAGTGCGTTTCTTATATAAAACGCAAGCGTATGAGACGAAGGGATTGGGGGATTCCCAGATCGGGAAAGATAAAAGGACCTGTCGCAAAACTGTAGATTTTGCGACAGGCTCCTTTGTTGTCCGCAGGTCAGGAAGTTTACAGTTCCCCATTGCGGTATCTGGATACAATGCTCTGGATCCTCTCGTTGGGATTCAGCAAATCGCTGATAGAGGAATCATGGTTCAGGGTATCAATGATGTAAGCGATATACTTACTCATATCACAATTAATATACCATTCCCGTTCCAGGAGTTCCGGAGTCTGGTAGATCAGGTTAGTGGTAAGAATTTTGGTAATCAGGCCGCTTTCATGGGCCTTATCGAACTTTTCCAGTCCTCCTGTAAACAGACCGAAGGTGGAGAACACAAAAATCTTGCCTGCCTGGCGCTGCTTCAGGGCGGCAGCGGTTTCCAAAATGCTGTCGCCGGAGGAGATCATATCGTCAATGATGATCACATCCTTGCCCTCTACACTGGAGCCCAGGAATTCATGGGCCACAATGGGATTGCGTCCATTTACCACCTGGGTGTAATCCCGGCGTTTGTAAAACATGCCCATGTCCAATCCCAGCACATTGGCGATATAAATGGCCCGCTTCATGCCGCCCTCGTCCGGACTGATGACCATCATATGACCATTGTCAATCTGCAGATCTTTTACATGGCACAATAGGCCCTTGATAAATTGATAAGCGGGCTGTACAGTCTCAAACCCGTGCAGAGGGATGGCATTCTGCACCCGGGGATCGTGAGCGTCAAATGTGATGATGTTATCTACTCCCATACCCACAAGTTCCTGCAGGGCCAGAGCACAGTCCAGAGATTCCCGTGCCGTCCTCTTGTGCTGGCGGCTCTCGTACAGATAGGGCATGATCACAGTGATCCGGCGGGCTTTGCCCCCCACAGCGGCGATAATACGTTTCAAATCCTGATAGTGGTCATCGGGGGACATATGGTTTTCATGCCCGCATAGAGAATAGGTAAGGCTATAGTTGCAGACATCTACCAGCAGATACAAATCGCAGCCCCGGACGGATTCCAAAATCATGCCCTTGGCTTCTCCGGAACCAAAACGGGGCACTTTGGTGCTCAGAAGGTAGGAGTTTCTCTGATATCCCGCGAAAGCCAGAGAATCCCGGTGCTCGTGTTCCCGCTCCGTCCTCCATTTTACCAGATACTTGTCTACCTTGTCGCCCAATACCTTACAGCCCTCCAGAGCGATGATGCCCAGGGAACCCACAGGGATGGTCTCTAAGTTGCGCTTCTCTTCACGATTTGGCATGTATACCTCCTATTGATGGTCTTTAGATCTTCGGTTCTGCATATCCTCTGCCGCTACACAGGTCAGGGCTGCTTGTCCGGCCCCTTCGCTGTCCGGGTATGGGGCAGTGGACCCCTTCGAGGACATGCTGTTGAAAGTTCTGTGTGTTATCCTGCCCGCTTAAGGCTGAATACATTACTTTCCCGGAAACCTTTTTTTGTACATGCGGATATCCGGGCCGGTGAGTTTGCATAGGGAGTAATTGCTGGTGATGCGGGAAAAAATGCGGTCGGAATAGCGGTCTCGCATCTCCTCCAGATTCAGATTGGTGGAGATGATAGTGGCTTTCTGCCGCAGGTGCCGCTCATTGAGCAGGGAAAACAGCTGGGAAGTCACAAAACTGTTGGTCACTTCCGTTCCCAGGTCATCAATGATCACCAGGTCACTATTGTAAAGGTCCTTGCAGAAATTGTAAAGACTTTCTTTGGACTTTGTGTCAAAGCTATACCGGGCCAGAGTCTCGAAAAGCCCGCTGGCACTGAAATAGATCACGGCCCATCCCCGGGACAGCAGTTCTCCGGCAATACAGCCTGACAAAAAACTTTTGCCTGTCCCTACTGTACCATAAAACAGTAAATTTTGATAGCTTTTTTTGAATTCATCCACGAATTTATGGCTGATGGCAACAGCGTTTTCAAAGCGCTGCAGATCCTCCCCCTCATAATAGGCAGTGGAAAGAGTATCGAAATTTTCCCGGGCAATCATCTCCTGGATGCCGGATTGCTCATATAGCAGAGTGATTTCCTGCTGACGGAAGCAGTGGCATTTCTCGCTGCCGATATAGCCGGTGTCCAGACAATCGGGACAGTCGTAAAAAGGTTCCAGATAGTCGGGGGGATATCCGGCCTGGGACAAAAGAAGCCTGCGGCGTTCCGCTTTGGACGCCAGTTCCCGCTTCAATTCTGCCAGTGAGGAATCGTCTCCGTCCAGCAGCAGGCGGGCATGGGCCACGGAGGTGGCTCCCACGGAAGCATCCAGTTCCCGGTATTCCGGAAGCTGTGCATAGACCTGTTGTCTGCGCTGGGCCAACAGCCGCATATTCCGGGTCTGCCGTTCTTCGTATCCTCGCTTTATGCTGTCATATTGTGTCTTAGTCAATGCCACGGCGGTTTCTCCTATTTAGAGTTCCGCATATTCCCTACATGCACACACAGGGGGTGCTTCCCGAATGCCCGCCCCGGCGTTCATTCGGAAAGCAGTGCGCATTCCGGGAATATGCTGTTAAGAGTTCCGCATATTCCCTGCATGCACACACAGCGGGTGCTTCCCGAATGCCCGCCCCGGCGTTCATTCGGAAAGCAGAGCGCATTCCGGGAATATGCGAATCAAATATTTTTCCGACTTCTTCAGTTGCTGAGCAGTTCCTTTTCCAACTCCTCAAAATTGTAGGTGTTCTGCTTAAACTGGTTGAATTTGTTGCTGACGGCGGCACTGTTGCGGGGCGCTGTGTTGGCCGCGGCGCTTTTCTGCTTCTGGTGCTGTTCATCCACACGCTTGATGTCGGCTTTGTGGCGCACGTTTTCTTTGCGCCAACTGCTCAGAATCCCTTCCGCGTACTCGAAGCGGTGTTTGTCCACAGCCATCACGGTGCGCTCACAGGCCTCAAAAATGATGTCCGGGGTGAAACCGTATTCCCGGGTCCAGCGGTTGATATATTCCAGCTCCTTGTTGGTGGGGACGGAGGACTTGCCCAGTTCGTTCATGATGGCGTAGACGGACTTGTCATATTTGAGAGCCGCTTTCTGGGCCTGTTTTGGGGTGGTTATTCCCTGCTGTGCCCAACTCACGGCTACTTTCTCCATATAGCGGAAGTCCTTTTTGCCCCTGTCTACGCAGTATTGGATCAAATAGTCGATCAGGTCATCGGAAAAGCGCAGCACATCGGATAGATACAGAATGGTTTTCATATCTGATGCTGTCAGAGTTCTGCCCACATATACCTGGGCCACAAACAAAAGCTGTGCCGTATTTTCCTGCTCCTTGAAACTGCGAAGCTGGTCGGCGCTGTAGGCGGGTTTGGCATAGGGGTCCGGCTCTTCCAAAGCAGCTTCCCAGCCTGCGCCTCCGGGCACTGTCATTTGCTCCCTGGCGGGCTCGATGTCCGCCAGAGAAAGCTGTCTCTGTTGGCAAAATGTCACCGTATTGCCGCCTTCTGCTGCCGCAGGATTGCCCAAGGTTTCACTGCCTATCGTCATAGGATTGCCCAAGGTGCTGCTGTCTATTGCCATAGGATTGCCCAAGGCGTCGTTACCCATCGCCATAGGATTGCCCAGGGTTTCGCCGCCCATCGCCATAGGATTGCTCAAGGCGTCATTACCCGCCGCCACAGGATGACTCCCGCCGGCAGGGCTTCCAGCCGCCGTGGCATTGGCCGCTGTGCCGTTGCCGGCCGAAGCAGCGGAAGCGCCTGCTATGGCGCCGCCTGCCGGCAGGGCAGAATTACCGGCCATGTTATTACCTCCGGCAGTCGTAATGCCGCAGTTCATGCCCGAACCCAGCCCGCGCAGATGAATGGCTGTCAGGTTCTTGCCCGGGTCAAATTCCAGGGATAACAGATTCTGCTTTTCCCAATAGCGCAGGGCGCGCAGTATGTCCTTTTCCGTATGATTGAATTTATCCGCAATGTCCGAGACACCAAACGCCATGTTGGCATGGACCATCCGCACCAGATAAAGGTAGACTTTGAGCTGGGCGTCGTTGGCATCCTTCATATAATTGTCTATGAAATAATTGGAGATAGCGGTAGATTCTATGTAATTGTCCTTATATATTGCCAGATTCGCCATGGAAAACCATCCTTCTTTGTTTCAGTGTTTCAAAGTATAGCATAGGAAATCCGAAAAAGAAATAGGCATAATGCCAGAAAGAAAAACAGGCGATTCGGGCCATAAAAAATGTGGAAACGGTGGATACCGTGGATAAATATTTGACATGTGGAGGAAAAGCCCCGCAAACTCAGCTGCAAAAGAAGATGGACAAAGAAGATGTTTATCCACATTTTTATAAAAAATATCCACATTTTCCTGCCGCAAAAGCCGCAGAAAAAATGTGGATATGGTGGATAACTATTTCCCAAGGAGAGATTCGCCGATTTTTACCACGTCTCCGGCGCCCATAGTTATCAACAGATCGCCGTTTATGCAATTTTCTGTCAGAAATTTTTCGGCTTCCTCGAAAGTGGGGAAGTATTCGCATTCCGTGCCCAATGCCCGGACGGCGGCCTGCAGATCCCGGGAACTGATGCCCAGAGTATCTTTTTCCCTGGCGGCGTAAATGTCCGTCAATACCACCCGGTCGGCCAGGGCCAGGGCACGGGCAAATTCGCCCATAAAAGCCTTAGTGCGGGAATAAGTGTGGGGCTGGAACATACACCACAGAGTTTTATGGGGATAATTTTTTGCCGCCTGCAGAGTTGCGGTAATTTCTGTGGGATGATGCGCATAATCATCTATTATAGCGAATCCGTTCACGGTTCCTTTGTACTCAAAGCGGCGGTCCGTGCCGCAGAAATTCTTCAGGGCGGCCAGTGCCGTGCCGCGGTCGATACCCAACAGATCCGAAGTGGCCAGTGCGGCCAGTGCATTGTGTACATTGTGTTCGCCGGGCACCTGCAAAGTGACCGGTTCAGGTTCCTTTCCGGGACTGTGCAGCAGGAAGGAAGCATTTCCCTGTTCATCATGCCGGATCTGGCGGGCATGATAATCGCAGCCGCCGTCATGTCCAAAAGTGACGACCCGGCAGGACAGGCCTTCCGTCAGCTCCTGCCAGCGCTCTATGTCGCCGCTGATGACCAGAGTCCCGTCCGGGGGAAGAAGCCGGGCGAAGCGCCGGAAGGAATGGCGTATGTCATCCAGGTCCTTGAAAAAGTCCAGATGATCTTCCTCCACATTCAGGATCAGACCTATTTTAGGGAAGAAACTTAAAAAGCTGTTGGTGTATTCACAGGCTTCGGTGAGAAAGTATCCGCTGCCTCCCACCCGGATGTTGCCGCCGATGGACTTTAAGATGCCGCCGATGGACAGGGTGGGATCGGTGTCCGCCTGGAGCAGAATTTCCGCAAGCATGGAGGTGGTGGTGGTCTTGCCGTGGGTACCGCTTACGGCGATGGGGAGTTCATAGTTCTTCATGATCTGCCCCAGAAGTTGTGCTCTGGACAAGTAGGGGATTTCTTTCTCGCGGATGGCCATAAACTCCAGATTGTCCTCATGCACGGCACTGGTCAACACGGCGCAGTCAATATCTTCCGTGACATGGGCGGCATCCTCCCCGTAGGAAACCCGGATTCCTTTCTTTTCCAGGGCCTGGGTGATGGGGCTGGACTTCCAGTCGGAACCGGACACGGCAAAGCCGGCCCGGTGCAGAATCTCGGCCAGGCCGCTCATGCTGATACCGCCGATGCCCACAAAATAAACAGAAACGGGGTGTTTGAAATCTATCTGATACATAACAGCGCATAGCTCCTTTTGCGGAATGTTCTAAAATTATTATATTCCTTATTATATACTTTGTGGGTAAAAAAAACAAATGCATTTTCATAATGACGAAATTCTGTTAAAATTGAATAAAAAAATAAGCAAAAAAAAGTTTTTTATGTAAAAAATATTCACAATTGGAATTGAATATGCTATAATGTATACAAGACAAGGCCCATGGGTACCTTGTATATTATGCTAGATTGAGGTGATGACATGATCAAAAAAGAGATGATAGCCATGTTATTGGCCGGAGGACAGGGCAGCCGTCTGGGGGTGCTTACGTCCAAGGTTGCCAAGCCTGCGGTTGCTTTCGGCGGGAAGTACCGCATTATTGACTTTCCCCTGAGCAATTGTATCAATTCGGGTGTTGATACGGTGGGCGTATTGACACAGTACCAGCCTCTGCGGCTGAACACCCACATCGGGATCGGTATTCCCTGGGACCTGGACCGAAACATCGGCGGTGTGACGGTGCTGCCGCCCTACGAAAAGAGCGCCAACAGTGAATGGTATACCGGTACGGCCAATGCCATATACCAGAATTTGGACTATATGGAGAGTTTCAACCCGGAGTACATACTGATTCTGTCCGGGGATCATATTTACAAGATGGATTACGAGGTCATGCTGGACTTCCACAAGGCCAATAACGCGGAGGTGACCATCGCTGTAATGCCCGTTCCCATGGAGGAAGCCAGCCGCTTCGGCATTATGATTACGGATGAGAACCGCCGGATTACTGACTTTGAGGAGAAGCCCGAACATCCCAGGAGCAATCTGGCCAGCATGGGTATTTATATTTTCAACTGGAAGACGCTGAAGGAGGCGCTGCTGACCATGGCGGATCAGCCGGCTCTGGATTTTGGAAAACATGTCATTCCCTACTGTCATGAGAAAGGCGCGCCGCTGTATGCCTATGAGTTCAACGGCTACTGGAAGGATGTGGGAACGCTGAATTCCTACTGGGAAGCAAATATGGAGCTGATCGACATTGTTCCGGAGTTCAATCTGTATGAGGAATATTGGAAAATCTACACCAAGAGCGATATCCTGCCGCCTCAGTATATGTCCAGAGACAGTGTGGTGGAGCGCTGCATCATCGGCGAGGGTACGGATGTGTACGGCAAGGTGTACAATTCCGTTATCGGCTGCGGCGTGACCATCGGGGAAGGCGCAGTGGTGCGGGATTCCATCATTATGAATAACACCGTGATCGGCCCCGGGTGTGAGGTTTACAAAGCAATCATAGCGGAGAACGTGCAGATTGGCAGGGGTGTGAAACTGGGTGTGGGAGGTGAGGCGGAAAATGATACGGCTCCTCATATCTACAGCCACGGCCTGGTGACAGTGGGCGAGAAGAGCGTGATTCCCGAGGGCGTCAGCGTGGGCAAGAACACGGTGATCTCCGGCGTGACCACAGCCGCGGACTATCCGGATGGTTATCTGGGCAGCGGCAAGACATTAATCAAGGCGGAGGAGAGATAACAGTGAGAGCTATAGGAATCGTTTTGGCAGGTGGCAATAACCACCGAATGAAAGAGTTGTCACAGAAACGTGCCATCTGTGCCATGCCGGTGGCCGGCAGCTACCGGAGTATTGACTTTACGCTCAGCAATATGTCCAATTCCCATATCCAGAAGGTTGCGGTCTTTACCCAGTACAATTCCAGGAGCCTCAACGAGCATCTGAGTTCCTCCAAATGGTGGGATTTCGGCCGCAAGCAGGGCGGTCTGTATGTATTCACACCCGCAGTGACCGTCAACAACAGCAATTGGTACAGAGGTACGGCGGACGCCATTGCCCAGAATCTGGTGTGGCTGAAGAACAGCCATGAGCCCTATGTGGTGATCGCTTCCGGCGACTGCGTGTACAAGATGGACTTTAACAGGCTGCTGGAGTATCATATAGACAAGAAGGCCGATATCACGGTGGTGTGTCGGGACATGGAACCGGGCACGGAGATCGAGCGTTTCGGTACTATGAAGATGAACGAGGATTACCGGGTTACGGAGTTTGAGGAAAAGCCTCTGCAGGCCAAGAGCAACACGGTTTCCTGCGGGATCTATGTGATTCGTCGCCGGAACCTGATCGAGATGATCGAAAGGTGCGTGGAGGAGGAGCGGTATGACTTTGTCCGCGACATTCTGATCCGCTACAAAGACTTGAAGCGGATCTATGCCTACAAAATCAAGGATTACTGGCGTAATATCGCGTCTGTGGCGGATTATTACGGTGCCAACATGGACTTTTTAAAGCCGGAAGTGCGGGACTACTTCTTTAAACAGTACCCGGACATTTACTCCAAGGTGGACGATCTGCCTCCCGCGAAATACAATCCCGGCGCAGACATCCGCAACAGCCTGATTTCCAGCGGCTGCATCGTCAACGGAGTGGTGGAGAATTCGGTGATCTTCAAAAAAAGCTATATCGGCAACAACTGCGTGATCAAGAATTCCGTGATATTAAACGATGTTTATATCGGGGACAATACTTACATTGAGAACTGCATTGTGGAGAGCCGCGACACCATACGCGCGGGTTCCCGTTTCGTTGGGGAGGGCGGTATCAGGATCGTGGTGGAAAAGAACGAAAGGTATGTGATGTAATTTTACGGAACAAAAATACACCAGCTTCCGCCGGGGAGGGCTTCGGCGGAACAGTTTCTGCATTATAATTCTTTTGAACCGAATGTGCGCGGCAACGCGTGAGATCAAAGTAAAGCAAGATGAGATCATTTAGCCAAGGGGGTTGTTTTGATGCAGATTACAGATGTACGGGTACGAAAGATTACCAAGGAAGGAAAGATGAAGGCGATTGTGTCCATCACATTGGACGATGAGTTTGTGGTACATGATATCAAGGTGATCGAGGGAGAAAAGGGATTGTTTATCGCCATGCCAAGCAAAAAGGCGGCGGATGGAGAGCACCGGGATATCGCCCATCCCATTAATTCCACCACAAGGGAACACATCCAGCGGGTGATCCTGGACGGCTACGAAAAGGCGCTGGCCGCGCCGGAGGCCGGGGAGGAGTAACACAGAACATATCAGGGATACAGAAGCTGCCGCAGAGACGCGGCGGCTTCTTTTTTTGCCTTAAGACAGCCGACACAAAAACATCACGGTTGTATATTGGCAAAAAGTGATTTATAATACTGGTATTCATCTATTTCGGCCATGCGCCGTCCGTGTTTCGGCAGGGAAGCGCGGAAAGAAAAGCGGAATAGTAACATTGGAGGAAAACTATGTTTGTTATCGCGGGCCTGGGCAATCCGGGCAGAGAATATGAGAATACCCGGCATAATATCGGCTTCCGGGTCATAGAGCAAATTGCGGAGAAATACCAGATATCCATGTTGGAGAGAAAGCATAAGGCGGTTATCGGCAAGGGTTATATTGACGGACAGAAAGTCGTTCTGGTTAAACCCCTCACTTATATGAATCTGAGCGGAGAGAGTATCCGGGAGGTAACGGACTACTACAAGGTAGATGTGACCGCTCAGCTGGTGGTGGTCTCCGATGATATCAGCCTGGATGTGGGCCAGCTGCGGATCCGCAAGAAGGGCAGTGCCGGAGGACATAATGGGCTGAAGAATATTATCCTGCACCTGGGGAGCGAAAATTTCATACGCATTCGGATGGGAGTCAGCGATAAGCCTCAGGGGTATGATTTGAAGGACTATGTGCTGGGCCGCTTCACGGACAAGGAGAACGAGCTGCTGGAAGAGACCGGCGGGAAGGCCATTGAAGCCATCCGCATGATCCTGCAGGGGGATGTGGACGGAGCCATGAACCGATACAATACGAAGAAGAAACCCGGCGGGGAATAAGGATCCCTGGGAGTGCGGTGGAAGGGAAAATGCGGAACTAAAACAGCAAATTCCCGGACAGCGCACTGATCGTTATACGGACGCTGGGCGTGCGGATAAGGATCACTGGGAGTGCGGTGGAAGGGAAAATGCGGAACTTAAATGGAGGTGACAGGATGCAGGCATTATTGGCTCCTTTGCGGGATCTGGCGGAGTACGAGCAGATCAGGGAGGACATACGCAAGGGTGGGACGCCGGTGGCGCTCAGCGGCTGTGTGGATTCTCAGAAACTGCATATGATTTACGGATTGTCCGATGGCCTGCGCTATAGGGTCATTGTTACTTACAGCGATTTAAAGGCCAGGGAACTCTATGAGGAATACCGTTTCTATGACAGAAATGTTCTTCTCTATCCTGCCAAGGACCTGATCTTTTTTCAGGCGGATATCCACGGCAACCAGTTGACCCGGGAGAGAGTGCGGGCGCTGCGGCGGATTGCGGAGGGCAGGCCCCTGACGCTGGTTACGACCTTTGCGGCATTGATGACGCCCCAGGTGCAATGGGACCCGGAAAAGGATATTCTGAGAGTGGAGAACGGCGGGACCCTGAATGAGGCGGCGCTGTCCAGGCGTCTGGTGGACATGGGCTATGAGAAAGCGGCCCAGGTGGAAAGCAGCGGACAGTTCTCCGTTCGGGGCGGTATCGTGGATATCTATGATCTGACGGAAGAAAATCCTTATCGCATCGAACTGTGGGGGGACCAGGTGGAGTCCATTCGTTCCTTTGACGTGCTGAGTCAGCGCTCCATTGAAAAGCTGGAGAGTGTCACCGTTTATCCGGCGGCGGAATTCGTTATGGACAGGCAGCGCCTGGAGGAGGGCGTCAGTCGGATTCAGGAGGATGCCAAGGCCCAGGAGAAGAAGCTGCGGGAGGCCTTTGAGACGGAGGCGGCTCATCGGGTCAGTACCCAGGTGGCGGAACTTAAGGAACAGCTGCTGGAATTCCAGTCCAAAGCCAATCTGGAAAGTTATATCCGCTATTTTTACCAGGACACTCTGACTTTGCCGGAACTGCTGCAGCGGGCGGAAGAGTCCCTGAGAACGGGGTGCACGGGGCTGGTGTTCTTCCTGGATGAGCCGGGGCGGATTGCCGAACACGCGGACGCAGTGGAAATGGAGTTTCGTGAGAGCATGGGACAGCGGGCCCAGAAGGGTTATGTACTGCCGGGGCAGATGGACATCCTGTACGGCAGGGAGCAGGTTATGGCACGCTGCCTGAAATCCCCGGTGGTTTCCCTGGCCACCATGGACGGGAAGAACAGCCTGCTGCGGCCCGTCTCCCGGGTCATGATGTCCGCTCGCAACGTGTCGCCCTACAACAACAGTTTCGAGGCTCTGGTAAAAGATCTGATCCGTTACCGCAGGCAGGGATACCGGGTCCTGCTTTTGTCCGGTTCCCGCACCCGGGCCAAGCGTCTGGCCCAGGACCTGCGGGAGTATGAACTCACAGCCGTCTACACGGAAGATCCCTTTCGGGAGGTGCAGCCGGGGGAGGTGGTGACTTACTACGGCCATGTGAACAAAGGGTTTGAATATCCTCTGATTAAATATGTGGTGATCGCCGAGTCCGACATTTTCGGCGCGGAGAAGAAGAAAAAGAAGAAAAAGCTGTACCAGGGGCAGAAAATCAATGATTTCCACGAACTGAAGGTGGGGGACTACGTGGTGCACGAGACCCACGGCCTGGGCATCTACCGGGGCATTGAAAAGGTGGAAGTGGAAAAAGTGGTCAAGGACTATATGAAGATCGAGTACCGTGACGGAGGCAATCTCTATGTGCTGGCCACCGGACTGGATGTAATTCAGAAATATGCCGCGGCGGAAGGGGGAAGGCCCAAGCTGAACAAGCTGGGCACCAAGGAGTGGGATCGCACCAAGTCCAGAGTACGTACCGCCGTGGACCAGGTGGCAGGGGATCTGGTGGAGCTCTACGCCCTGCGACAGCAGAGTGAGGGATATCAGTACGGCAAGGATACGGTGTGGCAGCGGGAGTTTGAGGAGATGTTTCCCTTTGAGGAGACGGAGGATCAGTTGGCGGCCATCGCCGATACCAAGGCGGACATGGAGAGCGGCAGGATCATGGACCGGCTGATCTGCGGTGATGTGGGGTACGGCAAGACGGAGATCGCCATCCGGGCGGCATTCAAGGCCGTACAGGAGGGCAAGCAGGTGGTATATCTGGTGCCCACCACCATCCTGGCTCAACAGCATTACAATACCTTTGCCCAGCGAATGAAAGACTTCCCGGTGCGGGTGGAACTTCTGTCCCGGTTCCGCACTCCGGGGGAGATCAGAAAGTCCGTGGCGGATCTGCAAAAGGGCCTGGTGGACATTGTGATCGGCACCCACCGGGTATTGTCGGAAGATGTGAAATTCAAGGATCTGGGGCTGCTGATTATCGACGAGGAACAGCGCTTCGGCGTGGCCCACAAGGAGAAGATCAAGAAGCTGAAAGAGAATGTGGACGTGTTGACCCTGACGGCTACCCCCATTCCCCGCACCCTCCACATGAGCCTCATCGGCATCCGGGACATGAGCGTGCTGGAGGAAGCGCCGGACGAGCGGCTGCCCATACAGACTTTTGTCTGCGAGTATAATGAGGAGATGGTCCGGGAGGCCATCGTCCGGGAGATGGGCCGGGGGGGCCAGGTATTCTATGTATATAACCGGGTGAACAACATCGCGGATATCGCATCGGGCATTGCGGCGCTGGTGCCGGAGGCCACGGTGGCCTATGCCCACGGGCAGATGAAGGAGCATGAACTGGAGCGGATCATGGTGGACTTTATCGCCGGGGAAATCGACGTGTTGGTATCCACCACCATCATCGAGACAGGACTGGACATTTCCAATGTGAACACCATGATCATCCATGATTCGGACAATCTGGGTCTGTCTCAGCTTTATCAGCTCCGGGGGCGGGTGGGACGTTCCAACAGGACGGCCTATGCCTTTCTGATGTACAAGCGGGATAAGATGCTGAAGGAAGTGGCGGAAAAAAGGCTGGCGGCCATCCGGGAGTTCACGGATCTGGGAAGCGGCTTCAAGATCGCCATGCGGGACCTGGAGATTCGGGGAGCGGGCAATCTGCTGGGCATGCGGCAGCATGGCCATATGGAAGCGGTGGGCTATGATTTATACTGTAAAATGCTGAATGAGGCGGTTAAGACCTTAAAGGGGGAAACACCCAAGGAGCAGTTTGAAACCACCATTGATATTAAAATGGATGCGTTCATCCCGCCCAAGTATATTCCCAACGAGTACCATAAGCTGGATATTTATAAGCGGATTGCTGCGATTGAAAATGAGGAAGAGAAGGAAGATATGACGGAGGAGCTGACGGACCGTTTCGGGGATATCCCTAAGAAGGTGGAAAAGCTGTTGGAGGCGGCCAGCTTAAAGGCTTTGGCCCACAGCGTATATGTCACTTCCGTGGAACAGAAAGGCGAGACGTATTATTTTACCATGTATGAGAAGGCAAAGATACAGACTTCGAAGATCCCCGGGCTTCTGGAGGAATTCAGGGGTGAATTATCCATTAAGACAGATTCGGCCAGTCCGTGCTTCGTCTATGAGAAGAAGAGAAGAAATAAAAAGGAAAAGGGCGAAGATACCCTTGCAGTTGTGAAAAATGTGTTAAATGGTATCAGGGGATTGATTGAGCAATAAAAAAAGGGTATAATGAAAAAGTTAACGTCACTAAGGAGGATATGATAGAGATGAAGAGGAAGATATTGATGCTCGCGATAGCGGGAGCGCTGACGGTGGCTTCTCTTACTGGATGTAGTTCGTTCAAGGCGGAGGATGTGGTGGCAACGGTCGGAGATAAGGAGATCACGGCGGATGTTGCCAATTTCTATGCAAGATATGTACAGGCACAGTATGAGACCTATTATTCGGCGTATCTGGGAGAGGATATGTGGAATTCCGAGGCGGCAGAGGGCAAGACATATGAGGAATCTGTCAAGACTTCCGTACTGGAGAATCTTGAGGATATGATACTTCTTGAGAAGCATATGGATGAATATGAAGTCTCTCTTTCTGATGAAGAGAAGAATGTGATCGATGAGGCCGTCAAGAAGTTCGGTGAGACGAATGCTCTGGAGGATAAGGAGAAGGTCTCGGGATCCGATAAGGCTGTTAAGAGAGTCATGACGCTGCTGGCGATCCAGCAGAAGATGCAGGAAGCAATCGAGGCAGGCGCTGATACGGAGGTTTCAGACGAGGAAGCGGCACAGAAGGGGATGCAGTATGTTGCATTTCTCTATTCATCCACAGATGAGGATGGCAAGTCGGTTGATATGACGGACGATGAGAAGAAAGAGGTCAAAAAGGAAGCGGAGGAATTCGCGAAGGGCGCGAAGGATGCCAAGGATTTTGAGGCTTATGCCAAGGAGCATGAACAGGAAGCCAAGAAGGCGACCTTTGATTCTGAGAGCACATCCCCGGCCGAGGATCTGATCAAGGCGGCGGATAAGCTGAAAGAAGGCGAAGTGACCAAGGTGATCGAGACAGATGCAGGGTGCTATGTGGCGAAGGTGACGACCTTGCTTGACCGCGAAGCCACTGATGCAAAGAAAGATACAATTGTAAGCAAGAGAAAGCAGGAGTTATATACGGATACCTGTAAGAATTGGAGAGAGGACGGAGACATCAGTGTACACGAAGAGGTATGGGAGAAGATCAGCTTCAAGGATGTCAAGGTCACGATGAAGGAAGATGTGAAGGATCCTTATGCGAACGAGGTTGAGACCGATGACGTGGCAGAAGCCAGGGAAGAGGCGGAAGGTGAAGGAAATACTGAGGAAGAATAAGCTGGATATAGCGGGAAGCCTTATAAACCAAGGCTTCCCGTTTTGCGTGCCGGCAGTTCTCCGGTTGTCAATGTTCAGTGATTTATGCTGCCGGCAGTTTTGACTTTAATGGATAATGCAGACAACTTTTAAGGATGAAAGCTGCGGAAAATATTTTTTATGTAAAATAGTTGCATAAAAAATATTTGGTGATATAATGAAGATAAGGGAAAAAGAAAAGTGACTTGGAGGATTGATCCATGATTATAGAGGTTAGAGCAAAAAACTGCTATGCGTTTGAAGATGACATTATATTTTCTATGAAAGCAGATATGCGAAATAAGAAATTTGGAGCCAATGTTCATAAAGAGAACAATTTTAATGTGTTAAAAACGGTAGGAATATATGGACCAAACAATGCAGGAAAAACCTGTTTGATCAAGTGTATCAGGGCAATAAAAAATGTATTTTTAAATAATAAAAATGGTTTAATGCCTAATATATTTACTGAGAGTGATGTATGTGAGTTAGGCGTGACATTTATGTCATCTGGAAGAAAGTTTTCTTATGACTTTAAGTATGATGCAGAAAAAGCAGAATATATATATGAATCATTTTCTGAGATATTCAGAGATCAGTATAACAATGAAAAAGAAGTCTGCTGGTTGAAAAAGGATACTATTAGTGAAATATATGAATGTATTGATGAAGCTGTGCAGGCTATGATTCCGATTGTATCGAAAAATAATTTGCTATGTTATGTAGTTGATACAAGTAAATTTGAACATATCAGCGAGATGAAGCAGATTCTTGTAGGATTTGCTGAGAAAATTGATATCATCAATATGAATAACATACCTATGCAGCATACGATTGAACTTATGAAGAATAAGAATCAGTTACAGCAAAAGGTTGTTAGTTTCATAAAAAATGCAGACTTGTACATGGATAACTTTGAATATGTGGACATGGATAAAATACAACTGAAGACCGGTGAAGGTAATGAAAAGCCGGACGAGAAAGTGCTTGATATTCCAGAAAATATTATGGATCAGATCAGACTGGTTTCCACATATAAAGGGATTCATGTACCAAGCATGTTATTTGATTCAACGGGAACAAAGAAGGTTGCGGCTATTGCCAGTTATGTCGTAGAGGCTCTTGAACAGGGGAGAATTCTTGTTGTAGATGAATTGGACAGCAGTATTCATTTTAAGCTTACCAGGGCAATTGCTGCAATGTTTAATAATGAATTGAATACGAGTGCGCAGATGATATTTACAGTTCACGATATAAATCTTATGGATTGCAGAAGGATGTTCCGTAAGGAGCAGATTTGGTTTGTCCACAAGGATGAAGAAGGCGTATATGTATATTCACTTGCTGATTTTACAGCACAGCAGGGGGTGAGAGACACGACGGATATTATGGAAAAATATAGAAAAGGCGCTCTTGGAGCATTGCCGGATCCAGTATTGATCA
>OFHM01000590.1_pt1 | contig 29937 bp, 32 predicted proteins | sample 1521311 | NCBI WGS metagenome assembly OFHM01 (sample SAMEA3504083, study PRJEB24116) | mouse gut metagenome | biome: mouse gut; feature: mouse-associated habitat; material: faeces | place: Denmark | collected 2011 | reverse complement strand
AAATAATTAGTTTGTCAATAGAATTTGTAAAATGTAATAGAAATGTAATATTTCATTTTCCATTTATTGTGCCAAAACAACACGAAATCCAATATTCGCTCCAACTTCTCCACTATAATAACCAGAAGTAAAAATACCAGCATTTTCACTCATACTATAATCTCCACCACGCCATGAAAATGGCCATTCCCAATAGGGAATCAATCCATAATTTTGAAACCAACTACATGATTGCGAAGAATCATAAACTTCTTTAATACCGTCTCCAATCTTTGAACCTAGAAAAACCTTAGTTCCATCCCCTTGATTCATATATTTTGTCGCATACTCGGTACTATTTGATTCAATTGTCAAGCCAGTCGCACTAGTCCAATTACTGATTCCAAAAAAGTTCTTATAATTCACATCGCCAAATGCAGACATAGCCTCTACTACACCACCAGATAAATCATACACTCCATATACATTTCCTGTTGTACTCGCTTTTGTGCCTATCTTCGTATTATAAGCATTAATAACTCCAGCTGTCTCACCAATTCCATTTCCAGTGATTAGATTATTATTTATCGCCACTTCATGTCCATTTCTTCCATACTGACTATGCGCCAAATACGCCACAGCTCCCCATTCACTATTTTTCATCAAGTGACTTTTCTTTGCTTCATCATAATTCTTAGAACAAGTATAAATAAGCCCAATCTCTCCGCCTCTTGCAGTCTGCACGCCTGGCACACTTCTGAATTTTAATATGCCATCTCCCAAAGATTCCTCTGTTGCTCCATTTCCACTCATCTCATATTTAGCCACCCAAAATCCACTCAAATTTTTATTCCAGCCACCTCTAGCAAAATCCTCTAAAGGCTCTCCAGCCTTTCCCACTTTTTCCATATCCTTCATAAAAGCTGGATGAACTATATAATTTTTTCCCTGGTATTCAACCGTCTCAATTCCTTCATCCAACTCATGTTTTTTCTTCTTTGTTATCACATCCCACTGTCCATAGCCATCATAATAGCCTGTTGGTGTACTACTTTTCTCACTCTCATAATACGTAATTCGATACGCATATCTTGGAATCCACACAAAATAACTTCCATCACCATTTTTCGCATTCGCCCACAAACTACTCAAGTTATCCTCTGTTCCTATTCCTTCTTGATAATGATAACTCGGCATTTGCACCGTTTCATCCTCTGTCCAATCCTCTCCATTTTTCGTCCAACTAACTGGTGTTAGCGCATTATTATAATAATCTGGTGCATTTGGCGTCTCTAAAACACTATTATTTTCGCTCAACCAAATCACATCAATTCTTCCATATGCAGTTGAAAACTCTAAACTTTCATCTACCACTTCATTGGGTTTTACTTGCACTGTCACCTCACAAGTTTCCTCAAACTCTCCATATCTCACTGTTATCGTTGCCGATTCTGCTTCCATTCCAGCTTTTATCGTAATTTGATTTCCTTCAATTTTTTCAATTGTCACATTTGGGTTAGATGATATCGCTGTTAATCCTTCCATCTTCTCAAGTTGAGTCGCTTTTCTTGCAATTATCACGCCATCTTTTTCCAACATTATTTTATAATTTTGACCATTTACAACTGCATAATATTCATTCGAATTGCTAATTCCTTCATACAAAACATCCAATACCTGACTTTCTCCTGGTGCCAAATAAAGATTTTTTGCTACACAAATTCCAGATACCGTATCCCCTTCCAAAGCAATTTGTTTGATAGTATATTTGTCGCCTAGCTGTCCAACAATATCTGCCAAACCAATTACTTTATTTTCTGGTTCGTCAAAATATTTTCCCATCAACAAATCCGCATAAATCAAATTAGCCTCTTCCTCAATATTTGCAATTTGAGCCTGTACATCCGCATTTTCCGCTCGCTTCAAAATTCCCTCTTCGTCCCTAATAAGACTTAATGTCACTCCTGCTAAAATCAGTAACACAATAATTGTAAGTACCAAAGCAATCAAAGTAATTCCTTTTTGGTTTCTTTCCCACTTTTTCATCTTTCGTTTTCTCCTTTAACCGAATTTATTTCTATCACTAAATCTATTATAATAAATGCTTGTGTATCTCTTACAAAACTATATATACAGCCACAAGTTTTCAGCCATTTTAATAATTTCCTGATTTAAATTTTCGTTTTTCATTTTTGTTTTCCCCTAATTAACGATTTTATTATATAGCATCACGCTATTTTTAACAAGCCTTTTTTCTAAATTTTTCATTTCAAAAAAGGCACGTTATTTCGTGCCCTTTAATTTATTTCCTACATTTGAACTGGATTTCCATAATATGCGTCAATCAAAATTTGCTTAATTTCTTCTACCAATGGCACACGTGGATTTACACCTGTACATTGGTCTGAAAATGCTTTGTCTGCTAAATTGTCTAAGTTTGCCATAAATTCTTGCTCGTCAATTCCGCATTCTTTCAATGATTTTGGCATACTCAATTTTTCCATTAATTCTTGTACTGCTTTGACTAATGAATTGACTCCTTCTTCTTTTGTATTTGCTGGCAATCCTAATCTTTTGGCAATTTCAGCATATCTTTCATCTGCCACAAAACTTTCGTATTTTGGCCAAGATACAAATTTGGTTGGTGCACTTCCATTGTATTTGATAACATATGGTAAAATCACTGCATTTGCTCTACCATGCGGAATATGATAATCACCGCCCAATTTGTGTGCAATCGAATGGTTAATTCCTAAGAAAGCATTAGTAAATGCCATACCAGCTATCGTACTTGCATTGTGCATTTTTTCTCTTGCTTTTCGATTGCTTCCATCTTCATAGGCTTGTGGCAAATACTCGAATACAAGCTCAATTGCTTTTTCTGCCAAACCATCTGTATAATCCGATGCCATCACTGAAACATAAGCTTCTAATGCATGCGTTAAAACATCCATACCCGTATCTGCTGTTAATTTGGCTGGAAGAGTCATAACCAATTCAGGATCAATAATTGCTACATCTGGCGTTAGTTCATAATCCGCTAGCGGATATTTGATATTTTTCTCTTTATCTGTAATAACCGAGAAAGAAGTTACTTCTGAACCAGTTCCTGAAGTAGTTGGAATTGCAACCATTTTGCATTTTTGTCCAAGTGTTGGAAATTTATACGTACGTTTTCGAATATCCATAAATTTCAATTTCAAACCTTCTACATCACTATCTGGATGCTCATAAAATAACCACATTCCTTTGGCAGCATCCATCGCACTACCACCACCTAAAGCAATGATAACATCAGGTTGATAAGCATTCATCGCTGCTACACCTTTTTTAATCGTATCAAAAGAAGGGTCTGGCTCTACTTCTGAGAAAATTTCGGCATGAACGTATTGTTCTCTGTTTCTTAAATGATATAAAATTTTATCAACATAGCCAAATTGTACCATCGATGGGTCTGTTACGATAAACGCTTTCGAAATGTTTGGCATTTTTTCTAAATAACCGATGGAACCGGCTTCAAAATAGATTTTTTCTGGAACTTTAAACCATTGCATATTAACCCTCCTTTTTGCAACTCGTTTTAAATTTATCAAATTCGCTGATGATACATTAGAAGTCGTTGAGTTTCCTCCAAACGTACCACAACCAAGTGTTAGAGATGGCATATTGGTATTATAAATATCACCAATTGCACCATGAGTTGATGGAGAATTTACAATAATTCTTCCTACTTTTACAGTATTGGAAAATTGTGTAACGGTATCATTATTTTCGGAATGAATGACAGCTGAATGACCCATTCCACCAAATTTGATTAATCGGTCAGCCATGTCAATTCCTTCATCTTGATTGTTTACAACATAGTAAGCTAAAACAGGGCTTAATTTTTCTTTCGAAAATGGGAAGTCTTCTCCGACACCATATTCGTTTGCTACTAAAACTTTCGTGTTTTCTGGAACATCAAATCCTGCCCAATTCGCAATTGTTTTTGGACTTTGCCCAACCACAGCTGGATTTAATTTATTTCCTTGATCAGCTATAAACATTGTAGCTTTTAGTTTTTCTCTTTCTTCGTCATTTACAAAATAGCAACCAGCTTCTCGCATTAATCTTTCAAATTCATCTTTAATATCACTATCCACAATAACTGATTGTTCTGATGCACAAATCATACCATTGTCAAATGATTTAGATAAAACTAAATCTGTAACGGATGTTTTTAAATGAGCAGTTTTGTCAATGTAACAAGGTACATTTCCTGGTCCAACACCAAGAGCAGGTTTTCCACTTGAATACGCTGCTTTTACCATGCCAGAACCACCGGTTGCCAAAATTAAATCAACATCTGGATGATTCATTAGCAAACTTGTTGCTAAAACGGATGGTTTATCAATCCATAAAATACAATCCTCTGGAGCCCCTTCTGAAACAGCAGCTTGACGCATAATTTCTGCGGCTGCCACACTACATTCTTGGGCTGATGGATGAAAACCAAATACAATGACATTTCTTGTTTTTGCTGAAATCATAGATTTAAACATCACCGTTGCTGTTGGATTAGTAACTGGTGTTACACCAGCAATCACACCGATTGGTTCTGCAATTGTCACATAACCTTCTTCTTCGTTATCTTCGACTACCCCAACTGTTTTATCGTATTTGATGCTATGATAAATATATTCTGTTGCAAACATATTTTTTGTAATTTTATCTTCGTAAATTCCTCTTTTTGTTTCTTCAACAGCATGTTTTGCTAATTTCATGTGATTATCTAATCCTGCCATTGACATTTTTTTGACAATTTTGTCAACTGTTTCTTGGTCGAGTTTTTTGAATTCATCTGAAGCTTTTCTTGCTCTTTCTACTAAGCCATTCACCATTTCCTCGACTTCTCTTCTCTCTTCTTCTGTTACTTCCGCCATAAAAACGTTCCTCCTTATTTATAATCTAAACTGTATAAAATTATATCGATAATTTTATGTATTTTCAAGTAGTTTTTTAAAAAACTTTTCTATCATATTTTTTTATTTTTTAAAATGTTACAACTATATAAATAATACCCAGATTTTGCAATTTTTAAACATTTTTTTATACAAAAAACAGGCGACTTAAACTGCAAGCCACCTGCAAAAGTATAATTTACCGCTCTCTCGTTATTATAAGCAAAAACATAACCGCTAAATCAAGTACGCATGCAATCAGCGCGACTCCTCTAATCCAAACAGATAATTCATCAACATTGGTTACGATCATAAAAAGTATAACAAAAAATGTTATCTCCGCAACAAAAGCACCTAATGCCCGTTGAAGATCTGTTAATTTTGTTAACTTTTCAATTACTTTTTTAATCATACTTATTCCTCCTTCTAAAATTATACATTTGTTATAAATCCAGAAGGAGACTCCCTTCCAGATTGAAGGGACAATTTCCCATATATTAACATTATACTATGTTTTATGTTAATTGTCAAATTACATTATCCATCATATTTTCTATTCTTGCGCATATCTTTTTTATTCCATTCTTTCTTTTAATGTTACAACTATATCAATCATACCCCAATTTTGCGATTTTTAAAAACATTTTTTTATACAAAAAAACAGGTGACTTAAACTGCAAGTCACCCGCAAAAGTATGTTTTACCGCTTTTCGAGTTCTTTATTGAGAATTATATATAAAATTCCCTCAATAGTAAGAGCAATACCTTTCCCAATTTCCGCTAAGCGGCTTTTGCCTTTAGCGCCGATTATGACTGTTAAAATCTCTGCCACCGCTACAAATGCAATAGCTGATGTTAACTGCCTTTCCGTCATCTTACTTAATTTCTCTCTCATACTTTTTTCCTCCTTCAGATTATGTTAGTTATTATAAATCTAGAAGGAGCTTTCCCTTCCAGATTTTGAAGGGAACAATCCCAATATATTAATATTATACCATATTTTATGTAAATTGTCAATAAGTCTATTAATCATATTTTCTTTTTTTAGGCATATTCTTAAAACAGGTGAAAAAAATGATGATGAAAAAAATTTTTATAATTTTAACAATATTTTTTACAATTGTTCCTTCTCTATGCTTTGCAGACGATTTTTTAGAGGAATCCGAGCTTGACAACTTCATCGAAGTTTCAACCGATACCAAAAATCCTTCCAAAGAACCAACTACCAATGCCAAACATATCCTTGCTCTTGATCGAAAAAGCCTTTCCGTTCTATACGAAAAAAATGCCTACAAAGAAGTTCCTATGGCTTCTACAACAAAAATCATGACAGCCATTCTTGTTTTAGAAAATTGCGATTTAAGTGAAACCGTTGAATTTTCGAAAGACGCTGCTTCTGTACGAGGCTCTTGCTTGAAAGTTTCCACTGGTACAAAAATGTCCATGAATGATGTGCTTTACGGTCTTATGCTACGTTCTCGGAAACGATTGTGCCATTGCCATTAGCGAACATGTCGCTGGTTCTGTAGAAGGCTTTGCTGAAAAAATGAACCAAAAAGCTCAAGAATTAAACTTAACCCACACGCACTTCGTAACACCACATGGTTTAGACGATGAAAATCACTATACAACTGCCTACGAACTTGCTTTACTCACAGATTACGCTCTAAAAAATGAAAAATTCAAAAACATCGTTTCCACCAAAACAACCACGATTTCAGTAAACAGTACTCCCCGCACAATTTCTAATACAAATGAACTACTGGGAAATTTCGAAGGTGTCTATGGAGTGAAAACTGGTTTTACGTTTAATGCGGGACGTTGCTTAGTTTCGAGTTGCAATCGAAATGGAATGGATATTATTGTTGTGGTTTTGGGAGCGGACACAAAAAATCAAAGAACACGTGATAGTATGAATGTTATCCATTATGTTTACGATACCTTTGAATATGTGAATCTTTCCGATTATATTCAAGAAAGTTTTGCAGAATATAAAACCTATTATGAACAAAATGTATGGCTTCAAAAAACAATCACCAAACCCAATATAGCCTTATCTGAAATGAACAACACCATATTTCCTTTAAAAGCAAATACCTTAAATTCGCTAGAAACAAAATTTTATACTTTAAATTCCTTATCCTCTAGCGTTCCTTCCCATGAAAAAATTGGAAATATAACCATTTTTTATGAAGGAAAAATTTTGTGTTCAACCGATATTATTTTAACCAATCAATTAGAGCAAAATAGTTGGCAATATTATTTTGGAAAAATTTTAAAGGAACTTAAGAATAGTTTTGTATATTAAAGGTCAAGCGCTACACAAATGTATAGCGCTTGTTTTTTTAATTTAATTCTTCTTTTCCCGATAAGCTTCGAGTTTGTCTTTTGTTACCTTTAATTCTTTTTTTAATTGCTCATTTTCTTTCTGCAAAGTCTGAATAGCATCTTGCAAAATTGCTTGATTCGTTTTTAAATTTTCATTCTCCTCCTGCAAATTTTCATTGTCCACGCTTAACTGGTCTATTTGCTGTTGGAGCTGAATTGTAACCTTGTATGCTTCGTCTCTTTCTGCTGCCCCTCCATATAATAGTACAAATATGAAAAAGCTAAGGATTATGAAACAAAAAATCAACCAGCCTTTTTCCCTCCAGTCTTTCCGTTTTTCCATTTGAATTACCTCCTGAAATTTATAATTTTTTGTTCGAATATACGAACGAATGGGATAAATTGTATCATAGTTTGTGCAAAAAGTCAAGAAGCTGCAGCTGTTTATTCACAGTTTTATAGTAGGTATATATTTTTTTCTTGTTGGGTAGAATTTTCTTGTACAAGGGAGGAATATTTATGAAAAAATTTTGGATTATGTTTATGGTTATTTTGGGATTGATTGGGGTTGGAATTTTCTCGTCTTCTTTTGGGAATGAAGAAATGCAAAAGTTAGAACCAAATTATCCTTACACTCTTCGGAAAAGTGACAGCAGAATCTTTGAAAATACGTACAGGACCTAGTACAGAAAATGTTCACATTGGATTACTAGTGAAAAACGATACCGTACATATCTACGGAAAAGTAGATAACTGGTACATTGTCAGAACAGAAAACAATTTAGTCGGAGCGGTTTCTGCCGATTACATTCAAGGCACTCAACAAACTGAGCAAACCTTAGAAACCTCTGCCAATATTGAAACAGCAGAAAATATCTCAAATTCCACTCTTTCACAAGATGAACAAATCTTTTTCAATTTAATTAACAATAAGCGTATTGAAAATAATCTGCCTGAATACGAAATCGACGAAACGTTACTCAATTTAGCTCGCCTCAAAGCAAATGACATTGTCGAAAAAAAATATTTTGCTCATACTTCTCCCACCTTTGGTACCCTTTTCGAAATGTTAGCTAATCACAATTTTTCTTACAGTAAAGCAAGTGAGAATATTGCCAGAAATCTAAATGCAGATGGCGCTATTCAAAGTTTGATGAATTCACCAGCTCATAAAAGCAATATTTTGAGCAACGCGTTTAATTATACGGGAATTGCTGTTGTGAATAGTATCGAGTATGGGAAAATTTTTGTAGAGATTTTTGTGGCAAAATAATAAATACTACCCAAATTATTCCTTCTACAACAAATATCCCATACTCCTTTTTCCAATACCGTTTTCCTTTCATACTGTTCATCCTTTCTTCTATTTTTCTGTTTATTACAGTATTTTTTTATTATATAATGATTTATGTAAATTGCCAACTTTATATAATAAAATTCCTTGTTTTCGATGAAAAAGGAAATAACATTAGAACGTTATTTCCCTTTGTTTTATTTTTCAAATTCATCCAAAGATTTGAATTCATATCCCATTTCTTTGGCTTCTTTTATTAAACTATCCAGCATGGTTAGATTATCTTGGGAAGTGCTGTGTAATAAAATAATTGCACCATTGTGTAAATTGTCTAGGATTTTCTTTTTGCCATAATCACTTCTGCCTTGTTTGGAATCGTCCCAATCATCATAGGTATTGGACCATAATACACTGGTATATCCCAGCGATTCTACAATACTAGCCGTTCTTTCACTAAATTCTCCTCTTGGTGGTCTGAAATAGGTCATTTCGTAGCCAGTTACTTCATAGACACTATTATGCAATTTCATAATTTCTTCCTTAATTTCGTCATCCGAAAGTCCTGGTAAGCAAGCATGATTTACGGTGTGATTTCCAACAATATTGCCATTTTGAATCATTTGTTTGACTAAATCAGACGCTGTGTTAACATAGTGAGCTGTTATAAAAAAAGTTGCTGTTATGTTATTTTCTTTTAATACTTTTAAAATATCTTCGGTGTATCCTGCTTCATATCCTGCATCAAATGTTAAATAGATATTTTTTACATTGGGGTTTCCCATAGCAATCCCATTGGATTTTTCAATGACTTTTAAAAGCTCATTATCCAAAACAGCTTGTTCATGATTTTCACCTCTTCGAAATCCCCATGCTAAGGTTTGATTACTCAGTTCTTGATCGGCATGCGAGGCAAGTGAAAATTGTAAAATACTAACCACTAAAATTAAGAAAATAAAACTATATCTTATCATTCTATCTTTCATTTTTTTCCTCCTTTAGTTTAAGATATTCAAGGTTGGATGAAAATATGAAAAAAGCTTTGCAAATTAATTTATGCAAAGCTTTTCAATTGATTTTAAGACAACTTTTGAGAACGGATTAATGTTTCACCATCATAGCAACGAATGCTTGTTGTATCTTCTACTACTAATTCAATATCAAATGGGAAATCTTCATAGTTATACTTGTCTACGCTTTCTTCTATAAATTTGTCTTGACTATTCCACCAAGTCGTTCCTGGATAACAAGCTTTGATTGTAAATTCTTTTCTCGTTCCATTTCCTAATTCAACTGTTAGCGTTCTTTCTGTACTTGTATCATTGCTCACACTAATATGTACGCCATCCTCTTCTTTCCAAACACTTCCCACATATAATTTATCCGTTTTGGAAGTGTTATATATAATATTACGTTCTTCAAATAAACTCTCTGGTACTGCAACACTACCTTTATAAAGTTCTCCATATAGTGCCGAACACCCTACTTTAATATCTTGCAAAGTTAAATCTCTTACAATACAATTGTTTTTAGCAGAAATATAAATCGAAAATCCACCACCATTTATGATACATTTTTCAAACTTTACATCATGTAAATCTGCATATTCTGGCTGTATCATTAACGCCGCATTAACATAGCCAGCACTATTGGTATAACGTATTGGTGGAACTTCCATTCTGCAATTATAAAATAGAATATTTTGAACATCTAACGTTATTTCTTCATTTTTATAAGTTCCACTATAACCATACATTTGTGTACCATCTGAATGAAGCTTATTTTCGACAGGTTCTGTCGAAGGTATTGCCAAATCAGAGAAGAAGCAATTCTTCACCGTTATATTTTGAAATGGATTAATACCATCTGCCACACTTCCTCCAAAATAGCAATGATCAAAAGATGCATTAGAACCAAAATAGTGCGTAAACGAACAATTTTCAAATATTAATTCTAATTTATCATATCCGATTCTTCCTGAAGAAACACTTTTAAATTTACAATTTCTAAAAATAATTTTTCGATTTACCGTTAATCCATCATCATTCAAAAATCGCAGAGATTTATTGAAGTTTTTATTTTCCACTACAATTTCTTCTTTTTTAGTTGCTTTTATGTTAATATCATGTGTTGTGCTTCTTGAAAGAATTACCATACTTCCTTCTTCATCGACTTTCCAATCTTCCTCTGGTATGGTTTCTAAAGCTCCTTTTGCTCCTGTATTATATTTGTCTGGTATAATAATGCTATCGGAAATTACTTCTCCTTGCGGTGGAATATCTGGCTGGTCTTCTGCTTCCGTTGGTACTGCTGTTACTTTTGCCGTTATCGTTGCTTTCTCATTACTTGTTGGGGTTTTTAGCAATTCTGCCATGATTTTTACATACGTTTTTTGACCACTTGCAACAAAATAATTTTGATTAGCTGTTCCTTCTTGGTCACACATGATGACATTGATATTGAACATTTCCGATTCGCCTATATCCGCCGTGACTGTTATTTCTGAATCAATATCTTGACTGCCATTTTCAATTTCTAAAATGGCATATCCATAATCTCCCTTTTTATTAAGCCCTAAAATATTGACCGTCGCTTCTTGAGATTTTGCGACGGCTTCTGCTTGAACTGTTATGTAACTTTCCGAAGTATGCTCCTTTGGTACTTCTCCTGTGAAATACACTTTGAAGTTTTCTTGATTAGCTGTTGCAAAAGCTTTTCCATTTATCAGCAAAATGCTGTTGCTTAGACTGGCATAGCCAATTCCCATCAGTAGTATTGCTATTAAAATAACAGCTATCATTAGTTTGTTTTGTTTTTTCATATTTTCTCCTCTTTCGTTTCTATTTTCATTATAAACCATACTATTTCGTTTAACAAGAGTTTTCGAAAAATGTAATACAAACGTAATATACTGATTTTTTCTAAATTTTGAATATTTTTCAAAAAAAACAGCAAATACTACTTATTTTAAGCATAATTATCCCCCAGTATAACTCGGGGATTTCTCTAAAGTTAATAAAAAAGCAAGCCACACAAAGCTTGCTTTTACTCTATTTTTTTTCCTCATAAAACTTAGCAATTAGACCATCTAATTGCACACTCAAATCATAGATTACACTGTAATCCTCTCCTGCTTCTATACTTTTATTCAATTTTTCTCTTAATTCGCAAATTTCATCATTTATCATATTACATCGCTCCTTTTTAATTTCGATAAGTTACAATGTCTCCTTTTTTCTATAGTTCAAAAATACCACATTTATTCGTCAATGTCAATAAAAAATCTACATTTATGGTACTTTTTTGTAGACCTTTTTCAGCATTTTGGAACGATTTTTATGGTTAAACATCAATTTTTGTATGTTATTCAACAGCATTATTCCCGAAATGACAAAAATCGCACCTGACAAAATTTGTGAAATTCTGAACTGATAGAACATTAAACTATCCACTCGAATTCCTTCAATGAGCATTCGAACGCTAGAATAGAAAAATAAATATACGTAAAATATTTCACCTTTGAATTTCCTATTTTTTTGTAAAATCTTTAATAAAATAAATAACAGAAAAGTTGCAAATGACTCATATAAAAACGCAGGATGAACCTCTTTGTATCCTTCTAATGTTTGAATTCCCATACGGAAAACATTGTCGGTTTCTGTTCCATACGCTTCTTGGTTGAAAAAATTTCCCCATCTTCCAATGGATTGCGCTATCGCAATAAACGGAATAATGGCGTCCAAAAAATCCAAGACATCAATTTTATATTTTCGACATCTTTTTAAAATGACAATTCCGCCTGCTATCAATCCGCCGTAAAGTGCCAAACCGCCATCTCGTATTTGCAGGATTTTGGCTAAGGAAGAATATTCGCTTACATGAAATAATACATAATAAATCCTCGCTCCAACAAATCCCCACATAATGGCAAACATCAAAGTTTCTAAAATAAAATCAAATTTTATTTGAAATTTTTCCTTTGATTTATAACACAAAACAACTGCAACAACAATGGCTAAAATAATACAAATCGCATAATGATAAATGGCAATTCCAAATATCTTACCCGCAATTGGATTGATTGAAAATGATACATTAAAACCTGGAAAATAAATCATTTTTTCTCCTTATTTTGATTTTACAATGGATACTACTTTTCTTTCTGGTTTGAAAACTTCTTCCAAAACTTGCATTGTATAAGCTTTGTCTAACCCTTTGAATTCTTCAAAATAATCCAATGGATTAATATTTCTAAAATAATTTTGGATAAAGGTTGTTGCTATACTTCCTACATCATTATAGCTTTTGACATATTCACCATATAATTTTTTCTTGATTCGGTCAAATACTTCGTCTTGTATTCCATTTTGTTTTAAATTTTCAATTCCTTGTTCGATTTTTTTAATGACTTCATCATACTTTTCACTTTGTCCTTGTATTAAAACATGAGAATAGGTTTGACTATTTTCATAAATAAAGGTTGGCTCGGATTGCAAAAGTCCTTCCTCATATAGCGATTGATATAATTCGGAACTATCGCCAATTAAAATATTAAATAAAATGTCTAATGCCAAATCTTTTTTAATTTGATTTTCACAAGCCACCTCATCTTTATAACCAATCATGAAAATTGGCATGCTGATGTTCATTTCAGCTTCTACTTGTTTTTGCACAATTTCTTTTGGTTCTTCTTCATATAATCTTTTGACGTTTTGTGTGGCATTTTGCAATGTCATCCTTTTTTCGATTTCTGGGATTAATTTTTCTGGTTCAAAATCGCCACAAACAACAATTGCCATTTTGTCTGGTCGATAAAATGCGTGGTATGCTTCATATAAAGTATCTTTTGTAATCTTGGCAATGGTTTCTTTGGTTCCTGCTACATCGATATTAATCGGATTTTTATGATACATCGCTTTCATCGCATTCATGTACAATTTCCAATCAGGATAATCGTCATACATCATAATTTCTTGCTCGATGATGCCACGTTCTTTTTCCACATTTTCGTCTGTAAAATAAGGATTTTGAACATAATTCATAAATTCATCTAATGCTTCTAAAAACTTTTCGTTGTTGTCTTCAAACAAATAAGCTGTGTGATTGTTGGTAGTGTAAGCATTCGCATTAACGCCTAAACTGGATAAAACGTCTAGACTATTGGTCCCATTTTCTTGTTCAAAAAGTTTATGTTCCATATAATGGGCAATACCGTCTGGAACTGTGATTTCTTTGTCACCTACCATAAATTTGTGGTCAATGGAACCATAATTTACGCCCCAAATTATATATTTTTTTTGCGTTTTTTTCGGAATAATCATCAGATTTAATCCATTGGATAATTTTTCGGTGTATATTTTTTCTTGGATTTTGTTATTTTGTATGGTTTGCATCAGCTTCCTCCTTTTCATTTTTTAGGAAATAGACGGTGTTAATTTTTATATTTTGAGCAATTTCCATGATATCTTGTTTTGTGATTTCTTCGATATTTTTTAGATATTCTTCGAGCGTTGTATCGGTTTTCGAAATTTCTTGACCGATGTAGTAAACAATTCCTGTGTCTTGTTCTGTTTCAATCGCTACAATACCAGCTTTTACATATTCTTTGGCAGAAGCTAAATCGTTGTCGGAAAATTCACCTTTCTTCATAATTTCCAGTTGTTCCTCAATTAAACGAACTGCTTTTTCAAAATTCGGAATTTCGATTCCAGCACGAATAAAAATATTGGCTTTTTGTTTTACATACAAACTTTTAATCGAATACGCCAAACTCTCTTTTTCTCGCACATTTTGGAATAACAAAGAATTTGCTCCGCTTCCTAAAACAATGTTATATAATAACGTTTTAAATTGAAGTTTATCACAATCTGCATTAACGTCCATTCCGATAACTAATTTTCCTTGTGTAACATCCATTGTTTCTGTGATTTCGTTGACATTTTCAGGTGTTTGTTTCTTTTCCGTTAATTCATTATTTAGAATATAATTTTCGATTCTTGGTCGCAATTTTTGAATATTTTGATTGTTTAGAATGATTTCTTTGATATATTTTTCATCAAAATCACCAGATATGAAAATATCCATTTTTGAATTTTGAATTAAATTGTTGTAATGTTCTGTTAAGTTTTCGACTGTAATATTTTCTAAATCTTCTAAATAACCATATTTATATAAACCAAATCCGTTATCGCCATACATTTTGGAAATACAGGTTTCATAGGCATATAAATCTTTATCATCAATTTTACTTTTGATGATTTTGGACAGATTTTCTTTTTCGACTTTTAAATATTCTTCTTTGAATTTTCCATTTTCCAATAATGGATTACAAATAATATCCAATAAAATATTTAACGTATTTTTTAAGATTTCTTCTTGATTTAAAGCAAATTTATCATTGATAGAATCCGCATAAAATTTTAAAATTTGGTTGTCCCCATATTTGTCAATACCACATTCAAAAGCGGCTCCATATAAATTTTCCAGTTCTCTGCTCAAATCTAATTGGGTTTTAAAATTAGCAGTTCCTCGTCTTAGCATGCTGACGATTAAAGCATTTTTCGTTACATTTTCTCTGATTAATGGCACTGTAATGATGCAGGATATCATATTCGTTTTAAACAAATCGGTTTTGATAAAGTGTGCCTTGATTCCTTGTTTGATTTCAAAATCTTTCTTTTCCATGAATTTTCCATCTCCTTGTTTTATTTTATTATTTATTTTTTTGAAAAATTTATGCAAAATATTTATTCTTGATAAGTTACACTTTCAACATTCGTCAGACGTGCATCATTTTCGTCTGGTGTAAAACATTTCAAATAATATGGTTTAATATCTTTCAAAATATTTTTCACAAAAATGATATTCCCATTGACATCTTGCATTTTCAAATTGGGATATGTTTTTAGCATTTTTTCATTAGAAAAATATTTTTGCGTAAATTCATACCATACTTCATTTTCTAATATTTTTTCATATGCTTCTTCATAAATAGCAGCATTAGGAATTTCTAAATCGTAATCATAGACAAGTCTTGCATGAAAAACATGCATGGCAATTCCTGAAATGATGCAATCTGTCACTAAAAATAGGGTTGTTACGTCAAAAATGAGTGGCAATAAATATTTAGGCAACTTTTTCTTGATTCGATCAACAAATCGGTCAATGGCAGGGTTCAAATGTTTCATTAGATAAATCGCTAAAAATCCCCAAGCAAGCGAATAAAATAGGCAAATTCTACCATTAATATTAAATGGTTCTTTGGAATAATCCCACCATTTCACATGCAAAATCATTTCGCCAAACAAGCTGGCTAAATATTCAATCGCAGAACCAATCAAGCAACCGCCAAAAAATAAAGTATAATTATTTTTGTTAAAATACTGCAAAAATAAAATCATGATAACCGCACCAAAGCCATAAATTCCACAAAACGGTCCATACAAAAAACTTTGCCTACTTTCAATAACACCTTTTGTGAGCAATCCATAAACCGTTTCAAAACAGAAACCCAAAAAACTATAGACCGTCAAATACAGCATAATACGCCATAATTTTACGCCAAGAATACGGATTCCTTTTCCGTTTTCAACACTTTCCGTTTTTTCTTCCAATTTATCAATAATTTCATTTTTGATTTCATCCGCTTTTTCTACGGTTTTATCGTATTCTTTTTTGAGTTTCTGGATGGTTTCATCCTCTAAGGATTTTTCAATTAAATGAGAAATTTCCTTTTTGGCATTTTCTATATTTCCAGTAATCGCATCACTTAATTTAGTATATCTCTTGTTCTTACTTTTTTTCGAATTTCGTTTCATTTTTATTCCCTATCTTTTTTCATTTAAATATGATTTATTATATCATAAAAAAGTTTTTGGGGAAACTTTTTTGCTAAAAATTAATTATTCTTTCTAAAGTCTAAAAATTTTCTTAAATAATGAAAAATAGACACAAAAAGTGTCTACTTTCTAAAAAATTGGTTCTATCTAATAATTTGTATAACTACTTTCATAATAAAGACTTTGCGCTGTTTTTATCAAATCTCTTTCTTGTTTTCCATTTTTCATCTTTTGTTTACTCCTTTTAATTCATATATTTTATTATATATAAGAATTTAGATTTTGGCAATAGATGTTTTAATAAAATTTTCATTTTTACTCCCCTGCTGTATATTTCATGGCCCAAAAACCACTTATCTCTTGTCCATTGAAAGTAAATGCTTCTGGTATTTGATAGCCAGTTGCCACATCCGTTGAATTTCCTTTTAAAAATCTGACTTCCGTTCTTGCTTCAGCAGGTTGCATATATTGACTTGATGTTATCCTAAATTCATATCTTGGAATCCATGTATAATATGTTTTTTTACCATTTACTTCAACCAAAATATTCGCCCACTTACTTCCTGTGTAATCATACCAATTATTTGGCATATTGCTTCCATCATTTTTGATTTTATCGCCAATGCTTTCTTTTCCTTGTTCATCATACAAAACATAATATGTGCAGTCTGGATTGAAGCCAGTTAATTCTGGTTTATTTGCAGAAATGGTTGTTATTTGTTTTACAATGCTTCCTAGATATTCATCTGTCGATTGCTTTCTAATTTCTACCAAAATAGTATATGTTTTCTGCGCTTCTAATCCAGTATATTCAAAAGTTTCTGCTGAATTCGTTGTTTGTCCCTTATATTGTCCATTTATATAATATTGATAAATTTGCCCGTCTTCTAATGCCGTACCAGTAATTCCCTTTGTTCGAATACTGCTATTAGTTGCTACCATTTCCGTTTCAAACCTTGGCGCTGCTTCACTTCCTGCTGTATATTTCATGCTCCAAAAACCTGTTAATTCTTGTCCATTAAATGTAAATGCCTCTGGTATTTGGTAACCTGGCGTCGTTTCAGTTGTTGAACCAGAAACAAATTTTACAATGCTTCGTTGATTGGTTTGATCTAAAGCAAATTCATATCTTGGAATCCACGTATAATACGTCTCTAATCCATTATTTCGGGTTACAATATTGGCCCACCTACTTTCTCCATATTCATACCAATATTGTGGAATCTTCTCTGTAATTGGAATCGTACTGTGTTCATTTCCATTTTCATCATAAGTAACATAGAATGTTGTTTGAGGATTAAATCCACTTAAATCTGGCTTGTTGATTTGTGCTGGCGCATATTCTTTTGTCATACTTCCAACAATTCCACCGTCTGCATTTAAAGCTGTCACATTAATGGTATTATTTCCGACTCTTAGGTTCGAAAATTGGATAATTTCATCCTTAATTTTGTCAAGCTTTGCTGAATCACTTATGGTTTCTATGATTTTTCCATTGAGTGCAATGGTATATTTTGTAATTTGGTTTTCCTCTACAATGTTCGAGTTAACGGTTATATTTCTAATTGTTACTACACCCTGAATAACAGACATATCATAATTAACTGTCGATGGAACTGTAATATCTCCTGCTGTATATTTCATCACCCAATAACCTGGCAATTCTTCCCCATTAAATGAAAAAGCTTCTGGCACTTGATAGCCTTGTTCTTCCAACTCCGCCCACAGCGTTTGTTTATCATTTTCATCTTTAAAATTATTATTTAAATCAATAAATTTCACATCACTTCTTTGCATATCATGATTTAGTTTAAAACAATATCTTGGAATCCAAACATAATAAATCTCAGAACCGTTATTTTCTACATGAATATTCGCCCATTTTTGGTTTTTGTAATCGTACCAATTTTCGGTTGGTTTATCGGTTATCCAGTTTCCTGGAACAAGATTTCCGTTGCTATCGACTTCTAAATATCTGGTTTTTTCTTTTACAAAACCACTCGCCACATTAGGTGTACACAAATAAACACCATTGACAAATTCATATTTTCCATTTCGCACTTCAATTCCTTCTGGCGCCACAATCTTCAAGATTTTAATCCCCACTTGTTGACACCACTTTGCTTTTCGTTCATTATCTGGAATCTCTTTGTTCCAAACATAATATAGTTCACCTTTGTAGACTACCAAATATTCCTTTTCTTCTTCGGTTATTGAATCGATAATTTCTTCTATTGCAATATTTACATCCTCTGGCTTTATATCACTAACAACTTCTTGCTCAATTGCTATTTTTAGCGGTTCTCCACTATTAATCCATTGAATATTTGTATTCAATGTTTCTGTGATTTGCCAAGAGGCATATAAGTCCACTTGTTCTTTGTAAGCACCCATTTTAGCTACAAATGCTGATTTTTCTGCTCTTGAAAACATGCCATTTTCTCCTGTAATTGTTCGAAAAATTACGCCGACTAGAATTAGGAGAATGATAATTGTCACAACTAAGGCAATTAAAGTGATTCCTTTTTTATTCTTTTCTTTCATTTTTTTCTCCTACACTAAAATCCTTCACCACAAACAGCTACGCCACGAGCATATCCCGCCATATGTGTTGTTGTATATCCGAAAATTCCTCCATATGAACGTAGCATGCTATAAGCACCTCCATAACCAAACCAATTTGCACTGGTAGCATTATGCCAACCTAAACAACCTGGATTTGTTGCACTAGCATTTCCAAATGCATCACCAATTTTATATGAATCATTAGCACCTGAATAATCATCAAAGTATCTACTGTTTAGTGTTCCAAATATTCCTGCATTTGTTGTTGCAGCAATATATTCTCCTTTCTGTACATCAAATATTACTCCTGTATTATTTCCTGTTGTAGAAGTTATGGTATAATCATTGCTTGGATTCCCATATCCTGAGGCTGAAAGTATTGCAATGGCTCCATACTCTGTTGCTCTCACCATATGTACGTCAATTTTGTTACTTTGACTTGATGGTGTAAAATCTTCATTTAATGTTTCATTCAATCCCATTGTTTCTCCCGTTTTTTCCATTTCTCTCAATTCTTTTATCCAATTATTTATCCCATTCAATTTTGTATACTGCGTATTAGGATTCGCTTGTAACGAAGCATTGACTTCGATTGTATTACTAAAAAAAGCAAACATCCCTATTCCTACTATTGTTAATATTTTCGAAAAAAATCTCCCTTTTTTCATTTTTTTGATTCCTCCTTAAAATTTATTTTTATTTAATCGACTTTCGTCAAAATTAAATTCATGAGAAATAGCCAAAGTATAAACTATGTACATTTTACGTAATTCATACTTTGGCTACTATTTTAAAATGCAAAAATTGCGTTATTTTTAATCTATTAAATTTACATGTGTGTGTGTGTGTGTGTGTGTGTGTGTACAACTGCAAGGCTTTCAGCGTTTTTATTTAATTTTTTTGCAAAATTTCTATTTTTCATCTTTCGTTCCCCTTTTTTATTGTAAAGATAATCTTTCATTTTGTCAATCTTTTTTCCGATTTTTTAAATCATTTTCTCAATCCGCTTTAAAAATGCCTAAAATTTATTTTAAGCGATTTTCCCCTTTTCCTTGTGGTTTATGTATCCTTTTCATTTTTCTCAAGACACCTATTTTTATGCCTCTAAAAAATTCAGAAAAATACCTTAAATCGATTTATTTAACATTTTAGTCATTTATCATTAAAATATTAAATAAGTCCCTTAAAACGCATATTAGCCGTTTCCTAAAAATATTATGCGTAAATTTTCTCCTTTCCTTGACTTACTTTGCATTAAGATATACAATAGAACTAAATAAAAAATAAGGAGCATTTTATGAAAACAGAAAAATTTGATTTTTACAATTCCTCTTCGTTAAAATCCTACAATCTAAATGAAAAAATTAGGTATCAACTAAAATTGTTGGATGGTTTAGATACTTTTACAAGACTTCATTCCGAAAATGTCGCAACCATTACTTGCAAATTATGTGAAAATTTGCACTTAGATAGAGGCTTTACTGTCTATTGCATCACCTGCGCTTACATTCATGATATCGGAAAAATCTTCATTCCACCAGCGATTTTACAGAAAACTTCAAAACTAACAGAAGAAGAATATGAAATCATGAAAACGCATACCACCATTGGTTATGATATGTGTATGAAAGATCCAAAATTGCGTCCTTATGCAGCTGGAACATTGTATCATCATGAAAGTTTGGATGGAAGTGGCTATCCAAATGGACTGGTAGGGAAAAAAATTCCATATGAAGCCCAAATTATTCGCATAGCCGATGAATTTGAAGCTATCACCGCAAAACGTCAATACAAAACACATATTGGAATTATTGAAACATTACAGATTTTAATAGAACACGCTACTCCCACTATGAAAAACGAAAAAACAGGAAAAATCAAACTTTTCTCACCAGAAACTATGGTTGGAAAAATCGACAAAAAAATACTAAAAGCCCTTTTCCGTATGGTTATCGATGATACGGAATATGAAATTAGTGTACGTTGCGAATATTTAGAATTTTTAAAAAAAGATATCAAACGTTTGAAAGAAGCATTAACCTATTATAATAAAATGCAATCTGCCTCTAATCCCCAGAAAAAAGAATACTTTCGACAAGGCGCTCAATATTTATTAGAAGGAAATGAAGAAGTCGATAAAATTCCTATTATGCTAGAAGAACTCAAAGAAGCCTACAAAGTTCGAAGTGCTCATATTGATAAACTATATCAAGAGGTAAAGCAAATTAAAAAGTTGCGTATTTGAGAAAAACCAGCCAAATGCTGGTTTTTTTAATTTAAAATTGACATTTCATTTGATTTATGGGATAATATTACATATTGAGAGGATAAAAAAATGGAATATAAAAAAGAGCAAGCAATTATTGAGGCAATGTTATTTGCCAATCGGAAAAGAAGTAAATATCAAAAATTTCATGACAGCTTTGGAAAAAAATGAAGATGAAATTCGAGCAATTATTACACTATTAACGCAAAAATATGCTTCCGAAGAAAGTGGTATTGAAATTATTCGAATCAATGACAATTATCAATTGGTTACAAAAAAGGAATATTATGAATATCTGTATCCTTTATTAGACAATCGCATCAAACCTTCACTTTCCAATGCGGCTTTGGAGACTTTGTCCATTATTGCTTATCATCCGAAAATTACACGTTCACAAATTGAAAATATCCGTGGTGTCAATTCCGATGGCACGATTTACAAATTGCTGGAATTTGAACTTATTGAATCGGCTGGAAAATTGGATGCTCCTGGTCGCCCTACGATGTATCAAATCACAGATAATTTTTTGAAAATGTTTGGTATCTCGAATTTAGAAGAACTCCCGGAACTTCCACGTTATAAATTAGATGAAAATGAACAAATTGTAATTGACGATTTACCGTTGGAACAAACTTCTACGGAAAATCAAGATAGAAAGGATTAATTTATGGGAAAAGATAACTTTGTAAAAGAAATTACAAATATTGAAGAAGATTTTACACAATGGTACACCGATGTTGTTCTAAAAGCAGAACTTGCTGACTATGCTGAAACCAAAGGTTGTATCACCATTCGCCCTTATGGTTACGCTATTTGGGAAAACATTCAAAATTATGCAGACAAAAAATTTAAGGAAGTTGGCATCGAAAATTTTTATATGCCTTTGTTGATTCCTGAAAGTTTATTGAATAAAGAAAAAGCTCACGTAGAAGGATTTGCTCCAGAAGTGGCTTGGGTTACAGTTGGTGGTAATGAAGAATTGGAAGAAAAATTATGTGTCCGCCCTACTTCTGAAACTATTATTGCTACGATGTATTCTAAATGGATTCATTCTTGGCGTGATTTGCCAATTTTGGGCAATCAATGGTGCAATGTTTTGCGTTGGGAAAAAGAAACTAGACCTTTTCTTCGTTCCAGAGAATTTTTATGGCAAGAAGGTCATACTGTTCACGAAACCGCCAAAGAAGCAGAAGAACGCACATTAATGATGCTTGATATTTACGCAGACGTGATTGAAAATTTACTGGCTATTCCTGTTTTAAAAGGTAAAAAAACCGAAAAAGAAAAATTTGCAGGTGCTGTTGATACTTACACTGTCGAATGTTTAATGCATGATGGAAGAGCTTTGCAATCTGGTACTTCTCACTATTTAGGACAAAATTTTGCAAAATCATTTGATATTAAATTTCAAAATCGCAATTCTCAAGAAGACTTTGGCTATACTACTTCTTGGGGAATTAGTACACGATTGATTGGTGGTATCATCATGGCTCATGGCGATAATCGCGGTTTGAAATTACCACCAAAAGTGGCTCCAATACAAGTTGTACTTGTTCCAATTGCGCAACACAAAAGTGGTGTACTTGATTTTGCCAATACCTTAAAATGCAATTTATCCAAACATTTTAGAACCAAATTAGATGACCGTGACCAATACTCTCCAGGTTTCAAATTCAACGATTGGGAAATGCGTGGTGTTCCACTTAGAATCGAATTTGGTCCTCGTGATATTGAAAAAAATGAATGCATTTTAGTAAGACGTGATACATTAGAAAAAGAAACCGTTTCCTTACCTAATCTTGAAAATCGTATCCAAGAACTTTTAGAAGCCATTCAAAAAAATATGTTTGAAGAATGTTTAAAAAGGCGTGAAACAAAAACCACTGTTGCCTACAATTTAGAGGAAATTTTGCAAAACTTGGAAACCAATCAAGGTTATGTAAAAACGATGTGGTGTGGTGATATTGCGTGTGAAGATAAAATCAAAGAAGTTACTGGCGCTCATTCAAGATGCATTCCTTTTGAACAGGAACATTTGGCAGATGTTTGCCCTATTTGTGGTAAAAAGGCAAATACAATGGTAGTTTGGGGACGACAATATTAATTTTTTTAAATTTGCAAAAGTGCAAAAAAATAAGTTTGCACTTTTGCAAAAAAAATATTGACAAATCATTTATAATATGTTAATATATTTATTGTCTATTAAAGACTACGGACCGGTAGCTCAGCTGGATAGAGCAACGGCCTTCTAAGCCGTGGGTCGGACGTTCGAGTCGTCTCCGGTTCACCAAACTCTTCTTTTGAGGAGAGTTTTAAATCGAGGTGTAGCGCAGTTGGTAGCGCGCGTGGTTTGGGACCATGAGGTCGCAGGTTCGATCCCTGTCACCTCGACCAATAAAATCGTTGAAACTGTAGGGTTTCAGCGATTTTTGTTTTTTAACAACAAATTGTGTTGTCCAGTATTAAATATTCTTGAATAATCTTGAAAGTGCTTATCTATCAACACTTTTCTGGATTTTATAAAAACTGGATTTTTATTCAAAATTACCTAAGAGCATTTAAGAAAATAGAGTAATATGGTTTTTCCTAGCATTTTTCCTAGACAAGTTTAAAAAAATGTCTAGGAAAAATCGAATTTGCGTATCTAGCGTATATCAACAATTACGTCGATTTTTACAATTATTTTTCCTAGATTTTCCTAGACAAAATTTTATAAATTTATTGAAAATTATTCAATGGCAAAAAAAGAAAAGTAACTTTTTACAAATTACCTTTCTTTTAATTTTTTATTTACTCTTCATACTTTCCCAAAAGTTCCTAGCAATATTTTTAAGGCTTTGCAAAGAAAAATCAAATAATAGGTGTACACACTCGAATGTTTTATCGATAAAATCCTTTAATGTATCAATTTCCTTTTCTAATTTGCTATTTTCTCGTCGCAATTCTCGATTTTCTTCCTGAACTTTTTCGGCTTTATCCATTGTTTCATCAACAATATTTTTAATTTTAGTATATCTTTTCGCAATCGTATTATATTTGCCTACAACTCTTTTATAATTTTCTTTCAATGTTTCTATATCATTGGTAATAACTTCGGTTTCTAAATGATTGCTTTCTTTAAACATTTCTTGTACTTCAAAATTCGTAATCTTTTTTAATTTTTCTATGGGTATATGTTCATTATCTTTTGTATTTCCTCGTTCTAACTCAAAACCATTTTCCGTTACATATTGATAAAATCTATCCTGCAAAATTCTATAGCTTTCGCGACCTTTCCAAAATTCACTACAAGCTATTTTATTGATTGCTTTTCCCTTTTTATCGATTGTATGCACAACTGGGATAAATACAATATGCATATGGGGTGTGGTTTCGTCATGATGCACTTTTGCCGATACAATAAATTCTTCGCCTAATTGATTATAATTTGCAACAAAATCATAAGCTGATTTAAAATATCGTTTTGTTTCTTCTTCACCAATTCTTTTAAAAAAATCTTTGTCAGATGTGATAATCAATTCACACATAACATTACTAACTTTTTTAATTTGACCTTTTAAGTGATATTTTTCTTTTATCATTTGAAATGCTTTTTGGTAAGAGGTATTTATACCTTTTATAGAATAATTTTTAATAGAACTATTTTTATGGATTTCTTTATTAGAATAATTCGTATTTTTTCTTTCGTTATGTCTATAAACGTAGGATAGTTGTCCCATTTTGTAATTTGCATTTCTTATGATAGCATAACTCACATTTTAAAATCTCCTTTTTCATTTTTTAAGAAAATCTTCGTAAGCGCTTACCTATATTTTAATACTTTTTTAGCCAACTAAATTAACACAATAAAAAGTGTTAGAACATACTAGAACACTTTCTTTACGCTTACGCTAAAAGTGTTCTGTATGATTAGGGGAAATCCCCTAATAACCCCTGCAAAAATTGATAAATCAATTTTTGACTAATTTTGGAAACCTCTATCGGTTTCCAAAATCATTCTGTTCATTTAATAAGTTATCCACATCTACAATTTCATTGTTCATATAATATTGATTTACTTTTTCTAATTCTTCTTCTTTGTATCGATTAAATATTGATGTATAGGTATTCATCGTAACAGAAACGTCTTTATGTCCCATCAACCTTTGAAGTGCAACGGCTCTCATGCCAGCTTCAACACATCTTGTCCCATAAGTATGTCTTAAACTGTGCGTTGATATTCCTGTAATTCCTAAATCAGCTAATCTTTTCTTTAAAATATAATTCACATTTCTATTATCCACATAATTTCCATTTGGGCTTAAAAATAATTGTTTGTCCATATGATTGGTTCCAATATTCATTTGTTCAATCACAGAATTTCTAATAAACTTAGGTATCGGAACTTGTCTTAAACCTGAATAAGTTTTTGTTGTATCTCCCATAATCACTTTTTCATTTTTATCGGTTGTTAATGTTTTATTGACATCTACCAAATTTCTTTTCAAGTCAATATCTCCATTTCTTAAGGCTAATGCTTCACCAACTCTTAATCCCATATACATTTGTATTAAAAACACATTTTTATAAGGATCGTCTTGGATAGTTTTACTCATTAAATAATTCGTAAAAGCTTGCTGTTCTTCAACTGTCATGGCACGTACTTCTTTATCTGCTTTTGTGCTTCTTGGTTTTATAACATCTACCATTGGATTTTTAACAATATATCCCTTATTCATAGCTAATGTATAACTTTGTGTAAATTGTTCCATTATCTTTTTAATATAGGAATTACTATAATCTTTTAACGAATTAAGATAGATTTGTATATCATCACTGGTTACGTCTTCTATTTTTTTGTTGGCAATATCACTTTTTTCTATTACTTGAATGGTTTTCAGGACTCGTGAATATTGCCTTTCTTTTATCAAATTCATATCTAATTTTCTTTGCAAATTTGACCTCATTAATTGTGATAATGGAATACCATTGTTTTTTATAAATATTTCATTTCCTTTTTGATATTGTAGAGAACTTAAAAACTGTTTTCCTTCTTCTTCACTTTTTACTGTTTTTTGCTTAACAACTTCTTTGTGAGTATGATTATCTATAACATAATATTCACAAAACCATTTCCCCTTACTTTTATTAAAAAATACACTCCCTGTTTTATTTCCTTTTGGTCGTCCCATAATTACACCTCCTAATCTCGTTTTTGCATTTTCCATATGATGTAAGCTAATAGCATAATTTGATTACTTTTGCCAATATTGATTGACGGAAAATCCTCTCTTTGAAATAGTCTGTAGGCTATTGTTTTACAGATATGTAAATCTTGCATGACTGCTTCTACATCTATCATTCTAAATGGATTTTTCAATCTTTTTACGCTTTCCAGCGCCATAAGCTGTTCGACATTTAACGGACTTTGTAAATTTACATTTATTTTCTTATCTTCTGTGTCGATTTTACTGATAACTTGTGTTAAATTTTCCATAATTTTTTCTCCTCAATTTTCGTTATTTTGAATAAATTTTAAAATGATGGTTTGTATGCCTAAAATCATTCTTAATGCTTCATCACTTGCCAAATGTTGTTTATCATTTTTTATACTTTCTTTTTCTAAACTAAAACTGCTTTTATTTTTGAAAAAATCACTTTTCGTATTTGAAATATATCTACCTTTTTCATCAAAATTGTCATAATTGAAACTGGCTCGTTTCAAAAATTCTCTGTACTTCATGGCTTGTTCTTTGGTTAATGATTGAAAAGTTCCATTTTTCCCACAAACAATAATTACATTTCCTCTTATGGATGCTCCAATGCTTAAAAAATCTGTGTTAATATAGATATTTGGCTTTAAATGTTCCCTGTCTTTTCTCGCCATAATTGTTATAGCTTCATATGGTATATAATCTAATTCGCCACCGATTAACTCTTCAAAAATTTTTTGGTCATTTTGAACTTTCTTAAATTCTGCATTTTTGCCAACTTCTTTATACAAAATTACAATTTCATTTTTTGCCATATAAATCACGTCTTTCGTTTTTTAAATTGGACAAATATTGCTGGTAGGATAAATCGTCAAAATAGTTTAGATGATTTTTATCATCCAGGCTAATAACATTTTTGGTAAATAAATTATCTTTTGTTCTGGTTGTTTTTTTGGGATTGACTTTCTTTGAACTTTTTTTCATACTTTAAAATCTCCTTCTAAAATTTGATTTCCAGAAATCATGATTGGTTCGAACAATTTTAGTTTAGCATGGAAAAGAAGTTATTCATTAAAAAAGTATCAAAGTCGTTCAAAATGGTTCAAGTGTAAAGTTGTTTTGCTTGACAGAAAAAGAACTACTATTTTTAGTAGTTCTTTAATTCTTATATTTTAAAGCTAGAATACTAATAAACTTACTTGGTGAAAAGTAATAAACGTCAAATGGTAACTTCAAATATCTTTCAAAATTCTTTCTCGCTTTCGCGTAATCAACTCGATAGAGGGCATTTTTGATATTATCTTTTATATTTTTTAATTCGTAATGGTTTTCACAAATAAATCGTTTCAAAATTTCTTGATAGGAAGCGTCATATAGTCCATTTAAAACAACGTATTCGATTACTTCTTTTAAGTAAATCGTTCCTTTGTTACTTGGATTTAAACCCAATTCAAAAAGCATTGTATAAAGCGAATATGAAACTTTTACGTTATCTTTCGTGCAAGTATCATATACACTTTTCATATTTACTAGCCTTTCTCATAGATTTACTATTTCTGAATATATTATATCTTCATTATGTAAATAAATCAAAAAGCAGTAAAATTGCGTATTATGCAACTATTGTTGCATAATACGCAATTTTTAGTTTATCAATAAGGATTTCTTAGCTTAATTTTCATAAAAAATTAACAAAAGTTATGAAAAAAGAAAAAAAGCATATTATGTTGCATGGTATGCAACATAAAAAGAGAAGATTATACTATAATCTCCCCTAAATAATCTTAACAACCTCCTCCACCACCGTGGAAATGCTATGTTTTCTTTTTTCTCCATAACTTACCCTCCTTTCTATTAGTCTCTATTTCTTTATTGCACATAAATTTAGAAAGTCCAACAGGTGGAGGTTCCATATACAATTTGAGCCACTTTGCAATAGCTCAAATCATAACATTTTATGTTACAATTCAAGCCTTTGCTTGGCAAAAATCGTATAAAGATTTTTACAAAAATAGGTATTTGATTAAGTATAGTATAGCATAAAAAACCTTAAAATTCAAGTATATCAGCACTTTTACCTATTTTTTTAACATTTCTATTTTTCTCTTCTATTTCTTCTTTTAATAACATACCATCTGTCAAGCCAAATTTGTAATAATGTTCAACCCAAAGTTCCATCTCTTCTAATATGGCATCATGAAATTCATCTAATTTTTTCAGGACTTCTTCTTGACATTTTTCATCTACTATTTTGTCTTTGACTAATTTTTCCAATATCTGATATACTTTATCAACTTTTTCCAATTTTTCTGAATTCTCGCAAGTTTTGCTAATTAAGTATTCAAAACCATCTCTTCTTATTGTAAATAAATCATCTAATACTGTATTCTCAAATACTTTTTCCATTTATTCAACCCTTTCATATTAAAATTTATGACGCATTATGTCGTTACTATATATTAACATATACGACACGTTGTGTCAACACTTTCTTAAAAATATATATGACATTTTACGCCGTGTTAATTCATCTAAACTTATGACACAATAAGTCTGGTGGTGATAATATGATAAAAGAAAATAGAATAAAAAGAAATTACACACAAGAAGAATTATCAGAAATAATTGGAATTAGTCCAAGACAATTACAAAGAATAGAAACAAATGAAGATAAAACAAGTATTACAACCATGCGAAAACTAATCAAAATTTTACAAATACCAGATAGAGAAATCATTCAATACATGAAAAAATAATATTGTATGGGGGTATATTATGGCTGAATTTGATAGAAAAGATTTTGGAGAAAGACTAAAAAACTACAGGATAAAGAAAGGATTAAGCCAAGAAAATATTGCGCATGCCTTGGGAAAAAATAAAGCAACGATTAGCCGATATGAAAGTGGCGAAATTTTGCCAGATGTCAGAGATATTAGCATTATTTGCGAAGAACTAGGCATATATGAAGCTGATTTATTTGGAAATGATACAAACAGAACTACGCAACACAACAAATCCAAAAATCCTTTCCATACTGATAAATTATACGTCTATTTTAACGCATACAATTTTAGAACAAAAAAATTTGCACCTGATAAATACATCTTAGAATTAGAACAAAAACAGAATATCTGCAAAACAAAGTTTGTAGATTATCACGATAAAAGGATATATTCGGAAGGTTACTTGATATGTAATGACGAAATCGTTTTTGCTGTCATGGAAAATTACAAACCAACCAGTAGCCGCGTCGATGTTGCCGTTCTTGAAATCAATATTTGCAATGGCACTGACGGCTTAATGCTTGGTGGTTATTTTGGCACAAATGCAAAATGTGAGCCTAGTTTGAGAAAATGTTATTTTTCAAAGAAAAATGTTGATTTTACAGATGAGATGTTCGAAAATTTGAAGTTGAATGAAAATGAACAGGAACTTTTAAATAAACAGAATGCTTTATATTTAGATATTTTTAATATATAATTGTAAAGACAAATAGTAATTTTTTGTTTAGATTGGAGAAAGAAAATATGAAAGAATC
>OFHM01000586.1_pt1 | contig 30128 bp, 23 predicted proteins | sample 1521311 | NCBI WGS metagenome assembly OFHM01 (sample SAMEA3504083, study PRJEB24116) | mouse gut metagenome | biome: mouse gut; feature: mouse-associated habitat; material: faeces | place: Denmark | collected 2011 | reverse complement strand
CTGGACCGCTCCGAGCATGAGGAGCGTGTCGATCACCGAAGCCACGCCGAGCGCGGTTTGGATGAACAACCTACCATTCACGAAGGGGTAGTTGCCCGTGCTCTGGAGAAGAAGGGCATCCTATCTGACCGCTGTGAGTTGAACCGGCAGATCAAGGCGGACAATGCTCTGCTGCGGGAGTTGAAATCCTTGGTCAAGAAATTGATGAACGCGGTGAAGAACACTGTTCCAGCGATAGCTGAGGCGATGGAAACCATTCGGCAAAAGATGATCGTTTTCCGATATCAGCTTTTGCATATTGGAACAGGGAAAAGGCAGATTACCAATACGCTCCATGCTGTTCAGCCGGACATCAAACGGTATGAGGATATTGTTAAGCAACTCAAGGCCAAGATCAAGGAGCGCCGGGTTTTGCTGGACAAAAAGAAAAGCACCCCGGTAATCCAAGTACTTCGGCATCAGGAGTTGGCGCATAAAATCGCCGCATTGACCGAAGATATTGAGGAATTGAAAAGCGAGAAGGTCCTGTTGCTTAATCAGTTTAACTGTGCAGACGATCATGGCATGAACGAGATCAAACAGCATATTGCGTCCATGGAGTCTTCCCTGGAAACGCTGAACCAGCAGGAGGAAAAATATACTGCCGAACTGGATACGGCACTGGCGCAGTACTCCGAACTGCAACAACAGACGGCAGATATGGACATCGTGGAACTGGATTCCACCCGTCAGGCTATTCGTTTTGCTAAAGAGCGCGAGACGCTCCAGCAGTTACGAGCCACATATGGAAAGAAATTTGATTCCAAGACGCTGGCACAGAGTCAAAAAGATATTGCGGATTTGCTAAATGAAATTATAAAACCAGTGTCCATCAAGCAATTTCTTCAACGTTCCCCTGAACAGCAAGATATGCCACATCATACAAAAGAATATAATCAGAACTATGAGCGGTAACTACAAAATTCTTTACTTCTTTGTGTGCTTCTTACTTAGCTCAATTGTTTCATCAAGATTTTTAAGCCAGTTTGCTACATCTGAAAAGTAAATACTCTCGCTTTCCTGCTGATAGTCTGCCAATAACCTGCGAAAATGAACCATTTGCTCTAAAAAGATAAGTGTGTCCCGATTACTCATGCCAGACAAGTGTTCCCTAAAAATACATACTATTTTATTGAAAAGGCGAAAGACATGGTAATGTTCATCATCGGGATGAGTGTAGTGTTTGATAAGGCGCTTGCTTGCATCCATTAACGTAGAAACAATCATGTCAGGTGCTACGAATCCAAGGGTAATATCATATATCAGTTGTTCAACGAGATACCTTGCATAAACAGTCTCAACCTGGAAGGGAACAAAACCAGGAATTTTCTCAGCTTCTTTGAATGCATTTTCCAAGCAAAGCTTTGCCGTCACAAAATCTTTTGCGTCAATGCAGACAGAAGCAAATTGTTCCCAATAGAATGGATTTCTTGTTGAAAAGTATGCCAACAAACGCAAATCATCATAGAAATTTTTAACTAACGAAACATATTCCGTTTTTTGAATCCAGTACAAAAAGTTAGCATGAGATACAATAGCTTTCATCAACTCCTCATAGCGTTGATCGCTGGTATATAAGTTATTGGCAACAATTAAGATTTGCTTCAAAACACGAAGCAAACTTTCAAGCGGAATAATATCCTGTAATATCTTGCGTGCAACAATAGAAGATTTGACTTTAAGCTCACCGGATTCTGCATCGAACAACTCGTTAATTAATTCGCTATCGCTCAATTTTAGCTTTACAAAATCTATATTCAGCAATCGAGTAATATCATCCGTTGATAGATGGAGGTTGAGTACTTCAGACGCCAGAGAAGCTACTGATAGTTCGCCAAACGCTTGATCCTGTTCTTGTAAAGTGCGGGTATAAAGGGATAGAAGTTGTTCTCTAATATAGCTAGAATCAAATAGTTTTATAATCACATCACTTATGCGACTTTTACAGTTAAAACGAATAAACTCCACCGCATCATCTTGCGAATCAATGCCTTTTTCGTTTGCGCATAAGTTATTGCTATATAATACTGTAGCTAGACTCTGAATTTCTTGATTAGTTAAATGATTCAATTTCAAGGGTTTTACATCACTGTCTAAGATACGTAAATTATTCGTGAGCCGACGGTAATTTGTAGAGATTTTTGATTGTCGAGAAGTCAAAAGAAACGTAATTTTAGAAAGATTCCCAAATGTTCCGAATTGCTGAAGAACATTAAGGTATTTATAATAATCATCTATTATCACTACAATTCTATCTTTTCGATAATTATTACAAATTGACTCTATTTCGTCAAATGTATCCACAGTCTCACGCTGAAAAACAAATATATGAACGTCTTCCCTCCGTAATTCATTTCGTACTAAGTTACAGAACATAGTTTTTCCGTTACCTAGGTTTGACACTGCAAGAAATACTTTGTATTGATACCTTTCCCGCAGAAATGTGTTAACGGCATTACGCATTGCTATATATTGATAATCTCCTACCGCATCCTTCTGCATGATGCAAGGCTGAATAAATCCTGTATAGTAAAAACTAGACAAATCTTCCAGGCGTACAGTCGATTTCTCCAAGGGAACCATGTGTTCATGGATAAAAGATGTGTAGTTAGAGATGGCAATAGTGCTAGGAACAAACTCTTTTTTCTGGCACTCAATTCTTTCCGAAAATCCTTCCACCCCAATCCGTTCAACTGGAGCATACTTTTCTAGTGCCTGCTTTCCGAGAGCATCTAAATCCGGTGCAGAAACAAACACGGTCTTATTGGAAATATTAGGGCTTGCGATGATTCTTCTGATATCAATATCGCTTTGCATTGAGAACCCAACAACTATGATTGCCTTGGCTGCATCAAAGTCTCTACCCATAAAATCAAACCATGGTTTTCCTACTAAAGTTTCCGAATCATAGCTTCTATCTGTCAAGCGGAATGAGTTTTTCAAAGAATCTACCGTCAAATTGTGAATAGAACCATTAATATGAACACAAACTTGTTCTTTTGGATAAGTTTCCAAATGATCTTCAAGAGTGACTGAAAAAAGGGGATTTTTATTAAGTTTTGCGCCTTCTTCGATTACTAAGTCATAATTTGTTGTATAAATTCTTTTCCATTTTATAGACATTATTATTTCATGGGCAGGTGCAATTTCCCCTAATGTGAACTCGTCAATGAGGAAGGAAATGAGATCATTTTCTGAATGTCCGCTACTTTCGGTATAAAAGTCAGCTACGGCTGAAAGACTATATTCTTTTGCATCAATGCCACAGGATTTTGCTAGGCTATTACGCAGTCCAATTCCGGTTTTGAATTTTTCTCCACGAAAATTTGTTGCACCATGTGAGAATCCAGAACCAGCAAATAATATTGCTTTTCCTTCAAGTGCATATTGAATAGCTTCCTTTAGTTCCATAACAGTTTCTCTCCATATCCTCAAAATATAGTAGTACTATTGTATCATAAGCGTATTGATTTTTGCAAAAGAACAACCTTATCATCTATCACTTGTACCATGTCATTAGCAATCAAATACTCAAACGCCTCATTCATTGCCTTGGCAATGTTGACTCCACGCCGATTGAATCCAAACGCTCTCGTGGTTTCATCAATCAAAGCTGAGCGCGTTGTACCAACGCATTTACTCAACACCCGAAGCATTGCAGCAGCCAATTCATCTGTACTGATGTGCTTGATATTCCTCCCATTAGCCTGTCGGACAGGGATCTCCGCAAAGCTGGCAGGATAGAAAAAGTCTCCCTTTCGAACCACTCGCTCTCCCATAGATCGCAACGTATAATCTACCTCTTTACGTACAACGGAAGTTGCTTTCTCTCGCCCCAGCAACGGACTAAGTTTTTGACACAGCAGTTCATAATGGATCGGATATTCATTGTGAACCAACAGTTCGATGCAATCAGCTAATTGTAGATAGCCGCTCCGATTACGTGGCAGAGTGTTGAAGTCCGTTGTATTGGGTGGGTCAAAACCGTAAGGATTCGTAATATCTGCAATAGACACAGGTTTGTCCTCGACGGTCATAAAGGGTTCCTTTGTATCAGTTCTCTCCTGTTGTATCGGTGCTTGGGATTCTGGCATAGCTTCAATATAGCTGTTGATGGCATTATCAACGGCTTCAATTAACCGCTGCCCCTCTGTCACCGGGTCCTTGATCCAATCGGTGGACCAAATACGGTAAATCTTCCATCCCATGCTCTCCAAGATATCCTGACGAAGCCGGTCCCGCTCTCTTGCGGTCCGCGCAGAGTGGTAGGCCGCACCATCACACTCAATACCCAATACATAGCGTCCGCTCAGCTTCGGATGCTTAACGGCCATGTCGATACGATAACCGGAACAGCCCACTTGGGTTGCCAACTTGTACCCTTTACGGTCCAGGAAATTGTAAACAGCGGCCTCAAAGGGAGAATCATGCTGCACAAAGTCAGATTCTGTTATCTCGTTCTGCAATACGGCGGGTCCGTTCATGGCAAAGTCAATATACCCCCGCAGCAACTTTGGCCCATCAGCGGAGACATGCTCTGTATTGATGTCTGTGGGAAGAATAGAGCCCACCAACTTCACATTATATTTGGCACGAGTGATCGCAACATTCAGCCGGCGTTCCCCGCCAGTTTTGCTCAAGGGGCCGAAGTTCATTCGCATAACACCGGACGCATCCTTGGCATAGCCGATACTGAAAATAATGGTGTCACGCTCATCACCTTGGACGTTTTCCAGGCTTTTGACAAAGAAAGCCTCTTGTCTATCTTCATCAAAGAACGATTCATATTGCTGGTTTTCCATACGCCTTTTGCGAAGAACGGTGTCAATAGCTAACTGCTGGACTTCACCAAAAGCAATAACGCCGAGAGAACGATTAGGGAATTGACGGATATGCTCAAAAATCAAATCAACGACCTTTTCCGCTTCAATCACATTCCCTTTGCGTCCTCCGCGATCATAGTAACCAGCGGGAACATAGGTGTACTCTACGCCTACATTCGGTGCGCAGTCCACATTGGATGGGAATGTAATCAGATTTCCCTTGTAGATTTTTGCATTGGAAAACGCAATCAGATGCTCATGGCGGCTCCGGTAATGCCATAGCAGGGTACGCTCAGGGAGCAGGGCCGCTTCATCCAAAATGGACTCGTAAGCACTGCTGTCATCGTATTCATCCTCGTCCCCAACATCCCCATCAAAGTCGCTGTCAGATACTGAGGCAGAGAAGAAGTTTGTGGGCGGGAGCTGCTTGCTGTCACCGGCAATAATGACCTGCTTCCCTCGCAGGATGGCACCAATAGCGTTCTCTGTGCAGACCTGGGACGCCTCATCAAAAATGACGGTATCAAAGGTAAATGTATCCGCCTCCAGGAATAGACTGACGGACAAGGGTGACATCATCAAGCAAGGTTTCAAGGCCAAAATGAGGTTGGGGATTTCTCGGAACAAGCGGCGAATGGGCATGATGCGCCGCTGTTTGTCCAATTCCCGCTTGAGGGTACTGATCTCGTCAACACCGCTTGTGAAATGATCCAACGAAGGCAGCCCGTTGATGAGCTTTGAACGAATACGGGAGCGGGCAATCGCAAATTGCAGCTTATCAAGCTGCACAAATTCTTGAATTACAGTCTCCTGCGTTTTCCGGCGGAAGTTCGCTACAATAGGATACTCCGGCAAAACACTGTCCAGCCAAAGACGGAAAAATCTCTTTTGGAATATAGGCACAATGGAAGGTGAATCAATATGTAACGTCTCAATCTGATGGATATATTCTTCCAATCCCAGCTCATAGCATTGACTGCGAACTGTACGGAAGTCGATCCATTCTTCCAGAGCTGCCAGATTATTTACGCACTTGGTTAACCGGTCTGTCAATATAGGCATCGGCATATTGCGCCATTCATCCGGTGACTGAAAGAGTTCCAAAAACCATTCAAAATCCGGCGCAACGCAGGCAAGGCTCTGTTTTATTTGGTCGCTGTAAGTTTTACAGAGATCAATTTTTTCATCAGAGGTACAGACATAACGGAGGAAAGTTTCTCCATATCCATCGTATCCATCCATGGTTCTATAAAAAGCAATCGCCCAATCCAATGCTTTCCGGACCGTAGCCCAATCAGTTTCTAAACCAGAGTAGAAAGATTCATAATGTTGAAGGAGTGCAGATGCCTGTGCTTCGTTTTGGGCAACAGAGGCCCGCAGACTATTGAGATTTTCCAAGCAGGTCTGCATAAGGTCATAGACATCAAGAAATCTTTTTAGTTCATCAAAGTCTGTATTCTCCGCCTGATACAATTCGCCAAACACGGCCACCAGCGAACCGGCATTTTCGTCCACCCATTTCTTGAATTCAGCCATATGGCGCAGTTGCCCTAGAAGCTCGAATATTTCATCATCGGACAACTTCTTGCCTCGTTCGCGAGAAAGGCTCTGGACGAGTTTCTTGTCTGACCGATATTGTGATTTGAGAAATTTGAGCGCAGACGTGTATTCTGCTTTGAATCGCAGATACATAGCATCGAAGTCGATAGAAAAAATCTCATTTTCGTATGCCTGCGTTATTTCCTGCCGGATAGTATTGTAAGACCCGATCTGCTCTTTAGCAGAATCGTAGAGTGCTGTTACCACTGACTGGTTAGCCAACTCTGCCCATATTGCATAACATGGACGGGCAGACAGCATACAGGCATGAATCGCTTCAATGTGGGCATCAATCTCAGCGGTGGTAACAAGGTTATTGAAACTTGTAAAGTCTACTGTGTTGTCATTTCGCAAAATATCCTGATGCAGTGTTAAAATGGCTTCGCGCTGTGCTAAAAAGGCTGTTTGGGCCTTCTCGCCTTCTTGAATTTCAATAAGCAGTTGCGCAATTTCTCTATCACCAGTCAGCCAGGATACGGGAACCTTGGGAGATTGTCCGGCTAGTTCAAGAATCAGAGCGGCCTGCGTCAGATTGGAATATGAAGTTTCAGCGGAAATTGACAAAGCCGCCATTGCCGTATTGCCAAGCTCGCTGATTTCTTTCATCATTGGAACAAGATGATTTAACCGAGCCAAGATGTCATGCCGCAACTCGTTGCTGACAAACTTCACATTGGCCCCATACCAGGGATTGTTTTGGTAGTCGGTATTCATGCTGGAAACTGTATTGGCAAAACGGGTCAATCCATTGATATAGCTGGCATACACTGGGGGCGTAACTTGCTGAATATCTTCAATCGGAAATATAACGTCTGCATAGTCGGTTAGGTTTGCAAGAATCCCATTTGCCTCATAGATCGTCTTATGCAAAGGGTCAATAACGGTGAAGATAGCTGTAGAATAGTCATTCAGACGATTCCTGTCAGTAGTCAGTTGGGCCAATCGTTGATAAGCGTCATCGCTTAATGTAGCCTTTTGGCTGGCCAGGTTCAAGACATTTCCCAACTGTGCCAGAGTATCTTTCTTGTTTGCCTTATAACTGTGCAGAATCAGACAGAAATCAGCTAATCCGGCATCCTTCATCCGCTTATGCACTACTTCTAGGGCGGCCATCTTTTCTGAAACAAAAAGGACTTTCTTTCCATCAGCAAGGCACTCGGCAATAATATTTGTGATTGTCTGGCTTTTTCCTGTCCCGGGAGGCCCTTGCAGTACGAAGCTATAGCCTTTCTTGGCACAAAGAATTGCATCCTGCTGACTGGCATCTGCATCTACAACTTGGAAAGTATGCTCAGGCGTCGTGTTGTTGTCATGGTCAAAGTGGTCGATCACAGACAGGTCATGATCGACAGCACTTGCATCACCACCCAAGGCTCGAACGATTGGATTTTTTAAGATAGCCTCCCGGTGATTTTCCAAGTCGCGGTACATATTGATTTTGAGGAACGACAGCAGACCCAAGCCAACTTCAGGAATGACCTTCCAATGGTTTACGGATGTCAACTGGCCGACATGTTCAAAATACGATGAAAGACTGTCCTCAATATTAAACTCAGGCAATTTGATACCAAAATCATTATCCAGCTTATAGGCAAGCGTAGGGTTGACGATGATTTCATCCTCATGAAGCGATAGCACAAAGGGCGACGTGATGGATTCCCAGCTTAGAGAAACTGGGACCAAAATGAGCGGAGCATCAAAATGGACTTTGGAATGATCTGATTCCGCCCATCGCAAAAAGCCAAAGGATAGATAGAGGACATTAACGCCTTGTTCCTCCATAAAGGTCTTAGCCTTACTGCGAAGATTGCGGAGAGTGCGCTGCTGCTCCTTTATAGACTGATTTGTCTGTACGGAACCAGCCGCTGCAATGAAATCTCCGCTTTCTTCTTCCAGGCTGAGCTGCTGCTCCTCATCTACGAATGGAAATTCCAGTGGGTGTTCATTAACGACAAAACTCTCCCATAGATCATAGATACCTGGGAGTTTAATTCTGATGTTGGAACGGCGGGTATCACGGTAATTGAGTAGCCGGTTCCGCTTTCCCATATCCAGTAGCTTGTTTTTCCAGGTATCGAGTTTTGTATCCATATTGACCATTTAGCCCACCGCCTTATCTTGACAACTCCGTTTAGAAGAACCTGCATTTGCCTTCTATTGCAGAAATTGTGAGAAAAATGTCTGTTCTTGGGAATATTATAAAGCATGATTGCTCAAATATCAACTAGGACCATCAAGTTTCTGTATTCGATCAAAAGAATCCCAACTTTCCAAAGGAAGTTGGGATGGTTGGGATGGTCGGTGAATTTCTCCTTGACAAATCGCTTCTCAAATCGAAATCCTCACCAAGTATGCCAAAGACCACGGGATAACCAGTTATAAGGTGTATAAAGACGACGGTTATTCCGGCACCAGCTTCAAGCGTCCCGGCCTTCAAGAAATGATGACCGACATTGAGGCGGGGCTTGTCAGTATGGTGATCGTCAAGGATATGTCCCGGTTTGGCCGCAATTATCTGGAGGTAGGGCTGTATACGGAAATCCGCTTTCCAGAGATGGGAGTCCGTTTTATCGCCGTCAATGACGGAGTAGACAGCGACGATCAAATGGGCAACGACTTCACCCCGTTCCGCAATATCATAAACGAGTGGTACGCCAAGGACACCTCGAAGAAGATACGGGCGGTTTTCCGCAATAAGGGAATGTCCGGCCAGCGGCTGTCCACCAATGCCCCCTACGGATATATAAGGGGGGAGGACGGCCATCTGTTGGTGGACGAAGAAACGGCCCCGGTGGTAGAGCTGATTTTTCAGCTTTGCGCGGAGGGCAACGGCCCCGGCAAAATCGCCCGTATGCTGAAAGAGCGGAGCATCCCCACACCAGGTACGATTGAGTTCCAGCGCACGGGCCGGACTCGCAATTATCACCCGGACAATCCGTGCGGGTGGAATGAAAGCAGTATTTCCAATATCTTAGGCAGGATGCCTATCTGGGCCGTACTACCAACTTCAAGACCACCGAGCTGTCCTACAAGAGCAAAAAAACCATTGAGAATACGCCAGACAAGTGGGTGGTATTTGAAGATACCCACAAGGCCATCATCGACCCGGAAACCTGGGAGATCGTGCAAAAGGCGAGGGTGCAGCGCCGCCGTCCCACCAAGATGGGAGAAATGGGGATGTTCTCCGGGCTGGCCTATTGTTCCGACTGCGGAGCGAGACTGTATCACTGCCGGACTGCTTCCTGGACGCATGAACAGGAGTGCTATACCTGCGCCACCTATCGCGGTAAAAAAGGTTGTAGCGCCCATTACATCCGGGCGGTGGTGCTGGAACAGCTTGTACTCCAAAATCTGCAACGGGTGGTAGCTTACGCCCAGGAGGACGAGGACGAGTTTGTGCGGCGCATCATGGAAAACAAGATGGCGTTACAGCGCACCGAGCAGGAAAAGGCCAAGCGTAAGCTGGAAAAGCAAGAGCGGCGTTATAACGAGTTGGATACTATCATTCAGAGGCTTTACGAAGATCATGTTGTAGGTAAGCTGAGTGAGGAACGCTTTGCCAAGCTGTCCGAGGGCTACGAACAAGAGCAAGCGGAACTGAAACAGTCCATAGCGGATCTGTCCGCTATTGTACACGCCGCTCAGACGCAGGCAGTCAATGTCCAGAGTTTTTTGAAGATTGTGAAAAAGTACACTCAGCCCACCGAGCTGACCCCGGCGCTTTTGCGGGAGTTTGTAGAGAAAATCGTTGTTCATGCCCCCGATAAGTCCAGCGGCCACCGCATCCAGCGCATCGACGTACATTATAACTTCATTGGCGAAATTGATTTTTCCCCGGAATTTAGCCAGTACAGCAAAAAGACAACCGCATGACACCGTAGTATCATGCGGTTGCCGCCCGACAAAGAAAACTTCTTTATCAGGCACGCCCTTCTGGCCCCGGGTATGCTCAAAAAATATTGGCTCACCTTTTTTGCCACGCTCAGCAATTCTGCGTTCCTGATTACCATGCTCAGCCAGACCTTCTATGTGCAGTTCCAGGAGGTCTACAACCTGACCAACACCCAGCTGGGCTTTTTGGAGGGAATCGGCTCCATCGGCGGCTTTATCGGCGGCTTTGTGGGCGGCTTCTTCGCCGACCGATTCAGTCCCAGGAAACTGACTGCGCTGGGTTGTGTCGTGGCTTTTGCCGCTGCGGTGGCGGAGGCGCTCTCCAGCAGCTATTTTGTCCTGATCCTTGTCTACATTGCCCTGAGCTTCTCCTCCAACGTCCTGCTGATGACTCCCTACTTTAAGCTGCTCAAGCTGCTGGGTACGGATGAGGAGCAGGGGAAGATCATGACCTTTTCCGAAACGGCCTACGCTATCGTCACGCTGTTGATTAATTACGGCTTCCTGGGCGCTATCTCCGCCTTCAACCTGTCCTTCCAGGCCGCGCTGATTGCCGTAGGCGCCATCAACGGCCTGGTGGCTATCGGCATTTACGGTCTTTTCCGGGCTCCCGGCCTCACTCGCGAGGAGGAGCGTCTGAAAAAGGAGGCGCTGGAGCGCAAAAAAAGTAGAGACGTCAAGGATGCCGGCGTGGAAAAGGCAAGCGGCAATGCCCTCACAGAGTTCATTTCCGTGCTGAAAATGCCGATCCTTTGGCTGAATGTGGCGGCAACCATGACGATGACCTTCTATAACCAAGTGGTTTTTACCTATATGAATCCTTACCTGGTGAATGTCCTGGGAATAGCCGCCGCTACGGCCTCCCTGCTCCAGATCACCTTCCGCAACAGCCTGCGCATTGTAATCAGTCCCTTCGGCGGCACCATCCGCGATAAGCTCAACGACTCCACCGCCGTGGTGAAGTGGTTCTCCTTCGGTCTGGCCGCCGTCATGGTCTGCTTCGCACTCTTTGGCGCGACCTCTTTGTATGCCTACCTGGCGCTGGTGGTTCTGGCGGGTATCTGCATTTATTCCGTCACCGGCCTGCAGTACACCCTGATTGCCGACGCCAAGGTTCCCGTCAAGTATTCCGGCCGCGTATGGGGCATCGTATTTGGATTGAACACTTTGACCACCCTGTTCCGGGGCACGGTCTGCGGCTCCCTGCTGGACATCCAGGGCACAGACGGCTACCGCACCATCTTTCTTATCGGCCTTGGCTCCTGCCTCCTGTGCGCCCTCTCCGCGATTTTGATCCGCAAGGTGATTGATTCCGGCAAGGCGCTGGGCAGGGACATCCAAGCCCAGGTCGATGCGGGAACGGCGGAGTAACCTGATTTCCATTGTTTTCCGCCCCTCTCTTTTTCCACCCCGGCATAACCCCGGCGTTGTGCGCGCCTCGGCGCGCATGATTCAATACATTTTATTTTACAGGAGGACACGTTCATGTTGGATCAGGTCGAAAAAAGAATCTGCGAGATCATCGATGAACACGCCCAAGAGATCATCGACTTCGGCAATGACATCTGGTACCACGCGGAAACCGGCTTCAAGGAGTTCCGCACCTCCCAAAAGCTGGCGGAGGGCCTGGAGAAGCTGGGCCTAAAGCCCCGGACAGGCATCGGCCTCACCGGCGTAAAGGCCTACTTGAAGGACCCGGAAACCACGAAGGGTCTGAATATCTGCCTGATGGGCGAGATGGACGCGCTGCCCCTGCCCACCCCCCCGGATGCCTGGAGCGAGACTGGCGCGGCCCACGCCTGCGGCCACAACGCCCAGATGACCGGCGTGTACGGCGCGGCTATTGCCCTGACCATGCCGGAAATCAAGGAGAAAATCAACGGCAACATCACCTTTATCGGCGTACCCTCCGAGGAATTCAGCTCCGACACCGAGTATAAGATGAAGCTGATTCACGAGGGAAAGATCGGCTGCGGCGGCGGCAAGAGCGAGTTCCTGCGTCTGGGCGAGCTGGACGATCTGGACATCTGCGTCTGCCACCACACTTGGGAAACCAAGTACGCCATCGTTCTCAACGACAGCGGCAACGGTTTTGTCAACAAATCCGTACGATTCATCGGCAAGGCCGCCCACGGCACCTCCGCCTGGCAGGGCATCGACGCCTGGGAGGCAGCCAGCCTCTCCACCGCGGCTATCAACGCCAACCGGGAGATTTCTCCGGAAAAAGACTACACCCGCATCCACGGGGTTATCACCAAGGGCGGCAACGCCGCCAACGTGATCGCCGATGAGGTCCGCATGGATTTCAGCGTCCGCACCAAGACCATGCCCGCCGTCCAGCGGGCCTCCTATAAGGTAGACCGCGCGCTGAAGGCCAGCGCAATGGCTGTGGGCGCAGGCACTGACATTGAGACTATTGCCGGATATCTTCCCTACATCCCTTCTAACAATGTCACCCTTCTTAAAGGCGTCCTGGAGGACCTGTCCAATGGCCGTCCCGTAGAGGTTATCGACTCCGCCAGTGACCCCATGATCCATTCCCCCGGCTCCACCGATCTGGGAGAACTGACCCATCTGATGCCCGTGGTGCAGTTTGGCACCGCCGGGCAGGCCGGTACCGGCCACGGCGCGGACTACCGTATCGTAGATGAAAATCTGTACTACGTGGAAACCGCCAAAATCTTCGCCATCTGCGGCTACCGCCTGCTCAAGGACGATGCGGCGGCGGCCAAGGACCTGCTGGACGGATTCCAGCCCGCCTTGACGGCCGAGGGCTACCGGAAGTATCTGGCAGACAACCAGAAGTTTGAGCACGTGGACCCCGTCCCCGTCCCTTCCTTCGAAGACTGACGCCTGGCTTGCCAGATAATTGAATCCTGACCTGCGCACGCTTTTTACCGGCCGCCTGACATGTAATACCGGCCTGGCGTCCAGCCCTCCTCCCCATTTTCCTGCACGACCGCAATACATAACGCATTGCAAAAGTAATGCATTATGGCAAAAACTTGATTTTTATTGACAAAATCAAGAGCTGCGGTGTATGATTGAGCAAAAGCAAGTGTGCAGGAGGTACCGTATGCCTACGATTGTCAGGGACAGCATCAGCCAGCAGGTTTATGAAGATCTGGTCGTTCGAATCCGGAACAGGGAGATTTTGCCGGGAACGCGGCTGGTAGTCAACACGCTGCGGGATGAGTACAACGTCTCCTCCACTCCGATCCGGGATGCGCTTTCCCTCCTTTACCGGTACGGCTTTGTTGAAAACCTGGGCAATTCCCGCTACGCGGTTATTACAGTTACCCGGAAGCTGGTGGAGGACCTGATAGAATGGAACTACCATATGACGCTGCTGGGAATCCAGATATCCCTCGCCCGCGGAAAGGACTATACCTACTGCCATTTAAAGGAAGCAGTAGATGCGTTTCTCTCCTGCGGAGAGGAGAACACGCCGCTGTCTGTCCGGCTGTATGCGGATGTATGGAATACCTTTGTAGACTATACCGGCAACGAGTGTATTGCCCGGATGGCTGATCCGCTGATGGGGGTCTTTGCCGTGGCCTTCGGCGATTATACGGAAGTCTTTTCACACGAAAGCTCCGTACAGATGTGTCGGGATTTGCTGCGGGCCTTTGAGGAAAACAATATGGACCTGGCTGTACAGGCCGTTGAACAGGTAAACGAATGTTTCCGCGCCTATGTGGAGCGGCATACATTTCCCAGCCTTTAACGGCATACTGCTAAACAAAAAGCGTCAAAATTTTGACGCTTTTTGTTTTCCCTATTATAGTGCATTAAGCGTCAGGCATGAAGCAAGCCACGCCGAGTTTTTGGCATCAGCTCCGCCGGCGCGTACACTCTCATGGAGGAAACATAATGAAAATACAAAGCGAACGCCCCCCATTACAGGCCAAATCCGTGCTGCGATTTGCCATCTGCTCTATTGCGGGAACACTCCTGTTTTTAATCCCGCTCCCTATTCGCGGAAAAAGCGATCTGCTGATCGCGGCGTCCGCCGACTATCTCACCGGGCTCCTGGCCCCGGCGCTTCCCTGGATACTGACCGCGTTTTTTACAGCCGGCGCGCTGGTTTCGCTGGTTCATTTCATTCGGCCTGTCCCCTTTTTGGAGCGGAGCTCCCTGCTGCGGGAATCCTTTTCTATGAGTCTGCCCAAGCTATTAGCTCGGATTCTTGGCGCGGTGTTTTTTGCCATGAACGCGCTCCAAATCGGACCGGCATGTATCATCTCCCCGGCTACCGGCGGGACCATGTACAGTCTGATGTTGTCTCTGGCCGTATGGCATCTGATGTCCTTTTATTTGTTCTCCCTTCTGATGGATTTCGGCGCCATGGATTTTATCGGCACGCTGATTCAGCGGATCATGCGTCCGCTGTTCACCCTGCCCGGCTGCGCGGCGATTGACTGTATGGCTTCCTGGGTGGGGAACGGGCCTTTCGGCGTTATCATCACAAAAATGCAGTATCAGACCGGCTATTATACCCGGCGCGAATCGGCTGCGGTCGCGTCCTGCTTTTCTATCGTTTCCGTTTCCTTCTGCGTGATCGTAGCCAAAACCCTGCATATTATGGACTACTTCGGCCCGTACTATCTGAGCATCACAGTTTCAACCATTCTCTGCGCGGTCATTTTGCCTCGTATCTGGCCGCTGAAGAACGTCCCAGACACGTATTGTCCCGATACACCGGCGCAATGCGACATACCTGCCGGAAAAGGAACCCTGGGCCGCGCGGCAGCCTGTGCCGCCAAGAAAGCCGGCGAAGCCAGACTCCGCCCGATTCTCAGACGCAGTTCTCAGACAGCTCTTGATTTCTTTCTGGGCGTATTCCCCGTCATGATGGCCTGCGGCACACTGATGCTGATCGTCTCGGAATATACCCCGGTCATTCGATGGCTCGCAATTCCCTGGGAATATTTGCTTTCCGCCCTGCGCATCCCGGAGGCGGCGGCCGCCGCGCCAGCCCTGCTGGTAGGGTTTGTGGACATGTATCTCCCCTCTGTCGCCGGCAGTACCATCAGCAGCGATGCCACCCGGTTCATCATTGGCAGCGTGTCCATCGGCCAGCTGATCTATATGACGGAAACTGGGGCAATTATTTTGAAAAATCGAGACATTTTCGGTCTGTCCTTTCCACGTCTGGCCGCCGTTTTCCTGCTGCGCACTGTTATTTCTCTGGCAGCGGCCCTCTGCTTCGCCTCCCTCCTTTTCTAACTCCCCCCCGCCAAAGGCAGCAAAAGAGCACAGCATCCCTCCCCCCGGCATATATTGATGACGGGAGGCGGTAACATTGTCATACTACCTGCTGCTGAGCCGCTCCATCACCCACGCCCAGCGCATGAGCCGCGTCTTGGAACGGGCGGGGATTACCGCCCGCTTTTTCCGGCCACCCATGGGCCTGACCGACCGGGGATGCAGCTACGCAGTCCGGATCGGGGAGGGCAGCCTGCCTGCGGCCATGGAACGGCTGCGGAGCGAGGGACTTGTTCCTATGCGCGTATTTTATGCGGAGAGCGATGGCTCGTTCAGCGAAACTGCCATATAAATAACGAGGGCCGCCGCCCCCAAAGGGCAGCGGCCCAATCCATATCTGTCAGGAGGAATCCGCAATGATCTATTTCGACAGCGCGGCCACTACGCTGCAAAAGCCGGCCTCCGTCCCGGCGGCGGTGGCGGACGCGATTGACACCATGACCACCCCCGGACGGGGTGACCATCCCGCCGCCCGGATGGCGGCGGACCTGATGCTGCGCTGCCGGATGGAGGCGGCGGAGCTGTTCGACGTTCCCACACCGGAAAACGTCATCCTGACGTCCAACGCCACCCACGGCCTGAACATCGCCATCCGGAGCCTGGTATCCCCCGGGGACACGGTGGTTATCTCCGGCTACGAGCACAACGCCGTTACCCGGCCCCTCCGGGACATCGGGCGCGTGTCCTGCCGGATCGTCAACGGGCGGCTCTTCGACCCCCATCAAATGATCGAGGGCTTCCGCCGGGCGGTGGACGGAGGAGTGAAGGCCGTCATCTGCACCCACACCTCCAACGTCTTCGGCTACACCCTGCCCATGGACGATATCGCCGGGATCTGCCGGGAGCGGGGCGTCCCCCTTATCGTGGACGCCGCCCAGTCCGCCGGGATCCATCCGGTGCGCGTCAAGAGCTGGGGCGCGGCCTGCGCGGCCATGCCGGGACATAAGGGCCTTTACGGCCCCCAGGGCACGGGTCTGCTGCTGTGCGGGGACGGATTTGTCCCTGCGTCCCTGCTGACCGGCGGTACCGGAAGCCTCTCCCGGCAGCAGGAGATGCCGGACTTTTTGCCGGATAGGCTGGAGGCGGGCACCCAGAACGTCCACGGCGCGGCGGGACTGCTGGCGGGACTGCGCTTCGTCCGCGCCCAGGGGCTGGAGAAGATCCGGCGGCGGGAGGAGGAGGTCCTGCGCATCCTGGCCGCCGGCCTGGCCGGCAGGGACGATTTCCGCGTCTTCGCCGATCCTGCGGGAGGCGGCAGCGCGCTGAGCGTCCTCCCCCTGCGGGAAGCACCGGAAACCCTGGCAGACCGCCTGGCGGAGCAGGGCGTCGCTGTACGGGCGGGCCTTCACTGCGCCCCCCTGGCCCACCGGACTGCGGGCACAGAGGAAACCGGCACCCTGCGGTTCTCCGCCTCTATCTTCAACACGCCGGAGGAGGCGGAAACCGTCCTGCGAATGCTCTGAAATCCCGCCGGCAGGGAAAAGCGCATTGACACCTCCCCGTTTTTTTGCTAGAGTAGGCTTCAACAGGGATAAAAACACGTCCCGGTCGGTAGTCCGGGAGCGGCGGAGCCGCCGTCAGTAGCCTTCCTCCTTTGGTCGTCCCTTCCCTGCGCCGTTATTTTAAAGGAGGAACCAAACATGGAAACAGGGAAAGCGAAGCTGACAGTGCTGTTCGACCCGCCCTTCTGGGTGGGCCTGTTTGAGCGGGAGTATGGGGGCCGCTACGAGGCCTGCCGGGTGGTATTCGGCAGAGAGCCCCGGGACTTCGAGGTCTACGCTTACGTCTTAGACCGATACAGCCGCCTGACCTTCTCCCCCGCCCTGCCGGCGGAGCTGGGCCAGGCCCGGGACCCCAACCCCAAACGGGCCCAGCGTCTTGCCCGCCGTCAGACCCAACCCGCCGGTATCGGCACCAAGGCCCAGCAGGCCCTCCAGCTTCAGCGGGAGGAGAACAAGGCGGAACGCCGCGTCCTCTCCCGGGAGGCCCGGGACGCGGAACGGGACCGCCGCTTCCAGCTGCACCGGGAGAAGCAAAAGCGGAAGCACCGGGGCCGGTAGGCGTTTCCCGCAAAAGCGGAGGGCATATCGGGTGCCCTCCGTTTTTGTCCGGGATGGATATTTTCTCTGTTTCGGCTATATTTTTAAGACCACCAAGGAGGATCAAACATGCTCTACTTTCGAAACGACTACGGCGCGGGGGCCCATCCGGCGGTGCTGGAAGCCCTGTGCCAGACCAACATGGACCTGACCCCCGGCTACGGCACGGACAAGTATACCCGGCAGGCGGAGGAGACCATTCGGGACCTGTGTGGAGTACCGGACGCCGCTGTCCACTTCCTTATGGGCGGCACCCAGGTAAACAAGACGGCCATCGCCGCGTTCCTGCGGCCCTATGAGGCGGTCCTTGCCGCCGACAGCGGACACATCTGCGTCCACGAGGCCGGGGCCGTCGAGCAGGACGGCCATAGCATCCTGACCGTTCCTACCCCCGACGGCAAGCTAACCCCGCCGCTCCTCCGCGAAGCCATGGCCGGGCCCTTCAACGAACACACGGTCATTCCCCGCCTGGCCTATATCTCCAACACCACCGAGCTGGGCACGGTCTATACCCGCCGGGAGCTGCGGGAGCTGGGGGAGGCCTGCCGGGAGCTGGGCCTGCTGCTCTACTGCGACGGAGCCCGTCTGGGCAGCGCCATGGACGCGGGCGGAACGGATTTCCCCGATTACGCCGCCGCATGCGACGCGTTTACCATCGGGGGCACGAAAAACGGCCTGCTGTTCGGCGAGGCCCTTGTGATCGCGAACCCCGCCCTCCAGCCGGGATTCCGCAACTGCATGAAGCAGCAGGGGGCCATGCTGGCCAAGGGCCGGCTGCTGGGGATACAGTTCGAGGCGGTTTTAAAGGACGGGCTGTACCGGTCGCTTGCCGCCCACGCCAACGCCCAGGCGCGGCGGTTGGCGGAGGGATTGGAGGCCACGGGCGTTGCGCTGCTGGCGTAAGGCGTCCTCTTTCCTTCCGCCTTTGACTGGCGGGGACAGGGGGAATGTGGCATATCGCGCACACAAAAAGTGTGCGCGATATGCTACAGACAAACGGATTTTTTTGGTGTATACTGTCCTTAGTACAAAAAAAGAAAGGGTGACCCCTCATGTTGAAAAGACTGGCTTCCTTATTCCTTTCCCTGCTGGTCTGCCTCTCCCTGCTGCCGGGACAGGCCCGTGCGGCAGAACTGCCCGGCGATCCCATGCCTCCCGTGATCCTGGAACCCCTGGACCCGGAGGCGCCGGAGGAGCCCCTCATGCCCCTGTCCGGGGAGGAAAGCGGGACGGTGCCGCCGGATAAAGATGTTCCTCACAACTGATCGGACAGCTCCAGGCCCAAGTGCTCCTTCGCCTCCCGCCGCATGGTTTCCATGCCGCGTGCATCTTCGGTGATGGAATAGAGGGTATACGCCTTCCGATAGTACTTTGCGCTCTCCTCCAGGTCGCCGAGGTAGTACCGGCACTCCGCCAGGATGGCGATAAATCCCGCCAGGAACTGGTATTCGCCGGATGTCACGCATATGTCCCATCCCCTGCGGGCCAGTCGTTCGGCCTCCTCGTACCGTTTTTCCAGCCCCAGGTCGATGGCGTAGTTATGCGCGACCAGGGTGAATTGCCGGGCGTACTTGTCCAGCCCCTGGCCGTTTTCCTCGATGTATTGCAGAAGCCTGCGGGATATGTCCATCGACTTCTTCCTGTTCCCTGACCGGGCGTAGGTCCGGGCGATCTGGTTGATGAGGGTCATTTCCTCCGTGCTGTACCGGAATCTGCCGATCTGTTTCAGCGAGAAGCGGGGGACCGTCAGCCGGATGGCCTCCGTCAGCAGCTGCAGCCGCTCCCTGGCGCTGTAAGGCCCCTCCGGCCCGCCCACGGTGGCCCGGGTGCCCAGGATGAACTGCCGAATGAACCGCTCGTCCTCTCCGGCCTGCTCCTCCAGCCGGTCCAGGTCCGCCAGAATCTGCGCCCGGATGGCGGGCTTGTCCTCCTCCCGCGCTTTTTCGAAGCGTATCGTATCATTGCGGACCTGCTTTTGCAGGTTCTCCATGACAATGTCGCCCTTGTCCAGCATAATGATGACCCGCTCCGTGGACACGCCCAGCCGTTCCAGCAGTCTTGTCAGGATGCCGACGGAGGGGCTGCGCTGGCCGTTCTCGATCCGGGACAGGGTGCTCCTCTCGCAGATCCCGCTGCACAGATAGTCCTGGCTCCACCCCTTGTCCATCCGAATCTGCTGGATATAGGAACCGATTGTGATCTTCTCCATGGTTCGACGCTCCTTTCCTTTGGCCGCCAAAAAATGCCAATGCCTTATTATGCTTGATTTTTCGCCGGTTGTCAACCGCCCGGATGTGGCATTGCGAACACAAATAAAGTGTGCTCAGGATGCTACAGACAAAGGTGGGAAAGTGTGGTATACTGGGAGCATCAAAAGGCGGGGCGAAAGATCCGCAAAACGTATTCACCGGCCTCTGGCCGTTGGATAAATATTTATATCATTAGGAGGAAATAAAAATGAAGCGTTCCAAGAAATTGCTGTCCCTGGTGATGGGCATGTTGCTGGCGTTCTCCCTCATGGCCGTGACCGCCGCCGCTTATGACGCGGGTCATGAGCACGACTGCGCAGTGTGCAGCGAGGAGGGGATCCAGCCTAGACTCCCCGCAAGACTCTGCTATTCTTGTATGAAGGAAATGGATTCCGATGCCCGATGGAATGCGAACGGCAAATTGGAAATGAGATTTTGGTGTACTCCGTGTGGCATTAGCACTGATTGGTATGAAATTTGATGGTGCCTTGGGAGTTAGGTTCCGTTTTCAAAGACTCTCACTTTTGCACCAGTAAGTGTCGCTTACCATTCGCATTAGTTTTAATATGTGCGTTCATTCTTCCCGCCTGCAATGCTGGCGGGAAGAATGAACTTCTTCTAGAGAGTGAGAACGGTGCCTTAATTTATGCCGCGCTGAATCCGGTGACACGCGAATTGCAAGCAAGGGTGGATACCTTCAATGCCAACCATGAGGACGCGCGGATTGAGATCCGGGATTATTCAGACGAGGGCGGCATCGAACGCTTCCGGCTGGAGCTGATGGCAGGCCGGGTCCCGGATATTATGGAGCTGCACAGACATGCTTGGTTTGAGAATGAGTATGGGACTTGGGATGCTACGAGTTTCGGTATTTCCTTGGATGCAGATTTGGGAAGCCCCAGAAATCATAACCAGGTCGATATGACCGCCGATTATTGGATGCCTTACCGGCAGCTGGTCCAGAAGGGATATCTGGAGGACTTGTGGCCCTATATCGAAAATGATCCGGAGCTGGGTCGGGAGGCCGTCTTGGAAGTACCGTTAAAGGCGGCCGAGGTGAACGGCGGCCTTTATATGCTCTTCAAGGAATTTTCTATCTCAACGCTGATAGGACCGGAGCGCATAGTTGGGAACCGGTATGGCTGGACGTTGGAGGAGCTGATGGAGAGCTTTTCGGCCATGCCGGACGGTTCCTCCATTTTACGGTATGACGCGGTGAGGAGCGACGTGTTCTCCAATCTGATTGCCCCCACGCTGAACCGCTATGTGGACTGGGAAACAGGCCAATGTTCCTTTGACAGCGGGGAGTTCCGCAATTTGCTGGGCTTTTTGAAAAGTTTCCCGGAGGAGAATAAAAGCTTCCTTTCCAACGAGGATAGGCAGGATGAGGTCATATGGAGAATTTTGCATGGACAGCAGATGCTGACCCCGGTGACCATCAGTTGGCTGTCAGACATTCCTTATGAGGATACCTATTTCGGGGAGACTGCCGCTTATGTCGGCTACCCAACGGCGGATGGTAGCTTTGGCAGTTCCTTTCTGCTCCAGGGGGATGTCTTGGCTGTTTCTTCTGCCTGTGAGGACAAGGAGGCCGCCTGGGACTTTGTACGCCAGTTGATCACAAGGAAATATAACTATAACGCAATGAAGAAAACCCGCAGATATCGATCACTTGCTATTCCTGTCAACCGAAAGGACTACGAGATGGGAAACCGAGTAGATATGGTTCTGCTACAACAGGTTTTTGATATAACACAAGATGTAGGTGATTTCCCGCCGGATATCCGCTTTTCGCCGGCTGCGAATGGCAGTGGGATCAAGGTCCCGCTGGACGTGGCAACCGAGAGGGACCTCCAACGCTTCGAAGCCCTCATCAATAACACCACTCAGCTTTACTGGCCGGACGACACCCTGTCCGACATCGTCTGGGAGGCTGCGGGCCCCTACTTCGCCGGGGATAAAACCATGGACGAGACAATCGCTCTGGTTCAAGACCGTGTGACGCTGTACATCAACGAACAGAAATGACCTCCCCGGCCCCGGAGCCGCAGGAAATTCTTGCGGTCCGGGGGCGGTTATGGTAGAATATTATCATCTTATGGTGGGAGGGAGTTGCCATGAAGAAAAGGAGAATCTGGGCGGGGCTGCTGGTCCTGGCCGCAGTTTTTCTGACGGGCTGCTCCGCAGGCGATGAGAAGCCGGAGCGCGAGGAAGGTACGCTGGTCTATGCCGCGCTGAATCCGATCTCGCCCTATCTGGAGAGCAGTATAGAAACATATAACGAGTATCACCCGGAGACACAGATCGAGGTACGGGATTACTCGGACGATGCCGGGCCGGAACGGCTGATTACCGAGCTCATGCTGGGGCAGGTCCCCGACATTATGGAGATGCAGCGCTTTGGCTATTATGAAGTATACGGGCACATGCCAGCTGCCAGATCCTATCACCCAAAGTTTACGGAAGCCCTCTGGCATGAAACGACTTTTGACGCGGATACCTCTGATGTGTTCTATATGCCTTACCGACAGCTAGCCTTGAGGGGGTATCTGGAGGACCTGTGGCCCTATATTGATAATGATCCGGAGTTCGGGAGAGAAAGGATCATCGAAGGACCATTGAAGGCCGCTGAAATAAACGGCGGCCTTTACATGCTCCCCAAGTCCTTCTCAATCAATACCCTGGTGGGCTCTGCAAGCGTGGTCGGAGACAGGTGCGGCTGGACGCTGGAAGACATGATGGAAACATTTTCGTCTATGCCCGAGGGTTCTGCCATTTTACAGTATGACACGATAAGGCAGGAGGTATTTTTTCATCTTCTGGCCCCTTTGTTGGACCAATTTATCGATTGGGAAACCGGGGAGTGTTCCTTCGACGATCGGGACTTCCGGGATATGCTGGTTTTTTTGGCCCTCCTTCCGGACACATTTGACACTTGGCTCAAGTCCTACGAGCTTGAGAGGGAAAAAGGAGAACTCCTTCTGGAGGGACTTCAGATGCTGGAACCTGCGAACATCAGCAGCCCAAAGGATCTTGTGCGCTTTGATCTGCGCTTTGGGGAAGAAACGGCCTGTATCGGCTACCCTACCGCAGATGGAAGCTCAGGCAGTTCATTTATACTCCATGGGCCGATCCTGGCGATGTCCTCCGTCTGCCGGGACAAAGAAGCTGCCTGGGGGTTCATGCGCCGTCTGCTCCGGGCGGAGTCAAAGAGTATCTCCTGGATGATACAGGCGGCAGACTACAAGATGTCCATGATCCCGCTCAATCGGATCGCTTATAATTTGTACATTAAGTCCGCTACAAGCAAAGGCGTACAATTTTATACCTATATTTATCCTGGAGGTCCTTTTATGATGATCCCCAAGCCGACTGAGGAAACGTGCTGTCGGTTCGAGGACTTGGTCAACAACACTACCCAGCTCTACTGGCCGGACGAAAATATCTCCAACGCCGTCTGGGATGCCATCGGCCCCTACTTCGCCGGGGATAAGACCATGGACGAGACAATCGCCCTGGTTCAAGACCGTGTGAGGCTGTACGTCAACGAACAGAAGTGACCTCCCCGCCCCCGAACCGCAGGAAATTCTTGCGGTCCGGGGGCGGTTATGGTAGAATATTGGCATCTTATGACGGGAGGGATGTACTGTGAAAAAAATGAGAACATGGGCAGGGCTGCTGCTGGCCCTGGCGGCAGTTTTTCTGGCGGGCTGTTCCGCGGGCGATGAGAAGCCGGAGCGCGACCTGCCCCCAAAGCCGGAGGAGGGCGTGCTGATCTACGCCGCGCTGAACCCAATAACAAACGGCCTTCAAGCAAGGGTGGACAGCTTCAACGAGAACCATGAGGACGTTCGGATTGAGATCCGGGATTACTCGGACGAGAACGGCGTTCAGCGCCTGATGGTCGAGCTGTCCGCCGGGATTGTCCCCGATATCATGGAATTGCACCGGGCCGGCAAGCCCGGAGCGAACTATTTGAACGCTGGTAAGTATTGTTTTGCTTGGAGCGCCTCGGAGGCGGACTATCCATTGGAGGAATACTGGATGCCCTACCGGCAGTTGGCTCAAAAGGGGTATTTGGAGGACTTGTGGCCTTTCATTGAAAATGATCCTGACTTGGGACGGGAGGGCGTTCTGGAAGCGCCGCTGAAGGCCGCGGAGGTCGATGGCGGGCTTTATATGCTTTTCGAGAGAGCTCGGATTATCTCTTTGATGGGGCCGGAGCGCGTAGTGGGCGACAGATATGGCTGGTCGTTTGCGGAGCTTATGGACAGCTTTTCCACCATGCCGGATGATTCCACTATTTTGCGGTATAATGTGTCACGGAGAGAGGTGTTTGATAAGCTGCTTCGCTTTTCATTGGGCGAATATGTGGACTGGACGGAGGGGGAATGCTCCTTTGACAGTGAAGAGTTTCGCAATATGTTGGAATTTCTGAACGCATTTCCGGAAGAAATTGAGGAAGACCCGTCAGAGGAGGTCAGGCAGGAAGAATTCCTGCGGCGTTTTAAGACAGGGAAGCAAATGCTGGATGGCGTTGTCATTGGTTGTCTGCCTGATGTCTCTAAGAGCAATTCCATTTGGGGGGAGCGTGCCGCCTTTCCGGGCTATCCGACAGCAGATGGTGTTTCAGGCAGTTTTTTTGAACCATGCGGGAATAATTGGGCAATGTCCGCTGCCTGTTCAAACAAAGCTGCCGCCTGGGAGTTCATGCGCATGCCTGTAGCCCGTCGTTATAAAATCAGGGATGGAGAAGATGAGAATACTTACCTCCTGCATATCAATCTCCAGAATTATCAGAGAGCCACCCGGGCTTTTTTAATGGATCCCAAATTGCCTGATTGGATTATATGGCAGCCCTTTTCTGATGAGCAATTCGTACATATCCAAGTGATAGATCCAACCAAAAGCGATCTCCAGCGTTTCGAAGACCTCATCAACAGCACCACCCAGCTCTACTGGCCGGACAACACCCTGTCCGACATTGTGTGGGAGGCCCTGGGCCCTTACTTTGCCGGGGATAAGACCATGGATACTACCATCACCCTGCTTCAAGACCGTGTGAGTCTGTACGTCAACGAACAGAAGTGACCTCCCCGCCCCCGAGCCGCAGGAAATTCTTGCGGTCCGGGGGTCGGTTGTGGTAGAATATTGGCATCTTGAGCAGGAGGGAGCTGTCATGAAGAAAAAGAGAATCTGGGCGGGGCTGCTGGTCCTGGCTCTGGCAATACTCCTGGCCGCCTGCTCTACAGACGGCCAGGAGTTGCCGTCGTCCCAGGAACAAGAACCGTCTACGAAGCAGGACCCGGTGCCGGAGCAGGAGGTCGACCCCAACAAGGAGGTCCTGACCTACGCCGTCCTAAGCCCCTCGTTTGACCGGGAGGCGGTGGACAAGTTCAACCGTTCTCACGACGGTGTACAGATCGTGGTCGAGGACTACTACGGGGCTGGCGTAGAGGAGGCGGCGCAGGGCCTGGAGCGGCTGCGCACGGAGATAGCCGCCGGGCAGGTCCCCGACATCATTGACCTCGGCTATGGACTGTCCTACCTCCAGTTGGCCCAGAGAGGTTATCTGGAGGACCTGTGGCCCTATATTGAGAGCGACCCGGACCTGGCGGGCAACGTCGTGGAAGCCCCGTTGCGGGCCGCGGAGGTGGATGGGGGGCTTTACGCGGCCTTTGGCTCCGTACTCATCCACACGCTGGTCGGGTCGGCGGACCAAGTGGGGGACCGGACCAACTGGACGCTGGAGGAACTCCGGAACGCTTTCTCCGCCATGCCGGAGGATTCCACCATCTTCCAGTCCGATACCAGCCGGGAGACGGTGGCGGCCAGGCTGCTGGAGCTCTGCGTGGAGCGCTATGTGGACTGGGAGGGGACGTGCTCCTTTGACAACCCCACGTTCCGCTCGGCGCTGGAATTCGTCAGTCTCTTCCCGGCCAGAGAGGAGATAGCGGACAGGGACGCTCTCGAGGTGTATGTGGAAAACGAGGAGCGGCTGGCAACCGGCCGCCAGATGCTGGAGATGGCGGATGTGTCCCTCAACTATCTCCAGACCATGGATGCACGGCACGGGGGTCGGTGTGCCTTCATCGGCTACCCAACGGAGGACGGCCTTCCGGGCAGCATTTTCCGACCGCAGGGACAGGTGCTCGCCATGTCCGCCGCTTGTGGGAACAAGGAGGCGGCATGGGAGTTTGTCCGGACTGCGATGATGCCGCTGTATAACCCGTCGGTATACTCGATTCCCATTCGGAAGAGCGTGTATGACCAGATGAAAGACGGCCTCATGCGGGTGGGACATGAGATAAAGGTATTCGCCCATGTGTCCGGAAGCACTTCGGTCCCGCCGATGACAGAGGAGGATGCCCAGCGGTTCGAGGACTTCCTGAACAGCATTGACCGGATCGATATGGGAGACGATGCCCTCTGCGATCTGGTGATGGACACCTGCGGCCCCTACTTCGCCGGGGATAAACCTCTGGACGATACCCTCCGGCTGCTGGACAATCGGGTGAGCTTGTACCTTAACGAACAGAAGTGACGGCAGCGGCGCGTATTCGTCTTCTGGTTTCCTTCAACAACCCCCATTTTCAAAATTCCTTCTTGACATTTTCCTCCTGCTGGCATATGATAGGACCAAGTGAGAGGGAGTAATCAGCGCTTCGGCGCGGCGGCGGCCGTCAGTACGGGTTAGACCCGGCCCCGTCTGAAATGATGAGACTTTCGCGGTGCGTATTTGTACGCGCGCCGCGGAAGTCTCATTTTTTATGCTCTCTCCGGAAAAAACGGGCCCCAGGCCCCAAAAGGAGGCATTCCCCCATGGAGATATTCTCCGACCTTTTCTCCAACGTCCTGCACTTCACCTGGCAGCAGGGGCTGATGATCGCTATCGGCTGCCTACTGGTCTACCTGGCGGTGAGGCGGGAAATGGAGCCGTCCCTGCTGCTGCCCATGGGCTTCGGCGCGGTGCTGGTGAACCTGCCCATGGTCCACACCGAGGCAATCGAAACCCTCTTCAACACCGGCATCGCCAGCGAGCTGTTCCCCCTGCTGCTGTTCATCGGCATCGGGGCCATGATCGACTTCGGCCCCCTGCTCTCCAACCCGAAGATGTTCCTCTTCGGCGCGGCGGCGCAGTTCGGCATTTTCTTCACCCTGGTGGTGGCGGTGATGGCGGGCTTTGACTTGAAGGACGCGGCCTCGGCGGCTATCATCGCCGCCGCCGACGGGCCCACCAGCATCTATGTGGCAAACTACTTCCAGAGCGTCTACCAGGGGGCCATCATGGTGGCGGCCTATTCCTACATGGCCCTGGTGCCCATCATCCAGCCCCCCATCGTCCGGGCCATCACTACCAAAAAGGAGCGGATGATCCGCATGGAGTACGCCCCCAGCGCGGTGTCGAAGACCACCCGCATCCTGTTCCCCATCTTCGTCACCATCATCGCCGGCGCCGTGGCCCCCAAGAGCGCGGAGCTCATCGGCTTCCTCATGTTCGGCAACCTCATCCGGGAGTGCGGGGTGCTGGACAGCCTCAGCCAGTCGGCCCAGCACGAGCTGGCCAATCTCATCACCCTGCTGCTGGGGCTGAGCGTCAGCTTCAAGATGAAGGCGGAGTGGTTCGTCACCTGGCAGACCCTGCTCATTCTGGGCCTGGGCCTGGTGGGCTTCGTGTTCGACACCGTGGGCGGGGTGCTGTTCGCCAAAGCGCTGAACCTGGTCTCCCGGAAGAAGGTCAACCCCATGATCGGCGCGGCGGGGATTTCCGCCTTCCCCATGGCCTCCCGGGTGGTCCATAAAATGGGCCTGGAGGAGGACCGCTATAACTTCCTGCTGATGCACGCCGCCGGGGCCAACGTCAGCGGACAGATCGCCTCGGTGATCGCCGGAGGGCTCATCATCACGCTTGTAGAAAACGTACTGTAAGGAGGAACTATGGATACACAATTGATCCTGATCTGTCTGGGTATCATGGGCAAGGGGATGCTGGGCATCTTCACGGTCATCCTGGCGGTCTGGGGCCTGGTGGCCCTGCTGAACCGGGTGACGGGGAAGCGGAAGGACCCGTAAGAAAATAAGGACAGCCCCCTGGCGCGGCGCGCCGGGAGGCTGTCCCATTTAGGGGGAGGGAACGTTACATATACTTACGCATGGTATCCGTTGCGGAGTCTGCGGCGGCGCTGACGGTCACGGTGGCCTTCAGATTCAGGGGGGAGCTGAAGGCATCCAGCCAGTTGAGGAATTCGCCGATCTCACGCTCGTCGGAACTGTGGGCGATCTTGCACAGGTTGTCGATAAAGATGTGGGAAATGTCGTAGTTGCCGGCGTACAGGCCGCAGATGAAGCCCCGCAGCACGGCAAAGCTGTCCACACCGAACTCGGAAGCGTCGATGAGGCGGGTCTGGTGGCGGAGATTGAAGCTGATGTTGCGCTTGGGCTCGATGCATACCATGCACCCGACCTCCTGCTCCATAGCGTTCTCCATGAGTTCGATGAGCTGCTTGGTCTTTCCCTCGCCAGAGCCGCTCATGATCAGTCTAACCATATGAAATCACTCCTTTTCTTCGTTTGGTTGACTCCTGGTGTCTATAGGATAGCACAAACGGCGCGGAAACACAACGGGGAAAATCAGTTTTCATAAAAATTTAACAGCTTCTTCCTGCCGCCGCCCCGGCGGAAGGGCTCCGGGGCTGGATTTTTGGTTGAAATTCCGAAAAATTTTGTGTATACTACCAATATGACTTGGACGGCCCCCGCTTTCGCCGGGCAGCGGCGGGAACTGGAGCCCGCGTCCGCCGGGCGGATAAGCGGAAGGCGTTATACGAAAATCTAAAGGGACGGGAACAAATACGATTCGTATACTTCACGCGCGCAAACCATATCAACATCAGGGAGGACACACAATATGAAGCTTATGATCGCGTCGGACCTCCACGGGTCCGCCTACTACGCCGGGAAGCTGCTGGAGGCCTATCATGCGGAACAGCCTGGGAAGCTGCTGCTGCTGGGAGACCTGCTCTACCACGGCCCCCGGAACGCCCTGCCCCGGGACTATGACTGCATGACGGCGGCGGCGGCCCTCAACGGCGTCAAGGACCACATCATTGCCGTCCGGGGCAACTGCGACTGCGAGGTGGACCAGATGGTGCTCTCCTTCCCCCTGCTGGCGGACTACGCGCTGGTGGAGTGGGAGGGCCTCACTCTCTACGCCACCCACGGGCACCTGTGGAACGAGGAGTGCCCGCCTCCCATGGCGGAGGGTACGGTGCTGCTCAACGGGCATTTCCACGTCCCCGCCGCCCGGAACCACGGGAGCTGGCACTATATCAACCCCGGCTCCACCTCCATCCCTAAGGACGGCAGCGCGAACAGCTATCTTGTCCTGGAGGACCGGGTATTCACCTGGAAGGACATGGACGGACAGGCGTACCAGACGTACCGGGTGGAGTAAAAACACATAAAGGGACCTCCGGCGAAGATATGCCGGAGGTCCCTTTGCATGTTCAGTGGGTATAGACCTCGCCGGTGGCGCAGTCCACATAGTAGGTATAGGTGTCCGTCGAGATCTCCCAGACCGGCAGCAGACGGGGGGAGGAGACGCTTTGCAGCTGGTACACGCACTCCACGCCGGTCACCTCGCTGCACACCACGCCGGAGGTGTTGCGGTGGTCCAGGAACTTGATCAGCGCGGTGACGCAGGACATGGGGTCCCCAGGCTGGAGGCTGGCGTCCTGGAGGTCCACGTGGGCTCCGGTGACGGAGATCAGCCTTCCCTCCTCAAAGTACAGCTCCACCGCGCAGTTGATGACGGGCACGTCCCGGAGCATCTGTCCGGCTACGGCGGTGCCGCTGCCCCCCTCCAGCTGGAGGCGGGGCTCCTCATAGCCGAAGCGGCTGCAGAAGGACCGGGCGAATCCCGCGGGGTCCTCCACCGGCAGGTCCAGGGTGAGGCGGCTGCCGTCAAAGCTGCCGCCGGACCGGAACTGAATGGTCCCGTGGTCCCCCTCGTAGCTGTAGATGCCGCCGCCCTGGCTGGTGGCGAGGGCTTCCCCGCCCAGGAGGGCGGAGGTGATGGCCTGCTCCGTCTCAGGACGGCGGGCCGGGGAGAGGATGTCCAGCGGCTTCCGGTCCAGCTCCACCCGGTCGTTCAGGGCCAG
>OFHM01000583.1_pt1 | contig 30169 bp, 32 predicted proteins | sample 1521311 | NCBI WGS metagenome assembly OFHM01 (sample SAMEA3504083, study PRJEB24116) | mouse gut metagenome | biome: mouse gut; feature: mouse-associated habitat; material: faeces | place: Denmark | collected 2011 | reverse complement strand
TGAAATATTACATTTCTATTACATTTTACAAATTCTATTGACAAACTAATTATTTTATTATAAATATAATTTAACAAAAGAATAAAGGAGTGACGAAAGATGGAAAATTTTTATGCGGAAGAAGATAAAGTAAGTAAAAAAGATTGGTTAACAAGTTTAATTTTATGTTGGTTTTTAGGATTTTTTGGAATCCACCGTTTGTATGCTGGAAAAATTGGAAGTGGCTTTTTGATTTTATATGGAACAATTGCGGCAGCTTGTATTATGGCGATGGATTTACATTTGGGAGCTATTGCATTTGTGGTTGTTGGAGCTTTTGTACTGAATGACTTTTTGAATATCTTATTAAAATGCTTCAAAGACTGCTATGGAAAAGAAATTTGCAAAGATACATTGAATCATAAATAAAATAAAAAGAAAGACGAATGATAAGTTCGTCTTTTTTGATGTTTCTCAAAATTGATAATATACGAATTTTCTTTGCACAAGCGAAAAAGAATTTTTCAAAATAATTGCTAATTACAAAAAAATATTATATAATAAAGGCAAATGAGTTTTGGGGAGAAATTAGATGAACAAAAAATGGGAAATTTGCGAGTGCAATCAGGATTTGGTGCAAAAAGTGGCGGAAGAAAATCACTTGTCAGAATTGATTGCTACAATATTGGTAAATCGAGAAGTAACGGAGAAAAAAGAAGTAGAGATATTTTTAAATCCTACAAGGAATGATTTTCATAATCCGTATTTAATGCCAGATATGAAAGAAGCAGTTGATAGAATGGAAATTGCAATTCAAAAAAATGAGAAAATTATGATTTATGGAGATTACGATGTAGATGGTGTGACGAGTATTACGGTTTTAAAAAAGTTTTTGACTGACCGAGGAATGACAAATGTTGGGTATTATATCCCAAAGCGATTGGATGAAGGATATGGCTTAAATCGAGAAGCGGTTAAGAAAATAGCAGAGGAAGGCTATCAGCTGATTGTGACAGTGGATTGTGGCATTACAGGAATGGAGGAAATTCAATATGCTTACGAATTAGGAATGGAAGTGATTGTGACGGATCATCATGAGCCATTGGATGAAATTCCTAAGGCGATTGCGGTGATTGACTGTAAAAGAAAAGATTCGGTATATCCGTTTAAGGGATTGGCTGGCGTTGGTGTTGTGTTTAAGGTTATTCAGGCGATTAGTCAGCGTTTGGAATTGGCGGAAAAGGAGTATTTGAAATATTTAGATATTGTATGTGTGGGAACGATTTCGGATATTGTTCCTTTGGTGGATGAAAATAGAGTGATTTCCAAGTTAGGCTTAAAGTTGATGGCACAGACGAGATGTTTGGGGTTGAAGTCGTTGTTGGAGGTAAATGTTGGAAAGAATAGTGTTATAAATGCTAATACGGTGTCATTTGGAATTGCGCCAAGAATTAATGCTTGTGGTAGAATTGGTTTTGAAAATGAAGCGGTTAAATTGTTTATGACGGAAAATTTAGTTGAGGCTCGAGAAACTACTGAAAAGTTGAATCAGTATAATAAAACAAGGCAGGAAATTGAAAAAAATATTTTTGAAGAGGCGAAAGAAATAATTGAAAAAAATCAAATGCAAAATGGTCATACAATTGTAATTGGAAAAGAGGGATGGCATCATGGTGTGATTGGCATTGTGGCTTCGAAAATTATGGAAATTTATTTTAAGCCAACGATTTTAATTGGATTTGAAAATGGGATTGGAAAAGGTTCGGGAAGGAGCGTTGCTGGATTTGACTTGCATGAAGCCTTACATACGTTAGGTGGTTATTTGGACAAATATGGTGGACATGAGATGGCAGTTGGTGTTACATTAAAACAGGAGAATTTTGGAGAATTTGCGAGAAAATTGGAGCAAAGAGCGCAAGAAGCACATACAGAGCAAATTGTACCAATTATTTCAATTGATAAAGAAATTATGCCAAAAGAATTGACAATTGAAACAGCAGAGCGTTTATTAATGTTAGAACCATATGGTACTTCTAATAAAGTGCCGATGTTTTTGATTCGAAATTTGAAAATTGATTCAATTCGAACATTGGTTGAAGGGAAACATCTGAAGTTGACCTTGCAGGATGGGACAAATTTGATTAATGCGATTGGATTTAATTTGGGAAGTTATGCGGAAGAGTTTTTGTTGGGGGATAGAGTAGATATTATTGGAATGATTGAAATTAACGTGTTTAATAATGTAAAAAATATTCAAATCAATATGAAGGACATGCGTAAATCATATTAATCGAAATTAAAAGGGGATGCGAAATATGACGGAAATTAAAAATGTCACAATTGAGGAAATTATGGATCAGCAGATGAAAAATTATGGTGGTCAATCGAATATAGAATTAATTAAAAAGGCTTATGATTTGGCAAAAGAAAAGCATGGGAATCAATGTAGAATGTCTGGAGAAGCGTATATTATTCATCCTATGAATGTTGCCTATATATTGGCTAGCTTAGGAATGGATGATGAAACAATATGTGCTGCTTTATTGCATGATGTTGTGGAAGATACGGATTTGACCAATGAAGATTTGGTGATGGAATTTGGTGAATCGATTGCTCAAATGGTAGCAGGAGTGACGAAATTGGGAAGCATCCGTTTTACAAGTATTGAGGAGAAGCAGGCAGAAAATTATCGCAAAATGTTTTTGGCGATGGGAAAAGATATTCGTGTGATTTTAATTAAGTTGGCAGATCGATTGCATAATATGAGAACTTTGAAGTATTTATCACGTGATAGGCAAATTTCAAATGCGAAGGAAACGATGGATTTGTATGCACCATTAGCGAATCGATTGGGAATTTATTCTTTGAAATGGGAATTGGAGGATTTGTCGTTTAAGTATTTGTATCCTGAAAAGTATCATGAAATTGTGGTGGAATTGGATAAAAAAAGGGAAGAACGTTTGAAGTTTATTCATAAAATAAAAGATGAATTGGCTGAAACAATTGAGAAACAAAAAATAGATGTGGAGATAACAGGAAGGGCAAAGCATTTATATAGTATTTATAAAAAAATGCAGAGAGATAAAAAAGGCTTGGATCAGATTTATGATTTATTTGCTTTGCGTATTTTGGTTAATAATGTGAGAGATTGTTATACAACGTTGGGAATTGTGCATGAGATGTATACGCCGATGCCAGGTCGATTTAAAGATTATATTGCTGTTCCGAAAACCAATATGTATCAATCGATTCATACAACATTGCTTCGGACCAAAAGGGGTTCCATTTGAAGTACAAATTCGTACCTGGGATATGCATCGAATTGCTGAATTTGGTATTGCAGCGCATTGGGCTTATAAAGAAGCAAGTAATGCGGGGCAGAAAAAAAGTGTGATTGTGAATGATGATAAATTAGCATGGCTTAGAGAGTCGCTAGAATGGCAGAAAAATACAGAAAATCCAGTAGAGTTTTTGAAAACGTTAAAAACGGAATTGTTTGAAGATGAGGTGTATGTTTTTACGCCAAAAGGCATGATAAAGGAATTGCCAATCGATGCGACGCCGATTGATTTTGCGTATAGTGTGCATGAACAAATTGGTCATAAAATGGTGGGCTGTAAAATCAATGGAAAGATGATGCCGATTATTACAAAATTAAATAATGGTGATATTGTTGAGATATTGACTTCGGATCAGGCGAAAGGTCCAAGTAGAGATTGGCTAAAATTTGTGAAGAGTTCGTCTGCTAAAACTAGAATTAATCAATGGTTTAAAAGAGAGCAACGTGCGGAAAATATTGAAAAAGGCAAAGAAGTGATAGAGCGAGAAATTAAAAAATTAGGAATGAAATCGGTTGAGCTTTTGAAACCAGAGTGGATTCAGCAAATTTTAGAAAAATATCATTTTAGTGGTATGGATGATTTATATGCAAGTATTGGATTTGGTGGAATTTCTGATAAAAAAGTAATGGCGAGATTGCTGAATGAATATCGAAAAGAGCATGAAGAAGAGGATTTGGAACAAAAAATTAAAGAATTGGTTCATGCTAAACCAGTTAAAACGAAGCCGTCCAAAAGTGGCGTTTATGTGAAGGGAATTGACAATTGTTTGGTGAAACTTTCGAAATGTTGTAATCCTTTGCCAGGTGACGAAATTGTGGGGTATATTACAAAGGGAAGAGGTGTTTCGGTTCATCGCAAAGATTGTATGAATCTTAAGGATTTGCTTGGAGAAGAGGGCAGAATGATTGATGTTTATTGGGCGGAAGAAGCAAATGTGAATTATAATGTAGAGATTGAAATTTTTGCAAATGACCGTTCTGGTTTGCTAAAAGATATTGTGAAGCAAATTGAAAATTATAAAGTAAAGTTGATGGGAGTCAATAGTCGAACGACAAGAGAAGAAATTGCGATTATTGATATAATACTTGAAACTTCTAGTATGAGTGATTTGAATAAATTAATGAATTCTTTTATGAAGGTTGAAAGTGTTTATGATGTTTATAGAAAGAGAGGATAAAAAGGTGATACTAAAGAGATTACAAGTCAAAACAGGGCAACCGAATTTGCTTACAAATACGTATATTATATGTGACGAAATTACAAAAGAGGCTATGGTGATTGACCCAGGAGGAGAGCCAGAGCGAATTGTAGAAGTATTAGATATTTTAGGAGTTGAAGAAATACGATATATTTTTGTTACTCATTGTCATGCAGACCATATTGGTGGGATGAATGAATTGAAAAATGCGAAAGGTGGAAAAATTCTAGTCAGTCGTGATGATAGTGAGGGATTGTATAATATAGAAATTAGTTTGGCAGATTATATTAATATGCAGATTCCTGCTTTAGAAGCAGATTCTCGATTGGATGATGAAGATTTAATTCACGTAGGAAATTTGGAATTTAAAGTAATTGCAACTCCAGGACATACTAAAGGAAGTGTTTCATTGTATTGTGAAAAAGAACGTTTGATTTTTACAGGAGATACACTTTTTTCAGGAACTTGGGGAAGAACTGATTTGCCAACAGGAAGTTTTGCAGAAATTATGGCTTCGATTTCGGATAAACTGATGACCTTGCCAGATGAAACTATTTGTTATCCAGGACATGGAAAAACGACGATGATTCAGGATGAAAAAAATATTTATTTAGAATTAAAAGAAAAGGAGTTTTAATGGTTTATGAGATTATTGGTGCAACGTGTGCAAAATGCGAATGTTAAAGTGGAAAATAAAGTGGTTGGTGAAATCGGAAAAGGGTTTTTGGTTTTGTGTGGAATTACTCATTCGGATACGAAACAACAGGCAGATTATTTGGCGAAAAAAGTATGTAATTTGCGCATTTTTGAAGATGAGAATGAGAAATTAAATTTGTCATTAAAAGAGGTAAATGGCGAATTGTTGATTGTGTCACAATTTACGTTATATGGGGAATGTGGCTCTGGAAATCGTCCGAGTTTTTCGGCGGCAGCAAAACCAGAACAGGCAAATGAATTGTATGAATACTTTATGGAAAAATGTAGAGAGCAAAAAGTAAAGGTGGAAAAAGGCATATTTGGTGCAGATATGAAAATTTCGTTATTAAATGATGGACCAGTTACATTGATGTTGGAAAAGTAGTTAATTTGGAAATCTTTCATATATATATTTAATGATGTCTTCTAAATTGTTATCAGTAATATTAATAAAAACGCCAGAATCAAGGCTAATCCAAAGGTTGATTTGGAATTTTTCCTTATTATCAATAAAACAGCTGATGAGTTCAATCATATCAATGGGATTATCGTAGGCGGTTTCCCAGAACAACTCATTTGTGATTTCGAGATTCTCAGAGAAAAAAAGTGCTAAGAATTTTTTGATTTCTCCTTCTTTTTCACTATATAAATTAACAATACCTTTCATAAATTTCCTCCATATAGTATATATTTTCAAAAATTTCAAATAATATACATAAATGGAGGTTATATGAAAAGAGTTATTACGATAAGTTTGTGTTGTTTAAGTGTTTTATTGTTTTGTTTAACAGGCTGTAGTAAAGAGGAAGAAAAGAGTATTCACGATAAGCTAGATGCGGAGCTAGAGTATATTGAAGATTTGATTTTTAAAATCGCCAATAAATATGCTAAAAATGAATATGATGAAGAGGACAAAATCAATTGGCAATGGATTAAAGATGACGTCGGCAAAATGAATGATGCGTGGGGAACTTTGATTTTAGATTTAACAGAAGTGGATATTCAAAATCAGGATATTATGGAATTTAGTAAGGATTTGAATGATTTAATTATAGCAATGCACGATGAAAATGCCCAAAACATGCTAAACGAGCTTAGTGATATGTACAAAAGAATCATTATTTTTAAACAAGCCTATTCAGAAGATAAAAATAAAATTCAAAAAAATAAAATAAAAAGTGGTACATTAAGTGTTTATACTTTTATTCACAAAGAAGATTGGACTGGTGCCAAAACAGAAATAGATGGTATCATTGAAAATTATAAAAGTTTGATGAATGATATTCATTATACCGAAGAAAATGGCTATAATTTGAATAAAATATATGTATTACTAGAGGAATATCGAATTAGCATTCAAACGCAGAATTATGATTTGGCAAGGATGAAATATATCACAACAGTAGAAAATTTATAGAAAAGCTACAAGGAGTAAAATTAATTACTCCTTGTAAATGTTTTAGCTATTTTGTATTAAATATTGCAAAATTTGGACAGCATTGGTTGCGGCGCCTTTTCGAATATTGTCAGCGACACACCAAAAGTTGAGTCCATAAGGAACACTTTCATCACGTCTGATTCTTCCAACAAATACTTCATTGTGACCATTTGCATTAGTAGCAAGAGGATATATTTGATTTTTAAAGTCATTTTCAACGATGATTCCTTTTTTTGACTTTAAATTTTGAATGATTTGTTCCAAATCGAAATCTTGCTCAAACTCAACATTAATTGATTCACTATGACAATTAATAACGGGAACACGAACGGCAGTTGCTGTTATTTTTAAGTCAGGACGTTTAAGTATTTTTCTGGTTTCTTGTATCATTTTGAGTTCTTCTTTGGTGTAGCCATCTTCTAAGAAAACATCGATGTGTGGTAAACAGTTATTGTAAATAGGATAGGGGAATTTTGTAGTAGTATGATGATTCAAATCATCAATGCCCTTTTTTCCTGCTCCAGAAACTGCTTGATAAGTAGAATAAACAATTCTTTTGATTTTACAAGTATCATTCATGACTTTTAAAGGAACTACTGCTTGAATGGTAGAGCAATTTGGGTTTGCAATGATGCCATGATTTTTTAAAGCTTCTTCTGGATTAACTTCTGGCACAACCAAAGGGACATCTTCGTCCATACGAAAAGCACTGCTGTTGTCAATAACGATACATCCTTTAGCGGCGGCAATTGGTGCAAAATGTTTTGCCGTGTCTCCACCGGCGGAGAAAATAGCATAATCAAAACCACTATCAAAGGCATGTTCGGTTAATTCTTGAACAATGTATTCTTTTTCTTGAAATACAATTTTGCTTCCAGCGGAATGTTTGGAGGCAAAAAATACATATTCGGAAATGGGTAAATGAAATTCGTTTAAAACTTCTAAAGCAGTTCTGCCAACTACTCCAGTGGCACCCACAAGAGCTAATTTATAGGTTCTCATAATTTATTCAATCCTTTCTTATTGTAATTTTATTTATTATATGATAAATTTAAAAAAAAGTACATAACTTCTTGATTAATTGTCAAAAAATGGTTAAAATAAATTTAATAATACATGAATATGGGGAGTAATTATATGAAGTATTTAAGAAGCAAAAATGGAATTTCAATTGTTGCACTTATTATAACCACAATCGTACTACTTGTATTAGCAGGCATGACAGCTGTTATGGCGAAAGACTTAGTGATTGATAAAGCAGTAATGGCATCTGAAAAAGCAACAGAAGCTAATTTGAAAGAAATCATTGACCTGATATGGTTAGATACAGAAATTAGTTATTGGTCAGAGGCAAAAGGTGCCAATAAAATGGAATATTTTAAAATGAATATGGAGACAGAGTTGCAGAAAATAGAGGATGTAACGAATATTCGTATTATAAAAAATGGTGATAGTGGTTTGAAGGTTTGTTTTTCTTACAAAAATGAAATGTATCAATTTACGATTTCATCAGAAGGAGATGTTTCTATAGTGGATTCAGAATCTAAGCTATTAAAAGGGAATGTGAAAATTGGAGATTATGTAGAATATCCGATTGAATACAAAGATGTTTATTCAGAAAAAACGTATACGACAACAAATGGTTGGAGAGTGATTGATGATGGTATAATGAAAGGAACATCTGGTCAAGTAAAAATTATCAGTATAGGAATTCCAGAAAAATGGTATTATGACGGTGAACAAACTAAAGTAGTAGTAGAGAATTTAACCAATCATTTTGAAGAACTTATTTTACAACCAGGAAATGATGGAACTGAGATAAAAGGTCATGCTTTTAAGAATGAAAAGTTAGCAGATAGAATTACAACTGTGTCATTAACAGATTTAAATCAAGTCTATAATAATATTTATGACCAAAACAGGGCCTTAAATGATGTTACAATGTTGGAAGACAAATATGAATTGTTTGATTTAAAAAGTTCTGGTGTATTCTTTTATTGGTTGGCAACTAGAAATACAGAAAGTAATGGAATTTATTATATATCTGATGAAGGCATTGACATTTATGATGTGAAAATAAAAATAGGGATTAGACCAGTAATTTATCTGAAAAATGAATTAACTGGCAAGTTTGAGAATAATGTTTGGAAAGTGGATAGTTAAGGAGGAAATATGGAAAAAAATTGGTTTAATTTAAGCATAGAGGAAACCGCTCAAAAATTGGAAACAAATCCAAAAGAGGGATTAAGTCAAGATACTTTAGCCGCTAGATATGAAAAATACGGCTACAATGAATTAAAAGCAAAAAAGAAAAAAAGTATGATTGTAAAATTCTTAGAACAATTTAAAGATTTTATGATTATCATTTTAATTATTGCAGCGATTGTTTCAGGAGTTGTTGGAATTCAAGAAGGAGAAGGAATTACGGACACGATTATTATTTTAATTGTGGTTGTCCTAAATGCGATTATTGGTGTTGCACAAGAAAATAAAGCGGAGAAATCGTTGGAAGCTTTGCAGAAAATGAGTAGTCATGCAGCAAAAGTTATTCGAGATGGAAAGTTGGCAGTTGTTCCAGCCAAAGATTTAGTGCCTGGTGATGTTGTCATCCTAGAAACAGGAGATTATATTCCAGCGGATTTAAGAATTATTGAAGCGATTAATTTGAAATCCCAAGAATCAGCGATGACGGGTGAATCGGTGCCAGTCGATAAATCTTCTGATACGATTAATGGGGAAGTCAGTTTAGGCGACAGAAAAAATATTTTATTTTCATCTAGTTTAATTACGTATGGTCGAGGCAAAGGAATTGTAGTTGGAACTGGTATGAATACAGAAGTTGGAAAAATTGCGAAAATGATTGATGAAACAGATGAGTCACAAACGCCACTTCAAATTAAGTTAAATAATTTAGGAAAAACGTTAGGAATTGTTGCCTTATTCCTTTGTGCTGTGATTTTTGTGGTAGGAACGCTTTATGGAAAAGAACCAGTGCATATGTTTATGACAGCTGTATCACTTGCAGTGGCTGCTATTCCAGAAGGATTGGCTGCGGTTTCTACTATTGTTTTGGCAATTGGTGTGCAACGTATGGTGAAAAGAAATGCAATAGTCAAAAAATTGCCAGCAGTTGAAACACTAGGTTGTGCATCGGTTATTTGTTCGGATAAAACAGGAACCTTAACCCAAAATAAAATGACCGTCAAAAAAATATTTGTTAATAGCAGAGTACAAAATATAGAGGAAATCAAAGATAAAAGCGATGAATTAGACAAATTAGTCAAATCAGGAATGCTTTGCAATGATACCAAAGTTGCCGAAGATGGAAAATTAACTGGTGACCCAACCGAAACGGCGCTAGTTGATATGGGATTTACGTTAGGATATGAAGGATATACCATCGAAAATAATCCACGCGAATTTGAAATTCCATTTGATTCAGACCGAAAATTAATGACAACCGTTCACAAAACGGAAGACGGAAAATATATTGTCTACACCAAAGGTGGTGTTGACGAATTACTAAAATGTTGCAACAGATATTCTGAAAATGGTGAAATTAAAAGTGATTTAGCAGATTACAAATCTTTGATTTTATCGACGAATAAATCCATGGCGGAAAAAGCATTAAGAGTGCTTGCATTTGGCTATAAAATCATAGAACATTCTTTAACAAAAGAGGATATTGACCATTTAGAAAGTGATTTGATTTTTGTTGGTATGTGTGGCATGATTGACCCACCAAGAGAAGAAGTAAAAGATGCGGTTAAAAAATGCGTATCAGCAGGTATCAAAACAGTAATGATTACAGGAGACCATAAAATTACTGCAACGGCGATTGCTAAAGAGTTAGGCATTTTGCAAGAGGAAAGCGAAGCCATTACAGGAAGCGATTTAGAAAAAATGTCGGACGAAGAATTGAAAAATAAGGTGAGAGATATTTCGGTATATGCAAGAGTTTCGCCAGAACATAAAGTACGAATTGTGAAAGCTTGGCAAGCAAACGGAGAAGTCGTTGCCATGACAGGTGATGGTGTAAACGATGCACCAGCATTAAAAAATGCCAACATTGGTTGTGCCATGGGAATTGTTGGGACAGATGTTTCCAAAGAAGCAGCAGATGTTATTTTGACAGACGATAATTTTTCAACCATTGTAGCAGCGGTAGAAGAAGGAAGACGTATTTATGATAATATTTTAAAAGCAATTGCATTTTTATTGTCGAGTAATATTGGGGAAATTGTGGTACTATTTTTAGCAATTATGTTGACACCAATTTTAGCAAAGTTATTTCATATTACGAATATTAGCCAATTAGAACCGCTTCTTCCAATGCATATTTTATGGATAAATTTAGTAACGGATTCTCTTCCTGCTTTAGCTTTAGCAGTAGATCCAGCAGATAAAAATATTATGAAACGAAAACCAATTCAAAACAGCAAAGGAATTTTTAGTAAAGGGATGACTTGGCGAATTATGTATCAAGGATTTTGGATTGGATTGATTACGTTAATTGCATTTATATTGGGACTTAGTACAGAAGGAGATTCTGCTTATAAAATTAGAGTGGCACAAACAATGGCATTTAGTGTGTTGGCACTTTCGGAATTGGTGCATGTGTTTAATGTAAGAAATAATCAAGAATCGATTTTTAAGGGAAATCCATTTAACAATAGTAAGCTGATTTTGGCAATTGGAATTTCGGCATTTTTAATGTTGATTATATTGTTTGTACCAGGTTTGCGAGAAATATTTGATTTGGAAGTATTGCCAAAAGATAAATTTATGGAAACAGTTTTATTAATTTTTTCTCCATTATTGATTGTTGAACTATTTAAGAAATTGAATATAAATGGAAAAGAATAGAAGAAAAGTGCTAACAACTTGGATTGTTAGCACTTTTGCTTAATTAAAATTCTTTTTCAGATGCCAAATGGTCATTTACTGGAATGTTGAGTTGACAAGATAATTTTTCAAGTTGCACTAATTGCTGACGCAAAATTTGATAATCTTGCTTCAAATAAAGTTCATTGGCACGATTTAATTCTCTTTCAGAAAGAGAGCTTATGACTTCTACTAATTTTTCAATAGAATCTAATGTTGTGGTTTCATCTGGGTTATGGCTTCCGCCACTGCTAGCACAGAAAATTAAAATAATTCGAGCAAGTTCATCATGAGTTAATGTTGCTGAATCATGACCCGCCCAAGACGCAAGCACTTCATAAGGAATATTATTCTCTTTGCAAATTTCAACAGCAGAATCGACTAAATCCGAATTAGTTCGATACGCTTTTCCTTTGGAAGTAACATTCATACGAACGCTACTTTTTGTCGTATGTACAATATCTTTGACACAATCAAAAATCATGTCACTAGTTAGTTCTGGTTCCATGCCGATTTGCTGACGAATATCGATATATAATCCAGGTTTTTCGTCATCAGTAGGATTTTCTGGATCTTTGAAGGGTTCTTTGATGATGTCATCTCGATCTTCAAAAGTGATATTGGCTATTTGACCAGCGGTTCTTTGTGCAAGTAAAAAATGAGAAATATTTTGTCCAAATTCTTTTTCATCAATGGCTAGTTTGATGTCACAATATTTATTAATTTGATTAAATCCACATTTTGGAGTGTAAGTTTCCAAAACTTCAATATCTGGATGATTTGAAACAAGTTCGATAAATTTAGCGGCTCCATAAACAGGGTCTTTGCGCTTTTCCATTGGTGTAGAACCAGAATGATTTTGTTCACCAACGGCACGAATGGTGAAAACTTTTTTGCCTTTTAAATCCTTTTCTTTCGTTTTTGATTCAAAAGAAAATTTAGGAACCGTAATTCTAAAGTTTGTAAAGTTTTCAGGATTTCTAGCAGATTCATTTAAAGAACAGACAAATTTTGCAGCAGTTTTGATGTCGGTGGTAACATCGGTTGTTTTTAAACGGTAAGGACCAGTGATAGAAGTACAAATTCCAATACTTTTTCCACTATCTTTTAAAGTGTCTGCTTGCTCGATGTGTCCTTCGATGGCAGTTACAATTTCATCTGGTTGAATGACTTTGTCTACTTCTTTGATTGGTTTTAAACCAGCTTCTTTGGCTTGTTTGAATAATTCGGCTTTAAATTCAGCGACGCATTCTCGCAAAGAAAGTCCTTCACGTGATTTGATGTTATCAAAATCTAAGTTGTCGCCACGTAAAAATTTACTTCCTAAGCAAGCTTTTCCTTGAAAACGAGTGGATTCTTCACAAGCATAAACAATTACTTTATGATTGATGAGATTTGTTTTGTTTTTTCCGTTTTTTACAAGATTTTCAGTTGCTTTTAAAGCAGCATAGACACCTAGCGGTCCATCGAATTGACCTCCATTGTCTACAGAATCGGTGTGAGAGCCAGCAATGTTACTTTTGTCGGTACGTAATTTTCCAGGAAAAGTACCACAGATATTTCCAATTGCGTCAATGGTAATTTCCATTCCCAAATCTTGCATGGCTTTGATAACTTTTATTTTATAAGCGACATCTTCTTTTGTAAAAGCATTTCGATTGATTGGTTTTTTAACGGGAATTCCGTTTTCATCAATATCGAAAAAATCATGAATGTCAATCATTTTTTATCCTCCTTATTTTTCTTTTTGTTTGTATTTTTTTGCTTTTGTGGATGATTTATATAGAAAATTGTATTCGAAAGTTGGATACAATTAGCTGCTGCAATAGCAGTAAAAAGTGAAGTGTCTTCAGCATTTTCTATTTTATATTCTTTGGATTCGAGATAGGTTTTGCAAGTTTTGAGTAATGTTTGATAAGTAAAATCGTATAAATCGCTATAGAAATCGAGTGTTTCTGCAATGGTATTTTTTTGCAATTTTTGCTCAATTAAATCTTTAATATTAGGAAGTGGCATGACTTGTTTTAAGCTACAAATAATGATAAGGTAAGCCAAGTGCTCACGAGAGTATTTTTTCTTTATAGGTGCTGGCATGATTCCTAATTTTACGTAATTATTAATCATGGAAGGTGTAATAAGTTTGGAATCTGGAGATGTGTTATCAACAAGATATTTTTCCATTAAGCTAATGACTTGGTCCATGTATAAATCGATTTCTGGTAGGTCTGTCCATTTTGGAATGGAATGATGAGGTAAGTTTGAAAATAAATTCAAGTTATCTTGTGAGTTGTTCATAATTGGTTTCCCTTCTAAGATTTAGTCTTTAATATGATATATAACATAAATTTTGAAGAATTTCAAGTCATTATTCATAAATCGCGTTTTAAGGAATGGTTTTTGAATTTTAATGATAAATGATAAAATTTTTAAATCAATCAATTCTAGCTATTTTTACAGATTTTTTAAGCTATAAAAAGCTATGACATCAAGAAAATAAAGTTTTAGTGAAGAAAACTTGAAAATTATGCAAATATATGATACAATATGTAAAAACGTTGTTTGAAACTGAAAATTTTAATTGGAGGTTTCAAAGCCTCCAAGATGATTACAAGGAGGAAAAATGAGAAATTTAGAAGACATTGAATTGGAAAGAGAAGAAAACGATTTATTTTGGAGAATAATATTTGGAATTGAAGATACTGTTGATTATAAATTCCCATTAGAGAATGGAGGGTTTTGTACTAGATGCGCAGGAGGATATGATGAGACATGGGAACATATTGGATTGCAATGAGGAGCATATGATTCTGCTCTGGGATGCGACGGATTTTGATTTGCCATCCAAAGACCTTGTATAAGAACAATTTGAAAGGAGAACATGTGTACATGTTCTTTTTTCAGTTAGCGAAACAGGTCTAAAATGTTATTTTACGAATATATAATATAGAGTAAATAAGTTTTGCAAAGAGGTGTTAAAATGAGAAAATTAGAGCGAATTAATGAATTGTTGGAAATTCCAAGAGAGATTGTTAGTAAAGTGCCAAAGATAACGGTGACTGGTTTTGATGAAATTTTGATTGAAAATTTCAAGGGAATTTTGGAATATGAAGAATTTTTTGTGAGGATTAGTACGCATGTTGGAAATATCAATATTAATGGATTTAATTTGAAGTTGAGTCAAATGACAGAAGATGACATTGCTGTCACAGGCAAAATTGAGAGTTTAGATTTTGAAAGCAAAAGGGGAGATGAAGCGTGATATTAAAACGAATTTATATGTATCTTTTTGGTGTGATAGATATTGTAGTGGAAGGATTTTTTATTGAAAGATTTATTAATATTTGTAAAGCTGAAAATGTTATTTTGTGGAGTTCGAAAGTGGAGAGGGGAACGGTTTTAAAGGCAAGAATTAGTAAAGCAGATTTTAAGGCGGTTCGCCGTGCTGCCAAAAAAACTTCTTGCCATGTAAGTTTGGTGAGAAAAAGTGGACTTCCTTTTACTTTGAAAAAATATAAAAAAAGAAAAGTATTTGCAATTGCTTTGTTTGTGATTGCAATTTTTTGTTTTGTGATTACACGATTTATTTGGAATATTGAGATTACAGGAAATGAGGCGATTTCCAAAGAGGAAATCTTGTCAGACTTAGGGAAATACGGAATTCAGGAAGGAAAACTCAAATCCAATTTGGATTTAGATGAGATTAAAAATGAGATTCGCTTGAATCGAGATGATTTGGCATGGGTTGGAATTGATATACAAGGAACCAATGTGATTGTGACAGTAGTGGAAGCAATCAAAGAGCCAGAAATTGTGGACGAAAGTACACCAACTAATATTCTATCCGATAAAAATGGAATTGTTTCGAAAATGATTGTAAGAAGTGGAACGGCTAGAGTAAACATTGGGGATAGCGTTTCGGTTGGTGATTTGCTTGTGGAGGGCGTTATGGAAGGAAAATATACTGGTATAAGAGAAGTAGTGAGTGATGCAGATATTTTTGTAACAAGTACTTATGAAAAGGAACGCAAAGAAGCATTTATCCAGCAAAATGAAGAGCGAACGGGGAAAGTTGAAAAAAATGTAGAAATTTATCTACATAATTTTAAAATAAATTTCAAGAAAGGGGTTCCAAAATTTCAAAATTGTGATACAATAAAGACATACAAAAAAATAAAACTATTTTCTAACTATTACATTCCGCTAGAAATTGTTAATATGGCTTATTTTGAGCTAGAAAAGAGCTTTAAAACATATACAGAAGAAGAACTGAAACAAAAAATTGCAGAAGATTTACAACAGGAATTTTGTGAAGAAACAGGAATTTCTGATTTCACAAAAGTGCAGCAAAATATTACTTCTGTAGCAGATGAAGAGGGGCTCACATTGCATGTGATTTATACGGTAGAAGAGAAAATAGGAACAAAAGAGTGAGGAAAGGAAATAAAGAGTATGGAAGAAAGAAGTTTAAAAGTACTTGCTAATGACACAACCTTTATTAATAAAATATCAAACACATTAACCAAATTATTAATTCCTACAAAAGTAGGATTAAATGGGATGATGATTAGCATAAAAAGAAATGCTGTTTTAAAAGCTTATGAGCATTATAAAGCAGTCAAAGAGGATGAAACGAAAAAGCAAAATGCATTGAATCGTTATGAAGAAAGTTATACTTTGTATTTAGAATCTATTGATAAATATATTATGGATTCTGTTTATAAAAAAGTAAAAAGTGGAAATAGTTCTAATTTTGAGCAAAATGCTTTGGCGAATTATTATAATGTAGTTCATTTGAAAGAAAAAGAATATATGGAATACAAATATCGCAAGCAAAAATTTTTGCTTGATTTGGATTATGAAAGTGTTATGAATGGTGGAAAAGAAAAATTAATTCATCGTTATCAAAGCATGTACCTTGAAAAAAGCGATGGATTATATAAATCCATTTTAAAGAATTATTCTGTTAAGTTAGCAGACGGAATAAGAGAAAAAAATTTGAATCAAGTTGGCTTATATAAAAATATCTTTTTGACGCTTGAGGAATATATTAAAAATATTTTACCATTAAAAATGGAAAAGGATTCAAAAGCGTTTGAGAAAATAGAAGAGGATTGCAACAAATTGGATGAATTTGATGTTGGCAAATTAGATGAAAAAGATTTTCTAGAGAAAAATGTCATTTTATTAGGAATGAGCAGAGTTTTATTTACCCATAGTTTACCACTTGTTGCAGCAGAACAATGCTATAACAAATTATTGAAAGATGCACGTAATCTAGTTGTAATAGCAAAGCAAGAGAAAAAGAAAGAAGAGACGTATCAAGTATTGTTGAAAATTATTCATAATTATCATGAAAAATTGTTGGCAACGAAAGTGTATTGGGAAAATCCAGAACAACGAGAATTGTATAAAAAGTTCTGCAAAGAATATGAAGCAGCTAAATCAGAAGAACAAAAAGAAATTGCCATTTTAAAACGAGAACTTCATGATATTACTGAAAATGGACCAAAAGCCAAAAAAATTCGTCAATTTTACAAAGATAAATTGGTTGAATTTGGTGTAATGAAACAATATAAAAATCATTGTAGCACACTTGAAAATGGCAGATATGTTAAAAAAGTCGAAATAGAGGATAAAGCATGAAACAATTTGTGGAAATAGAATATCGAAATCTAGAAGCGAAAGATGATAATTATGAATTCATTCATAAAGTAATTACAAAATGCTTTGAAGTAGAAAGCTTAGAAGAGACAGAATTATATGTTAGTATTATTTTGACGACACCAGAGGTAATTAAAGAAATGAATAATCAATATCGAAAGATAAATCAAGAAACGGATGTCTTATCTTTTCCGATGTTTGAAAAAGAGGAAATCCATAGTATAACTGGGCAAGAAGCTTTGGGCGATATTGTGATTTCTATTCCAAAAGTGGTAGAGCAGGCGCAAGAATATGGACACAGTTTCGAGCGTGAATTAGCGTATATGCTAGTTCACGGCTTTTATCATCTAATGGGGGAAGACCATATAAAAGAGGAAGAAAAAATGATTATGCGAGAAAAAGAGGAAAATGTGTTAAATCAATTACAAATAACACGATAAAATATTATAATTATATCAAAATTAAGATAAAACAACGATAAAATATTTCAAAAAGGACAAACTATGAAACAAAAAAAATGGAAAAATAAAAATTTTTTGACAGCCTTGCTTCACAGTTTAAATGGGATAAAAAATGCATTTTTAATAGAAAAAAATATAAAAATTCAATGTGTATTTGCTGTTTTTGCTATTGTTATAGGATTTTTAGTGGATTTAACAGAAATCGAATGGATTTTGCTTTGTTTAACAATTGGCATAGTATTATTTGCTGAATTGGTGAATACATCAATTGAAAAAGTGCTAGATGTATATAGTGAAAAATATAATGAACAAATAAAACTTGCCAAAGATGTAGCGAGTGGAGCTGTTTTGATAACTGCAATAATGTCATGCGTTGTGGGAGCTATCTTATTTTTACCAAAAATGATTTAGGAGAAGAAATATGGATAAAAAGAAGAAATTGTATATCGCCATTATGCTTGTAATGATTATTGCTTTGCTTGTTATATTGGGAATGAAAATTCAGAACAAAAAGGTGGAGCGACCTTCAACACAAGAATCAGAAATTGCTGAAGTACCAGTGGAAGAAAAGAAAGAAAAGATAAATATATTTCATGGAAATGATAGACCAATTGCTTTTATGATTGATAACAATGTTAACGCTAAACCGCAATCTTCCTTGAATAAAGCATATCTGATTTATGAAATCATCGTTGAAGGTGGAGAAACAAGACTGATGGCATTGTTTAAGGGTATAGATACATCGTCAGAAGATGTTATGGTTGGACCAATTCGAAGTGCAAGGCATTATTTTATTGATTATGCTTTAGAAAATGATGCAATATATGCGCATTTAGGACAAAGTCCACAAGCAGAAACCTATATCAAGAATTTTAAGATTGCAGATATTAATGGACAAGCTTATGATACCGGAAAAGCCAAAACGGCAACTGCGTTATTCTGGAGAGAAAAAGCAAAAAAGGCGCCACATAATGCTTATACAAGCATCAATAGTATTCTAGCGATTTGCGGTAAGAAAAATTATAGCACCAAATCGAATAAAGAAAGTGTGCTAAATTATGTAGCAAAAGAAGTTAAGTTTGATGAAAATGCCCAAATGGCTAATAAAGTGAGTATTCCCTATAGCACTGGTCATACGGTGCAATATGTTTATGATGAAACGACTGGAAAATACACACGATTTTCAAAAGGAAAAAAACAAACGGATGAAGCAACAGGAGAAGACGTTACAACCAAAAATATCATCCTATCTTTTATCAAAAATACGACGTTAAATGATGGTGAAAATAAAGGAAGACAGAATTTAGAGAATCTTACTAAGGCAAATGGATATTATATTACAAACGGAAAAGCAATCAAAATTACGTGCCAAAAACAATCTGCCACAGGACAAACGAAATATTGTGATGGGTTAGGAAATGAAATTGAAGTTAATGATGGAAATACATGGATTAATATTTGTCCGATTGATGCCAGTGTAACATTTGAGTAAAAGGAAGAGAGAAATGGAAAAAAATTTTAAATCAGGATTTGTTTCATTTGTGGGAAGAACGAATGTTGGAAAATCAACCTTGCTAAATACTTTACTACAAGAAAAAATAGCCATTACAGCCAACAAACCACAAACAACAAGAACAGCCATTAAAGCGATTTTAAATAGTGATGATTATCAAATTATTATAACCGATACACCCGGAATTCACAAACCCAAAACGAAATTAAGTGAAACCATGATTGAAACAGCATTTACGAGTTTGGAAGAAGTGGATGTTGTAGTGTTTTTGATTGAGGCAACATCAGATGAAATTGGAAAAGGGGATAGCCGTATTTTAGAAAAGTTAAAATCGATGCATAAGAAATGTATTTTAGCGATTAATAAAACGGATTTAATCCAAAAAGAAAAATTACTAAATTTAATGAAAATTTATAGCGAGGAATATTCTTTTGAAGCAATTGTTCCGATTTCTGCGACAACGAATAAGGGCACTGACATTTTAATACAAGAGATTGTGAAATTGTTACCAGTTGGTCCGCGTTATTACAGCGAAGAAGAATATACGGATCAAACAACGAGGCAAATGATTGAAGAAATCATTCGTGAAAAGGCATTGAAATTTTTGAACGATGAGGTGCCACATGGAATTTATGTGGAAGTTACCAAATTTAAAATGGGCAAAACAATGAAAGATGAAAAGATTTTTAATATTGATAGCGTAATTTATACAACCAAAGAATCACACAAAGGAATCATTATTGGCAAAGGCGGAAATATGCTAAAAAGAATTTCAACAGCGAGTCGCTATGATATTGAAAAAATGCTTGGTGAAAAAGTTAATTTGAAAACATGGGTAAAAGTACGAGAAGATTGGCAAGAAAAAGAGAATATTGTAAAAAAATTCAAATCATAAAATGAAGCATTTTGGGCAAAATAACGAAAGAAAAGGAGCTGATTTTATGACGAAAGATATGGCATGGAATGCTTTTAAGAAAACAGGAGATATCAATATGTATCTTGAATTTAAACAAATTAAATTATTGGAAAAAAAGATAAAGGGAAGTTCAAATGAAGCAAATAAAGGTGAATGGAGTCATTTTAGTTGAAAATAATATGGGCGATTTTGATAAAATGCTTACAATGCTAACGCCCAATTTAGGCAAAATTGGGTGCAGTGCTAGAGGGGCTAGAAGACCGAAAAGCCTTTTACTAGCAGGCACTCAACTTTTGTGTTTTGGAGAATATATGCTTTTTAAAAGTGGGGACAATTATTCAATCAATTCATGTGAGACGATTGAAATGTTTTACAATATTCGAACCGATTTGGATAAATTGACATATGCGACGTATCTTACGAAAATTATTCATGATGTAACAACAGAAAATCAAAATTCTTATAACACATTAAAATTATTTTTGAATACGCTATATGCGATTTCTGAAACGGACAAAAATTTGGATTTTGTAACTAGTGTTTTTAAATTACGATTATTGAAAATATTAGGGTTTGCTCCCAATATAAGAGAATGTGCTAGTTGTAAAGCAAAAGAAAATATTACATATTTTAGTTTTTGTGATAATGGTTTTAAGTGTAAGGCCTGTGGAAAACAGGATACAGGCGCAATTGAGATTTCTGAAGCCACACAAAACGCCATCAAATATATTATGATAGCTGATCCGAAGAAAATTTTTTCTTTTCAATTATCGGAAAAATGCAGAAAAGAATTGGAATTGGTTGCCAATCTTTATTTGAATGAAAAATTGGAAAAAGAATATAAATTGGAAAAACTGTTTTAAGGAAAATGCCAGAAAAAGGGACCGAAGAAAGAAAATTTGCATACAATTAAATTGGGTGATAAAATTGAAAGAGAAAATTTATAATCGACAAAAATGTTTGGAATATGCGAATCAGTGGGCACTTTCGAGAAATCCAGCATATTATGATTATGAAAAAATTGGAGGCGATTGTACGAATTTTGCGTCTCAATGCATTTTTGCAGGAAGTGGCGTGATGAATTATAATTCCTGGTATTATAAAAATGGAAATAATAAATCGCCATCGTGGACAGGAGTAGAATTTTTGTACAACTTCTTGGTCAATAATAAAGGCGTTGGTCCACATGGAATGGAGGTTTTGCAAAATCAAATTCAAGTGGGAGATTTGGTTCAATTGTCCAGCAATGGGCAAAGATTTACGCATAGTTTGATAATTGTTGACATTGGAAATGTGAATTATTTGAGCGATATTTTGATTGCAACACACACGTATGATGCTTTAAGAAGACCACTGGTAACATATGATTTTGAAAAAATAAGATTTGTGCATATTGATAAAATATATGAATAGGAGAAAAATGTGAGAATAGCGATTATATCAGATATTCATGGGAATTTAGAAGCGTTAAAAACTTGTTTGGCAGATATTCAAAAACGAGAAATTGACAAAATTTTTTGTTTAGGTGATATTGTGGAAAAAGGATGTCATGCAGAAGAATGTGTGAAATTAGTGCGAGAAAATTGTGCAGTTGTGGTACAGGGAAATTGTGATGTGGATTTTGATACTTCAATTTATAAAAAGACATTACACAATATTTCTGTTGAATTAATGCATGCAAGAGTCAATTGGTTGAATAGTTTACTATCAAAAGAGTCAAAAGAATATTTATTAAATCTACCATTTTGTTATGAATTTTATATGAGTGGAAGTTTGATTCGAATGTTTCACGCGCATCCTGAAAAGAAAACGGGTGTGATTATCAATGAAGATACGTATGAAACCAAATATAGAATGTTTGAACCAAGTGAAAATACAGTTTCTAAGGAAGTGGCTGATATTGTCATTTATGGGCATTTACATGCTCCATTTATGAACAAAATGTATAACAAAACTTTAATCAATGTTGGAAGTGTTGGCAATAGTTTTAATGTGGTAAGAGATGATGAAAAAGATAGTGATGTATTAGAAACAACAGCGATTCATTATTTAATCTTAGACGGAGAATATGGAGCAAAAGAATATGGAGGAAGCTTCAGTTTCGAATTTGTGCGTGTTCCTTATGATATTGACAAGGAGTTGGAAGATTTAGAACAAAATATTGAACCAGAAGATTATCGAAAAGAACTGAAAGAAGGCAGATATAGAAATATGAGCAAAATTCAAGAAAAAGCAGAGGAACTAAAAAAGAAAGGAGAAAAAGCATGAAAGATGCCAGAGTGCAAAAGTTAGCAAATCAATTAATCAATTATTCTGTCAGTTTAAAAGAGAATGAGAAAATTTTAATTGAAGTAATTGGAGAGGACGGAATCCCGCTTGCCAAAGAATTGATAAAAGAAGCCTATAAGGTAAAAGCGATGCCGTTTTTTAATCTTATCAATCAATCTTTGCTAAAGGATATGCTAGAAGATTTGACAGAAGAACAAATTAAATTATATGGTAAGCAGGATGCTTCTCGTATGCAAGATATGGATGCTTATATTGGAATTCGAGCTTCTAATAATACGTCAGAGCTATCTGGAATTTCGAGTGAAAAATTGAATTTGTATAATGAGTTTTACACGGTTCCAGTTCATTTTGAGGAAAGAGTAAAACATACGAAATGGTGTATTTTGCGCTATCCGAATTATTCGATGGCACAGATGAGCAAGATGAGTTTGGAAGAATTTGAAGATTTTTATTTTAAGGTGTGTAACTTGGATTATAGTAAAATGTCAAAGGCAATGGATGCTTTGGTAAACTTGATGAACCAAACGGATAAAGTTCACATTGTAGGTTCAGGAACGGATTTAACCTTTAGCATGAAGGGAATTCCTGCGGAAAAATATAGAGGGACTTTTAATATTCCAGATGGTGAAGTGGCATCTGCTCCAGTAAAAAATTCGGTTAATGGTTATATTACCTATAACACAGAAACCACTTACAATGGCTATACTTTTCATGATGTGCATTTTGAATTCGAAAATGGAAAAATTGTAAAAGCAACTGCTTCTAATACAGAAATGCTAAATAAAATTTTAGATACGGATGAAGGTGCACGCTATATTGGCGAATTTGCAATTGGCTTAAATCCATATATTGAAAAACCAATTGGCGATACTTTATTTGATGAAAAAATAAAAGGAAGTTTTCACTTCACGCCAGGAGACGCTTTGGAAGAAAGCGATAATGGAAATCGTTCAAGTATTCATTGGGATATTGTGAATATTCAAAGACCTGAGTTTGGTGGCGGAGAGATTTGGTTTGATGATGTATTGATTCGAAAAGATGGTGAATTTGTGTTAGAGGAATTGTTGCCATTGAATCCTGAAAATTTGGTTTAAAATTTTCTTTTTTACTTATACTAATTATAAGAATTTAGTAGGAGGTAAAAAGATGTTAATTCCAAGAAAAGATTTTTTTGATGATGTTTTTGGTTTAAATGAGATGGATTCTTTTTGGGGAAGAAGAGAAAATAAGTTCATGAAAACGGATATTAAGGAAAAGGACGGAAACTATATTTTAGAAATTGATGTACCAGGTTATGAGAAAGAAAACATCAAAATTGAACTAGAAAATGGTTATTTAATGGTAACGGCTGAAACGAATAAAACAGATGAAAATAAGGAAAAAGGCTATCTTCATCAAGAGCGATTTTTTGGAACTTGTTCAAGAAGTTATTATGTTGGAGAAAATGTAAAATCAGAGGATATTAAGGCAAGTTTTAAAAATGGAATTTTGATGCTTTGTTTTCCAAAAGAAAAACAAGAAAAAATTGAAAGTAAAAGATATATTCAAATTGAGGATTAGAAAAAAGAGCGTTAACGCTCTTTTAGTTTACATAATATTCACAAGTTTTCCACTTATTTTTCACAAAAGTGTGCTATTGCTTTTGCATTCGGCTACCAAGTTGAGTGATGATTTCACGAGAGGATTGGTTAGCTAGTTCAAAGGTGGATTGAATCCACGAAGAGTTGATTTCAGTTGTGTAAGCATATTCTCTTAAAACAGTGGAAAAGAAAGCATCTCCAGCGCCAGAAGTATCGGTTGCTTGGACAATGATTTGTGGTGCTAAATCTAACGTTTTGGTTGTGCCGTTTTCGCTAAATACGAAAAGTGCACCTTTTTTTCCTTTAGTGGAAATGAGTAAATCTAAAGGATATTTTTCGAAAAGTTCTTGCTCATTTTTTACCTGTAATCGTTCGAAAAGAAGTTCAGTTACGTTATCATTGATTTGCACGAAATTGGCTAATGTTAAGAATTGGGACAAGTATTGGTTTGTAAAATGTTCGAAAAAGCGAATATGACCAATATCTAAACAAATTTTTTTAGGTGTTTTAATATTTCTAATAAATTCGAGATTGACTGGTAAAAATTTATCTAAAATGATATAAAGCATTTTATCGTTGAGTTCTTCTGGTACAGTAACTGGTAGATTGTTGGAAAAATTCATAGTATATTCGAGAGTAATTGGATTGTACCAGGAATGAAGCACGGAATTGTCTTCTAATTTAGAATTAGGGATAATAATGTTCATAATGTTGGTTGGTTTTTCCTCGAAAATAATATGTTCGATATTGGTACCAGATTTTTTTAAAGAATTTAAGGCAATTTGACCTTCTTTATCGTTTCCGTACAGAGCCAATGGCATAGCAGGTTTCGCCCATTTGAGCTAGATTGTAAAGGTCGTTCCAGTTACAGCCACCGCCGTCTTGTTTGATTAAATTTAGATTTTCATCATAGATATTATCTAATATAATATCTCCATGTGAAACAAAAATATTTTGTTGCGACATTGTTTTTCTCCTTTTTTAGAATACTATTATTATATCGGATTTTGTAGAATTTTGCAAGTTTTTTTGAAAGGAGAGGAAGAAATTGAGTAAAGCAATTGACAAAGTCAGAAAAAAACAGTATAATATAAATATAATTTAAGTGAATATGAAAACACTTAATGAAAATCTTACTAAAATTAGTCAGAAAAAACCAGTAGTATGCCCACTACTGGTTTTTTCATGATGTCATCATTTATGATGTAAAATTTCTATGATTAATTTAATAATTTCAAGAACGAGCTTATGTATTTCAAGTTTCATCTTTTGTTTTTCAGATGTTTTATCAGGTTTCTTACTAGAATTAGCCATCTAGAAATCATTCCTTTCCGTACAAAATTTGCGCACAAAATCATCACCTCCTTGCGCAGAAAGAAGTTTATTAGAAATTTTTTTTGGAAAAATGTTTTTAAGAATTTAAAAACATTTAAGAAATTAATTTTTTTTATTATAACATGTTAAAAATGAAAGTCAAGTCTTTTTAAGTTTTTGAGTAAAAAACTATTTACATTTTATGTAAAATATGATATAATTTAATCACTTTTATTGATTTTGAAAGGGAATATAAAATGGAAAATAAAAAAACGATGTATGAACAAAAGCAAAATTCAATGAAAAGATTAAGCAAATATGCTAGTGTCATCAATTTGGTTTTGAACGATTATAGCCGAAAAAGTACAGATGAAACGATGATGATTAAAAGTTTTCGAAAATCAAATCCTGAGTCAACAAATCGAAAAACACATTCTGAAAATTTAGAAAATATAGCTGGTTTGATGGCAGAAGGAATTGGTTTAAATGTACCAGTTGTAAAATTAATGGCAAGATATCATGATATTGGTCATACTTTTTTGGGGCACAGTGGAGAATGGTGGCTTTCTGAAATTAAGAAAAACTTGGGTTTGGGATGTTATGTCCATAATAGTATTGGTGTTAGAGATTTATTGTATACACATGATGTAGAAAAGGAAATCCGAGATGCTCTTTATCAATTTTATGGTGGAGAAAATCAGGAAGATATTGAGAATGTTTGCGAAGATTTATGGATTATTTTTGATGGAATTAATTCACATAACGGCGAACTTTCGGATTCAACTTATATACCAAATTTCGAAAAAACAAAAGAGGATTCTAAGCAAGAATTGTTGAAATGTCATACAAAGGAAGGATACGATAGAAGCTTGATTCCTGGAACAGCTGAAGCAAGCTTGATGCGATTAGCGGATAAAATGGTTTACATTCCATTTGACATGATAGATGGTTTAAGAGAAGGCATGATTGACCGATTAGATGAGGAATATATAGATGTATTAGTTCCTATTTTAACCAGCGATGGAACAATGACAGCAGAAGAAGCGGTTCGATTTGTAAATAACGCTGTTACCAAACAAAAATATAATCCACTTGCTCATCGTTTACAATTAATTTTTGCAAAGGATGTAATTCAAAATAGTACAAAGGAAAAAATTGCTATGTCTGAAAAAATGTCAGAACGTATGCATAAATTGAGAGATATTAATAATGAAAAAGTGGTTAAGTATGTTTTAATGGAAGAAGATCATGAAACATATCCAAAAGCTTTGGAAGAATTAATGCATGAATGTAAAGAAATTATTTTGAAAGAGAAAATATTGAGATGTTTAAATGGGGCAGAGGAAGACATGAGATTAAGTGCAGAATTGGAAGAAAAATATAGAGATACACCCTATTTTAATTTTGTAAAATATATTGCCAGAACTAGCTCAAAGGATTTTGAATGGACTAAGAATATGGTAAAAGAGGCTCAGAAAGAAGCAATAGAAGAAGAGCTAGAAGAAAGTTTAGAAGTAGCCAAGAAAAATGAAGTGGTTGGATTTGCACAAGGACAGGAGAAAAGAGCTCGTAGAATTCGATTTTTTGCCAAAGTTTATAGAGAGCAAATCGTAAAAATGAAAGCGAGAGGATATCAATTAGAAGATTCTGATTATGAGCAGATGAAAGCATTTCAAATGGCGAATTCAGTTCCCAAATTATATCCTGATATGAAAGAAAGCATGGCTTGTGAATTTGGCGCAAAATATTTAGCGAATTTAAGTGATACAGAATTTATGGATTTATTAAAATCGACAGGAAAAGTAAGCGAAGAACAAGAGCAAAGTTTAACTAGAAAATATAAAGACATTGATTTAGAGAAAGAATATATGACACATGGTCAATGGGATAAAATTTCTGCTGAACAAAGTTTAGCAAGAAAAGGAAGAAGTCTTGGAGAAGAATAATGGTGTTAAAAAATCTGATTTTGAAATACTTCAAATCAGATTTTTTTGATTCTTTGAGATGAAAAAATACTTGCTTATTTTTTAAAATTAAGATAAAATGAAAAAGCAAAAAACAAAAAGAGGAAAATAAAATGTATTTAAAAAACTTAGAAATGTATGGATTCAAATCATTTGCGGATAAAACCGTGTTGGATTTTAAAACTGGAATTACGACCGTAATTGGTCCAAATGGTTCGGGAAAAAGTAATATATCAGATTGTATTCGTTGGATTTTGGGAGAGCAAAGTATGAAATCTTTGCGTGGTTCAAAATCGGAGGATATTATTTTTGCGGGAACGCAGAATCGAAAATCGCTTCGGTTATGCAGAAGCTTCTTTGGTTTTTGATAATTCAGATGGAAAATTGCCAATTGAATATAGTGAAGTGACGGTGACAAGAAGAATTTATCGAAGTGGAGAATCTGGCTATTTTATTAATAAGACAGCGTGTCGCTTGAAGGATGTACAAGAATTGTTTATGGATACAGGAATTGGAAAAGATGGTTATTCGATTATTGGGCAAGGTAAAATTGACGAAATTTTGAGCAATAAATCAGAAGACAGAAGACATATTTTTGAAGAGGCGGCTGGGATTGTAAAATATCGAACGAGAAAAGTGGAATCGGAAAAAAAGTTGGAAAATACAAAGTTGAATTTGCTTCGTGTAAATGATATTATTTCTGAGTTAGAAAGTAATATGAATCCTTTGAAAACGCAGTCAGAGAAGGCAAAGAAATTTTTGCATTTGAGGGATGAATTGAAAAATATTGAAATTGGTTTGTTTGTGCATAAAATAGAGGATTTTAAGGCGAAGATAAAAGAAATTGAAGAAAATAGCGATATTTTCGAAACACAAAAAGTCAGAGAAGAGGAAAAGGCAAATCAAATTCAAACGGAAAAAGAAACTTTAAAGGAAACGATTGATAAGTTGATTGAAGAAATCGAAGAGGTTCAAAATTTGGGATTTGAAGTTTCTCAAAAAAAGGAACAAATCAATAGTGAAATTGGCATTAGTAAAGAAAGAATTTCGAATAATTTAAGCAATCGAACAACTTATCAAACCGATATAGAAAATCTAGAAAAAAGAAATACCGAATTAGAAGATGAAAAATCGCAAAAATTAGAACGCAGAAGCGATATGCTAAATAACAAAGAAAAATACGAAAAAGAGCTAAAAGAAAAAGAAGAAGAATTGGCAAAATATAGCCAAACTTTGTCTGAAAAAGCAATGGAAATCGAAGCCAAAAAGAAAAAAGTCGAAGAAAATACTGACCAAAAATATGAAATTTTGAATGAGCAAAGCACACAAAAAGCTAATTTTGAGAATTTGGAAAAACAAGAAAATCATTTGAAAAATCAAATACAAGATACAATTTCTGATTTAGATGGCTCACGTTCGAATAAAGAGGATTTGGCTAAAGAATTTTATGAAGTCGAAAAACAAAAAAATGATTTATCAAATGAATTAGAGCAGATGAAACATAAAAAAGAAGAATCGTCTGTAAAGCTGAAGGAATTTGACGATAAAATCAATCAAGTTCAGGCAGAATATCGTATGAAAGAAACACGATTCAAGTTTTTGGTGGAAACGGAAAAGGAAAAAGAAGGGTATCACAAAAGTGTTAAAAATTTAATGAATGCTATTGAAAAGGACAATTATCTTGGAAAAGGGGTTCATGGAATCGTGGCAAATTTGATTTCCGTAGAAGAAAAATACCAAACAGCGATGGAAATGACCTTAGGTGCCAGCCTTCAAAATATTGTCACGGATACAGAAGAAGAAGCCAAAAAGCTAGTGAATTACTTAAAAGAACATAATATGGGAAGAGCCTCTTTTTTGCCAATTAGTTCTGTGAAAGGACAAAAATTGAGTACCATTATTGCAAGTGGAATCAAAGGATACATAGGAACTGCTTCAGATTTAGTGGAATATGACAAAAAATATGAAGGAATTATTCAAAATTTACTTGGCAGAACGGTTTTAGTAGAAGACATGGATTCTGCAATTGCTCTTGCTAAGAAAAATAAATATGCTTTTAAAATTGTGACAATTAGTGGCGATATTATTAATCCACATGGTATGATTTCAGGTGGTTCGGTTGCGCAAAAAACAGTTAGTATTTTAGGAAGAGAAAATGAAATCAAAAAATTAGAAAAAGAATTAAAAGACTTAAATGAGCAAATGAAACAATTAGAAACTGAAAAGGAAACTTACGAAAATAGCATCAAAGATATTTTGCTTATCTTTGATGAAAAGCAAAAGAAATTACAAGAAGCAGAAATTTTATATGCAACCGAAAAACAGAAAATGGATACACTCGAACAAGAAATTCTAAAATTTGATAGCAAACTTGCTAAATTACGTGAAGATTTGGAAAATACAAAACAAGAAAAACAAGAAAATTTAGCAAAACAAGAACAATTTTCTTCACAAGTGAATACAATAGAACAGGAAAATAAAGAATTAAATGAAGTGATAAATCAATTTGTAGAAGTGAATCAAGAAAATCAAAAATATATAGATGATTTGAATTTTAATATTACCAATTTAAAAATTTCAGTCTCGTCATTTGATGAAGGAGAAGCTTCGTTGAATGAAATTATGGAAAGAATTAACCAAGAAATAGAAAATAATACACAAGCGATAAGTAATAAAAAAGAATCTATGGAAAAAGTTTTAATAGAAAATGAACAACTAGAAACAAAAATTCAAGAATTAAATCAAAAAATAATTGATTTAGATAAAGAAGTGGAGAAATCATCAGAAAAAGTAGAAAGTTTGAAACAAGAAAGAGTTACAAAAAATGAGAAATTAAAGAAACTTGAAGAGGAAATTGAAGACCAAAATAAAAAAGTCGAAGAAATTAAAAATCAAATTTCAAAGTTAGAAATCAAGAAATCAAAATTGGATTTTG
>OFHM01000582.1_pt1 | contig 30206 bp, 25 predicted proteins | sample 1521311 | NCBI WGS metagenome assembly OFHM01 (sample SAMEA3504083, study PRJEB24116) | mouse gut metagenome | biome: mouse gut; feature: mouse-associated habitat; material: faeces | place: Denmark | collected 2011 | reverse complement strand
GCGCTGCTGCGCCAGCTGGAAGCCGCCGGATGCATGGACCGGGCGGGACTCCCCTTCCACCAGGCCGTGATAAACGAGGAGGTGCCCTTCACCATCGGCGGCGGCATCGGCCAGTCCCGCATCTGCATGTTCTTCCTGCGCAAGGCCCATATCGGGGAAGTGCAATGTTCCCTCTGGCCGAAGGATGTCATGGAGGAAGCGGAGAAAAGAGGGGTGCATCTGCTGTAGCATGTCCTTCATGAGACGAAAACGCTCCCAGGAAACTGAAATCGTCCGCCTGATGGCTCGATTTTAACCTCCCTGGGAGCGTTTCTCTTTCTTTCAATTCCGAAAGCCTGTCCTTTGTCTCCTTTTCCTCTTTTCCTTCTTGGTTTCCACAGCAGCATCCCGTTTCAAAAGCGCAATCCACCAACGGTAGACTTCAGCGATATACGGCAAATTTCTCATTGCGGAAGGTTTGCTCATAGCCGAATGCTTCCATGTACTCCAACAGAAGCTTCCACTTGGGGTCGGCGTCCAGCCGCTGCCTGTCCTCGACTCCTATTGTCACCATGCCGGAGCCTTCCGCAGCTTCCGGATCGGCACCTTCCCCGTTCCCTGACTCAGCGTTTTCCGCAGATTTCGAATCAGCATTTCCCGCAGCCCCGGAGCCTTCCGCAACACCTGAACCAGCCGGCTCCTGGATTCCCGAAGAACCAGCCCCCTCAGCTTCCACATAAAGGGCATAGATATTCTCCAGGATGATGACCGGCTTCTCCGCCCCCGCCTGAATCCGGGCTTCCAGCTCCTCCATATCTTCCTCCATGGCCTCACAGCTGTAGGAATCCAAATCGCTCCAGGGATTGAAGGCGGAGGGCATCTGCAGATAGTACGACAAGGCCGGAATCCATCCATATAGAATGACTTCCTGTCCCTGGAGCCCGTGCTCATTGGCATAGGCGCTCAACTGCGTCATCCACTCCGCTTTCTGAGGGCTCATTTTGATATTCCGCAGGACAGCATTATTGTCCACTGTCGCCTCCGCGTCCTGTATCCCGGTGGCCTCCGCAAAGGCGAATATCGCGCCGAAAGCCCCGAACTGGAACAGGCACAGAACCAGGAAGGACACCAAAATGCTCTTGGCCGGAAATGCCGAAAGCACCAGTCCCCGCTTCAGCCGCTTCTCCCCGGCGCACCGCAGGAACCGCCAGCTCTCCCACAGGGTATAGGGCGCCGCCAGGAACAGGTTGTTCAGGCTGGGCAGCACGCCGTTGTTGCTGCCGATAGGCGTCAGCAGAATAATCAGGATGATCATGCCGCTGATCAGCTTTTCCTCCCTGAGGCTGTCCCTGCGGAAGATGCGGACGGCGGCAATCAGCATGGTCAGCATCAGGAACAAAGGCCCCGGATGCCAGATGGGGTCATAGCTGTAGAATAGGAAAGAAAAGAAGCCGCCCTGATACAGCCACCAAACCATGGAGCCGCAGACCGCGCCCCACAGAATCCTGACCCCCATATGAAGTGTCCTGACATTCACCGTCAGAGCGCCGGACAGCGCCGCCAGCACCAGAAAGACCAGCCCGGGATACCGAGCGAAAATCCGGTCGGGGAACAGGAAGGAAAAGAAGCCCTTCCGGCACAGCAGCCAAAGCGCCGCGGCGCAGATGACAGCCCACAAAAGCCTTGCCGCCACAGGAATCGCCCTGGCGGCTGCGGAAGGCGTTTTGTCCCCTTTTTGTCCCTGGAATCGGAGGAGCAGCGCCTCCAGCCAGCCGGCCGCCGCGAACAGCACCATGCCGCCTGCCAGGATGCCTCCGATGCGCACCACCCAGTACAGATTTTCCACATAAGCCCCCACGATTCCTATGATCATGGCGCTGGGCTTGTAGTCAGCCGCCCTGTCCGTCATGGCGAACAGTCTCTGAATCCCTGCGGCATACTCCTGAATGCCGTAGCAGATATGGATATAGCTCAGCAGAAAGGCCAGCGCCGCCGCGTATCCCACCAGGCACCAGAGCGTATGCCGGACTGTCCTGTGCCAGAATCCCTCCCCGGCTGCGCCCCTTTCTGCGCCCCTTTCCCCGCCGCTTTCTATCACTGCTTTCCTCAGTTCGTCTTGTTCTGCCTGTCCGCTGGAACTATTTCCTGGCAAAGTTTTTTCGGCGGATGTCCACCCTGTGCCGCCCTTCCTCTCCTCTGGCCACACTTTCTCTGCCTCGTTACCGCCCTTCCTTCCCTCTGGCCGCACTTTCTCTGCCCTGTTGCCGCCCTTCCTTCCCTCCAGCCACACTTTCTCTGCCCTGTTGCCACGCTTCCTATCCTCCAGCCACAGGATGATGTCATAGGCCCAGACCGCCACGATCATGGCCGCCTCCGGCAGATTGGAGAAGCGCACCAGCACATTGGAGCCCAGCAGAACGCCCGCGCAGACAAGATACCCCTTTTTATCCCTCACCAACCCCAGGTACAGGAAAATGACGGAAAAGAGAAACAGCACATAGGTCAGATAATTGTACAAAGACGCCGTAGGGCACCAGCACAGGCTCAGCGCCGCCATCTCCCCCAGGAAGACCACGGGCTTCGGCATCTTCAGCTTCCTGGTACAGAAAAAATAGCCCGTCAGCGCCAGCAGACTCGCGAACAGACCGGTATACAGGTTCATGCCCCGCAGCGTGTCCGCCTGTGGAAGCTTCGTCAGCAGATTCCCCACCACGCTGGTCAGATACGTGGAAAAAAACCACATGGGATCCATATGCCTTGTCCCCATATATTGGAAATTCGCATAATTATATCCGGTATCCCATAAATCAAGTCCGCAGCCAATATGCCGCAGCGGGTAAAACGCCAGGATGACGATTGCCAGATTCTCCAGCTGGCTGCCCCATTTCACCTGGGGCAGGCCCCGCTTCTCCTCTCCTCTGCCCATTTCTACCAAAATCCTCTCTTCCTTATTTCCACCATCGTCTGCTGTGGTTGTCGGCCAACACGCTCTTCCATAAGACGCGCCCCTCTCCCGGCAGTGCGCCTTTTACCGGAACAAAGCGTCCGCCCTCTCTATCACATCCATCAGCTTACGGTACCAACCCATCTTCAAACAAATCCTATGCACCCCGTCAAAAATCCCCTTCCGCGCCACATCCACCAAAATACCGCAGGCGAAGACCGCCAGCACAGCCGCCCCCGTCCACAAAAACAGGCTGCCCACCGCGCCGAAGCCGCTGTCCGCGTTTCCCACGGCCGCCGCAAGCCCCTCTGCCCCCAGCCACTTCTGCCAGGTATAGCGGAGCCCCAGATTCTCATGGAGCAGATAGACCCCCAGCGTATAGGGCGCTATCCGGTTGACCATGTCCGCCGCCCTGCCCCGCAGCCGCACTCTGCAGAAAGCCCCGAACAATCCCGCCGCCGCCAGAAAAGGCAGTACATGATTGTACTCCAGGCACATCTTGATCCGCCGTTCCAGCCCGCCGGTGCGCAGATACACCTCCCGCAGCGCAAAAGTCCCGCCGAAAACCAACAGGCAGCACCCCGCATACAGCAACAGCCCCCGTCCCTTCCGCTCCAGAAAGGCTGAGCCAAATCGCCGCACATACGCCGCCGCCACGAACACGCACAGATACCAAAGGCAATCATACCCCTGCCTGTCCATCTCCAGCTGCACCGGAAGGATGCTTTTCGAGACGCAGAACGCCAAAAGCAAGATTCCCAGCGCCGCCTGCATCTGCCCCTTCGTCATCTTCTTCACCGCCATCCCCACAAAGGGAAGGAGCAGGTACAAAAAGACATAGGCCGTCATGAACCAATAATGCCCCATGGTCACGGGAAACAGCAGCGTCAGAAGGTAATGGGTGTCAAAAGCCGTCTCCTGCAGCACGCCCGTAAGCGCCCCAATCAGCCCGACCCCCACGGAATACGCCCAGATCTGCAGCCACAGCTGTATCAGGCGGCTCACCTTAAAAGAAGAGGTGCACAGAAAATATCCGCTGATGAACATGTACACATTCACCGCCACAATACAGAAGCTCTCCAACAGCCACGCCGCCGTCTCCGCCTTTGAGACAGCCGCGCCCGTCAGGTCGGACAGCATGCCCCCCTTCCCCAGATAATGCAGCACAATCACCATCATCATGGCAACACAGCGCAGGAGCTCCAGATTCGCCATGCGGGCCGGCTTCGGATTTTTCTTCAAGCCCACATCCGCATTGCGTCCATCCTCTATAGATGTAATTCCGTTGTTTTCTTTTCTCTTATTCGTTTTCTTATTCATCGGCACATAGATTCCTCCTGGTCATTTTCCCATTATAGCATCAATGTGGCCGTATTTCAATTGCATTGTGAAAACAGCTTTGACTGCGTTTGGCCGGGACGACACCGTGCTGCTTTTCCGGGTACCTCTTTTCGGACTGTGGCATATAATAGAGCAAAACCACATAGGATTATAGGTTACTGTTATGTATGCTGCTCTTTTTATCTTACTGTTGCTTGCCCTTGTGGGCATGCTGTTCGGCCATTTCCGCAGAAAGAAAATCATCCGCAGAATCCGGGAGATGGAGAAATGTGAAAAATGCTCCCTTCTGGAGGAGCTTGCGGAACCCTTCGGCTACAGGTTCCATTGCCGCTGCGGCTTCTTCTCCTCCACTGTGGACGCCTGGCAGAAGGCCGGGGGCTACACCTGGGCCTATGACTACCTGGCCCCCCGGTTCCAGATGGTCTTCGACTCCCTCCCGGTGTATTTCAACTACCGGGGCAGGACGTGGCTGATTGAATTCTGGAAGGGCCAGTACGGCATCAATGCCGGCGCGGAAATCGGCATCTACCACGCCGACAGGCTCCTGTCCGAGACGGAATACCGCTCGGCCCATTTCCAGGCCGTCGGGGAGGCGGAGATGCTGTCCTGCGGCCTGCAGCTGTGCCTGGAAAACGGCGCCTGTGTGAGGATTTCCGAGAGGCACTGGTGGCTCACGGCCTTTCTGCCGGGGGTCTTCTCCCAGCCTTCTAACCTGTGCCTGGAAGCCACGGTCTGCTTCAACAACAGGGAAATGCTGGAAGCCTTCTACCGGGGCCTGTGCAAGGCGGGCTGTTCCGCGGAGAAGGTCACCGTGCAGAACCTCTGCCTGTCCTTCACCTTTCATCAGCCGTGCAATGTGCATTACGGCTTCCTGACCCGACTGCGCCGCAGACTGTCCCAGTGCCTGAACCGGATATCCTGCCGCCTGTTCCTGTGGGTCACCAGGCCCTTTACCTGTACCGAAGACCGCATCCTGTTCCTTTACCACTACCTTCCCTTCTGCTTCCGGAAACTGATGCGGCTGCGCCGTTTCCACAGGCGCTGCCACAGGAAGTGTGGATGCCGCCGGCCTAAATGCTGCCGCGGGAAGAGCGGAAGCCGCTGCTCTGAATACAGCCGCAGGCCTCGCGGCGGGAAGCAGTCATGAGCACTGCCGGCCGGCTGGACCGCGCCTTTTCCCAGGCGCTGGTCCTGCCCTTTAACCGGTGCTCCAGATATGTGCTCATAAGCGACTGCCACAGGGGGGTGGGCACATCCTCGGACAACTTCCTGAAGAATCAGCACTTATACTATGCGGCGATGGAGCACTATTACCGAAACGGATTTACGTATATCGAGTTAGGGGACGGGGAGGAACTTTGGGAGAACCGGAAGCTGCGCAATATTACGGAGATTCACGAGGATGTCTACTGTATGTTCGCCCGGTTCGAGGAGAGAGGCCGGCTGCACCTGCTCTACGGTAACCACAACATTGTCCGCAGGAAGAATCCGGCCTTTCTGGAAGCGGTCATACTGTATGCAGAGGCCATGCCGGAAAAGTCACTGTATTTGACCCACGGCCATCAGGCCAGCTTCCTGAATTCCACGCTCTGGCCTCTGGCCCGGTTTCTGGTGCGATATTTTTGGAGTCCGCTGGAGAACCTGGGGTTTCTGGATCCCACCAGCGCCGCCAAGAATTATGAGGTAAAGGAAAAGTGCGAAGAAAACCTGCGCGGCTGGGCCGAAGCCCGGCGCCGCATCCTGGTCACAGGACATACCCACCGCCCTGTATTGCCGGAAGAACCAGCCTACTATTATAATACGGGCAGTTGCGTCCATCCCCGGTGTATCACCTGCATAGAGGTTCAGCGGGGGGAGATGACGCTTGTAAAATGGACTATGGACGCCCGGGCGGACAGCGTGCTGTATGTGGCCCGGAATGTGATATCCGGGCCTGTGAAGATACTGGGGACAGAATAAAACCATAGAAGATGAATCTAAGCGGAAACCCGTTTCCTTTTTATGGATCGGCCCGCATACGGATGCTTTGCGGGCCGTGGGGCGTTATTTCCCGCCCTCGTCCAGATACAGCTGTACTCTGTTCTGCAGGACATCGATTGTGTCTTCCAGGCTTTTCGCCCCGATGAAATAGCCGGCCAGTTCCTCGCTCAGTATTGCGGAAATCCGAGAGGGCTCTACCGGCCAGGGGACACAGTTTTCCAGGAATTCCATATATTCTTCTATATAGGTGGTTCCGTCCGGCTTTAAATCTTCTATTTCAGACTGCATCAATCCATAGGAGGTGGTGTATGTCACAAACACAGGCTCTCCGTCGAAATTGTTCTGTATTTGGTCTCTGGTCACATCTTTTCTGACATTGCAGTTCCAGTTCAGGGAGAGCTGGCTGTCATAATCCAGCAGAAGAGCCAGATATTCTCTGATTTCCTCCGGATGACGGGCATTTTTGTTTACCACCAGATATCCGTTTGGGCTGCTCATATAATGTCCGCTGTCTTTGTAGGATGGAAAACCCACCATATGGATTTCGTCCCCAAAGTCAGCCATAATCGAGGAAAATTCCAGGAATCCCTCATTAAAATAACTCAACTGTGTCACACACTGTCCTGCATGCATGAGCTGCCCTACCTCATTCCATCCGATATACTCGGGATCTGATCCGTAAGGATTGCCATATTGCATGCAAAGCTTCAGTAAACGGGCAAAGTCTTCATGTCTGAAATCTACCTTCCCCTGTTCCAGATCAAGAAAAGGGGTGTTTACCAGGCTGGGCAGCAGTTTGCGGAATAGATTGTAGTTGCTGGGCAGGTAGGGGTTGGCAAGAAGCAGGTTCCAGTCTTCACGTTCTTCCACTACTGACAGTAAATCGGGCAGGGTCCAGGAGTCGCCCTCCCAGACGGTATTGGGTACGGCCATGCTTTCTATGGAAAAAAAGGGTGATATCCCCACCATGGTTCCGTTTACAGTACCATCCTGGATCACACAGGAGAATAGTTGCTCATAAATTTCCGGCGGGATCACATCTGTCAAATCCATCAGCAGCTCTTTTTCCGCCAAAGTCCGCATATCTTCTTTGTCAACCCACATCAGTTCGGGGCCTTCGCCGGTAGCAAGCTCCATAAAAATACGGTCATTCAGATCGGTTCCATATATATTTTCAGCTTTCACCGGGCACTGAGGGTGCTCATAGGAAAAGGCGGAAGACAATTTAATGGTATAACGGAGCAGGTCTTCCTGAAGATAGGCAAAACGGATTTGGTCCGCAGTCTGTAACTCTTCCTCAGAAAGTACGAAGACTTTTCCCTTGGCATCTGCTATGGAACAGACCAACGCTTGGCCCTGGGAATTGAATGTAATTCCCAGGTACTGTGGCCAGTTGGAAATGCCGATGTCAGTGAGCCGGGACAGGTTCTGCCGGGTGTCGTCTGTCAGGTTCCATCGGATCAAACTGCCTTCCGCAATATAGTACAGGTTATCCCGGCTGTCCAGGTACAGGGCAGAGAGGGCCTGCCCGGGGATCTCCCCCAAAGGGCTGCGGCTGCCCTGGCCTTTGTCGAACCAGAACAGGGAGGATTTTTCCTCGTTTTCATTCCACCGGCAGACTATGGTACTGCCGTCCGGACTGTCCAGGGCCATCTGGTAATCCCGGTAATTGGAGTTCCACGGATAGCTTTCCGGATCGGGGAAATCTTCTTCAATGGACAGGAGGTTTCCTTCCATATCCGTTATCACCAGCAATTCGTGCTCCTCGTTCCCGTCCTGTCTGCCCAGGCGGAAAGATAATTCTTGCTCGCTTCTTACTTCCAGGGAGTTGATGTAGTAAGGGCTTTGATCCGGCAGTTCCAGGGAGAAAGGCTGTGGTTCCAGCTGCTGTGTATCGCCGTCAAATATATACAGGGTATCATGGCTGTCATAAATTTCTTTCTCCCGGTCCCAATACTGAGCCAGCAGGTAAAACCTGCTGCCATAGCTGTCTGCAGTAACCCGTTTGATATAATTTGGCGAATCGGGAAAATCCAGTGACAGTGAGATGTATTTTTGCGGGAATAGGGCCTCCGCGTCCGGAGCTCCGGGCATCATTTCTGTTCCTGACACCTCTGCGGATTCCTGTGCATCGGGAGAAGCGGCGGATGGGGAGCTGCCGCCGCTGCATCCCGTGAGAAGGAAAAGGGATAGGAGCGGGAGCAGCAGTATCTTTTTCATTGAATGGCCGTTGGAATCCGTAATGCTGAAATTTGTTTTTCCTATATTCGATTTTCCTGCATTTGTTTTTCTCATATCCGTTATTCCCATATCCGTTGTCCTCCTGTAACGGTTTCGTTGACTCACTGTCCCGCCTGGCGATTATTTTGCAAACGCAGTATATCGCGATGTCATTTTGTTCGATTGCTCTACAGCTGTCAAGCTCATCTTAGCACAAAGCTCTACAGCTGTCAAGCGTTGCCGCACATTTTTAGGACATAATTTTAGGAATTTAAAGGGAAGGCAGTTCGGAGGACGTGCACGAGGTGCTGCTGTTCAAGTGCCAGGACTCCTGCCACATGGTACAGCGCCATGGTTTCCTGGGCAGCAGTGACCTGGAGCTGCTGCCCTGTGCCGCGCTGCCCTTCCGCAGGATAGAAGTTTACGGGGATTCGGTGTCCGCGGTGGAGGTGTCGGAGGCAGTGGACTACTGCGGGCAGCAGGATCCGGTGCACAAAGGGGAGTATTCCAACAGCTATTATTTCTATGCGCGGCTGACTGCCAGGAAACTGGGGGCCGGCTTCACGATATTGCCCAGGGAGGAATCGCGCTGACGGACGGCATCGGCTATTTCATGGAGCCGGAGCAGAAGTTGGGTATTGCTCCGCTATGCAGTTACTTTTGATATGTCCAGTGTATTTGCGGTATTCTGCATGGCGCTTTCGTCTGCGTTTCGATACGAATTACCGCTATGGGAACTGTTGGTTATTTACTTTCCGCCTGCATTCTTTTTGTCGTCTTTGTGTGCGCTGTTGGGGATTCAGAATGCGGGGGAGCACATGCATCATTGGTTTGCGGTATTGTGTGGCTGATCGTTCTTATCATACGCAGCCTGCTTAGAATTCCGGGAGCAGAGTACATTTATCTGTTTATTCGATATGCCGATGGGCAGAATCCCGTTTGGGTATGGAATAAGTGCATTGTTACGGTAATCGGCCTCTCTTTATGGGGAATCATTTACTTGAGGTGCAGGAGGATGCCGCAGCCGGCTTTCTTGTAAGACACCGTCATCTTGCCTTTTGCCCGATGCGTTTAAACAGCACCTGGGACAGGGTGGTAACCAGGATAATGCCCAGGGCAAGCGCACCGGCCAGTTTCAATGTGGAAACTGCTTTCCCCAGGAAATCGTTGAAATCGCTTTCCAGGGCAGAGGTCATTGTATAATACAGACTGCCCCCGGGGATCAGGGGGATCAGCGAGGTGGTTGCTATGGGCGTGGCAGGCGTTTTCAGGATTCTTGCCATGATTTCCGAATAAAGGGAAACCGCCGCGGCCACAATAAAATAGTCAATCGGTTCATTTGGAATCAGACGGCTTGCCGCCAAAAACAGGCCCCAGGAAAGGAGACCGCCAAAGGCAGCGGCTGCAAGCCGTTTTCCTTTCATATTAAACAGGACGCCGAAACAAAGCGAGCCGATAAAACCGGCGAAAACCTGGGTAATTTCAAAAGCCGTCATATGGCACCTCCTGACAACACGGCAATTACAAAATATCCTGCGGCAATGGCCAGTGCCGTAATACATGCTTCGATGGTGCGGAGCATTCCCGCGATACTGTCTCCCACGAGCAGATCCTTGAGAGCCGTTGTAAGGCCGATGCCGGGGATGAGGGTCATAATATTGCCGATGATAATCTTATCCACCGTGGGGAGAACATCCGCTGTGGGGATAAGCCCCAGTTTCAGGGCGGAAAATGCAAGCAGTGTTGCGGCAAAGGAAGAGATAAACTTGGTGAAGATTTTATTTCTGACAGTCTTGTCACATAAAAAGATAGTGCATCTTACAAACCCTCCGATGAGAAAGGAAATAATTGCTTCCCCGTAACCGCCGCCGAAAAACAGGGTGAAGGCTCCCGCGATGGTTGCATAGCAGATAAATTCAAGCCATAACGGATACGTCCTGTTTCCGGAGATTTCAGCGAGCCGCGTCTTTATCTCAGCGGAAGAAAGCCTGTCCGCACAGATATTGCGGGACAGTTCATTTAATTTGTGAAGCTTTTCGTAGTCTGTTGTATATTCCGTTACACGCCTTGTCTGGGTGAGGATTCTGTGGTCATCCGTATGTATGGTGACAACCATGCTGCTGGTAATAATGAAAACGTCAATGCGCGTGGCGCCGTAGGCAGTGAAGATCCTTTTCAGGCTGTCCTCCACCCTGTGGACCTCGCCGCCGCTTGTCAGCATCTGCTCGCCTATGTCCATGACGCAGTCAAGTAGTTTTTCCATTTTGTCTCCCTGGGAAGCTCCTTTTTATCCTTAGAAACGAAACTGGTTCGGGTCAGGTATGACCTGCATCTCTGTTACGGTTGTTTTCCTGCACAGGGGGGAGTCTGCTGCCTGATTCATTTTTGCTGCGGCAGTGTGTTTCTCCAATCCTGATGATATGTTTGATTATAACAAGCCATCTGCGGGAAGGCAAGGGTTATAAATGAATTTTCAGGCCGCGGCAGCTGTCCGGGAAAGTTTATAAATGTGTTGACGTACGTGTTCGCGTACGCTATAATAAAAAGGACTTATAAAATCTCGTCATTCTACTGCTAAATGCCCATAGGGCTGAAACGATTGGGCAAACTGATGCTTATACAACGAGAGATACAAATCAGAAATGGAAGACGAGAAACTGGTACTGAGAGATTTTCAAGAGATATCTGACAGGCATGGCGATGGGCGAAAGGAGGTTTTAGCGCCATAATCAGAGAAAATACAAAGATGCGTTATGGTATCATGAACCGACAGATGCCGTTATAAGGATGCGTTATCATAGTTTGCGACCATAGATGCTGCTGCAGAGCAATACGGCGCTAAGGCAGCGCCTTTTATCAGAAGCGAAGGGATTGCTTCTGATAAGATATACTATGATTCAATAGATACTGTTAAAGGAGATTTTATAATGTCAACTATCAATATAACAAATGCAAGAAAGGATCTTTATCGTCTGGTAGAGAACGTGAATCACTACAATGAGCCGATGCTGATAGTAGGAAAAAAGGGAAATGCGGTTCTTCTGTCAGAGGAAGACTGGAATGCAATACAGGAGACATTATTTCTGGACTCTATTCCCGGAATGACGGAGTCTGTCAGGAAAGGACTGGAAACGCCAGTGGAGGATTGCATTCCCGAAGATATGGTGGAATGGTAATGTACCGAATTGTTTTTACAAAGCAGGCTGAAAAAGATTTGAAAAAATTAAAAGGCGCCGGCTTATCGTCAAAAGCCAAAAAACTGGTAGATGTCATAAAAGAAAACCCATATCAGATTCCGCCCGGATATGAAAAGCTTGTGGGAAATCTCACAGGCGCTTACTCCCGGAGAATCAATATACAGCACAGGCTTGTCTATCAGGTGATAGAGGAGCCGTGTACAGTCAATGACATAGAATATGAAGGAACAGTGAAGCTGATTTGCATGTGGACACATTACGAATCATAACTTTTCATAGAAAATTCCGGCATTCAGGTCCTGAAAGAAATCCGAAAGAACAGCGACGTCCCTGTTCTGATGCTCACCGTATTGAGCGATGAGAGGACACAGATCGCCAGTTTCGACTGTCTGGCCGACAACTATATCACTGGCTAAGCAGGCTGACGTGGTTTTCTGCCTGAAGAAAGGGGAGCTGCGGCCTTGAAAAGGTGTTCCCGCTATGATAGAGTTATCATAGATTTTATGACAAATGTACACAGCCCCGTTATTTCTCCGCACAGGAAGTCGGGCGCTGAGCCTCCTGGTAAGATGATTCCAGGCTAGCCGATGTAATAAGGAAGTGTCTGCAAATAACTGATGCAGGCAATTCCTGGCAGATTGAAAATTGACAGGCGGGGCTTTTTCCTGCGAAATTCTGCGCATGGGCGGAACCTTGCAGGGGGAACAAGGCGGAAACGGGAGAAATGGATATGGATTGGGTCACAGGGATACAGAAAGCCATTGATTATATTGAAAACCACATCACTGAGAAACTGGATTATGAGGAAATTGCGGAAAATGCGTTTTCCTCTCCCTATCACTTTCAGCGGGTGTTCAGTATTCTCTGCGGCTACACCCTGGGGGAATACATCCGCAACCGAAGGCTGGCCCTGGCGGGGACGGAACTGGCTGCGGATAAAATCAAGGTCATCGATGCAGCTGTTAAGTACGGCTATGACAGTCCCGACAGCTTTACCAGGGCTTTTACCCGGTTCCACGGCATTACGCCTTCGGCTGCGCGCGAGCCGGGGGTGAGGCTACTGCGGAAGAGGATCGTAGAGGAATGGCTTCCGTCTTCCGGATATCTGCTTTCGGAGGCGCCGGAGATTTCGGTTACCCACTGGTTTCGTGAACCGGACAAGGAGAAGCGCTATATCGAACTGTGGATTCCGGTGGTGAAGGCGGAGGATGGGCGATAACGGCGCTGTCCTGCGGTGTCGGAAAAGAGCTGTAAACTGATTTGATTCGAATGGAAAAACCGTCCCGCGTAACCGTCTGCGGGGCGGTTTCTATGGTGGCGGAGATTTGTCCTGCCGGCCGCTTGGCCAATTTCAGCTCCGTCCTGGCGTTTTGCCAACTAATACATGAACTGATACCTGGCACAAACGGAAAGGGCTTTTCTTTACATTTTGCAGGCATTATGGTACGTTATAACATATGAAGGCGAAGGAGGGACATAGGAGCTCTGTTGGGGGAAGAATGCCAAGAGGAGATGGCCCGGAAGGATGCAGTTCCCGTCAGCAGGGGAATGGCGGAAAAATCTGAAAGGCCATCATCCGGTTGTGTGAGTGACCGGCATGCCGCTCGCCTGGCAGTAAATGTCCTCCAAGGTTGACATCTCTGAATCCTGCGGTATAATAAATGTAGGAAATGCAGAATACAGATACAGGCGGGAAAAGGTGATGAATATCAGAAAACTGCAGCAGCAGGCGGCATCCTCTGTGGATGAGCTGCTTTCCATCAGTGGGGATGTGGATACATATGTGATAAAGGCGTATGGCCAGGCTCCGCAGGAGATGGTTGCCATGCAGTGCAGAATTCAGTTGGAGCGATTAAAAAGGCTGTGGAGGAAGCTTGTGGAGATTCGAGAAGAGCTTGACCGTGCGATAGAGCCAGATGACAGTCAGGATGGAATATGTATTATGGCAGCGCAGAAGGCCGGACAGGTGGAAGTATCCGGAATACCACTCTCCGCTGAAGGGCCGGGCATGGAGCAGCAGAGCAGCATCGCCGTCACAGAGCAGCTTATTGCCCAGAACCTTCTGCTTATTGCCCAGAAAGAGGAGCTGCTGGAAGGGTTTCTTGCCCATTCCGATATGGTGGGAATGCAGCAAAAGTGTGCAAAAGAACTGCAGGATACGGCGGAGATTATCCGTCTTAAGGAAGCATTACGAAATAACCTGTGAGGATTGTGCCCGGCGCATGGTATGGATCCCAGGTTCCGGCAATTACAGACCGCAAGTTATCTCTGCAAAATTCCTGACCTGGACAAGCCAAACCGAAATTTTTCCAAAATGTACAGGCTTTTGTTGATAAGCGCCTGAGAAGATACCGAGAGGAGAGCCAGAATTATGCCGGACAGAAAGCGAAAAGTAAAATTCATCTATGTTGTCATTGCGGTGGGCTGTTCCGCAGTCGCCTGTGTCTGTCTGCATCTTGGCATGCACGGCATTGTCATCAATTACGGCATCCGGTTTTACCGCAGCCTGCGCAATATTCTTTTTTGTATCAGTGCGGTGATCAGTGTTGCTGTCACAGCGCTGTATGTCTCGGATACCGTAAAACAGCGGAAGTGGCAGAACGCACGGGACGAGGAGGCCGCGAAGGCCGAGATGATGCGCCAGGAGGCGCTGCGGGAGCAGGAGAAGCACAGGGAGGTTCTGTCCGTCTCGAAGAAGATGGATTCGGAGAAAATCCGGGGGCTGCTGCGGGAGTATGCCGGGCAGAAGTGGAAAGCGCTGGCGCAACAGCTGATGCAGTTAAAGCTTCAGCTCGACATGATGGACGAGCACCAGGAGAAGCTGGCTCACCTGCTGGACGTCAACGGGGCGGATGCCCTCGCCAACACCCAGGATATCTTAGACCGGGTAGAGCAGTATCTCTGTAAAAATGTCCGGAAGGTGCTCAATTATCTGGATGTGGCCGATGAAGAGGAGGAAAAGGATGTCCGGCTCGTGCAGGAGAAGCTTGCGGACTGCCATGAGGAGGGGCAAAAGCAGCTGCAGCAGGTACAGGAATTCCTGTTTGCGCTGGCAGAGTTTTTGAATAGGCAGGGCGAGGATGACAACAGTATGGAGATGTTGGATATCTACAAATCAACAATCCTCTCCTCTATTGAGGATGAGCAGAGCAGAGGATAAGAGGCGCAGGATGGAGCGCGGAGAAGAGATAAGAGGCGCAGTACAAAGCGCAGAGAATAAGATAATAAGCGTAAAATAGTGCGCGGAGAATAGCGTAACAGGCGCAGTACAGGGCGCAGAAAAGAGGAAAAGGATGAGAAGACGAAGGAAAACAGCGCTGGCAATGGCGGCAGTCCTGCTTGCAGGATTCCTCTCGGGGTGCAGTGGGGATTCGATCCGTACGGACAGGAATGCGGGGTCTTTAAGTTATGAGGACGCGGAGACGGAGCTGGACTCCATGTTAAAAAAGGTCAGGGTCTCGCAGGTGTCGGATCCGGTGCTGGATATTTATTCGGACGAGGTGTCGGAGGCAGAGGCGCTGGCGGATATTTCCACGTTCCCGATCATGGTTGCGGGCAGCGGGGAGATCAACCTTGAGATTGCGGCTGCGACGGAGATCTCGGCGGAGGCGCCGGACGACTGGATCAATATCATTGCGAAGGAGTTTAACGGGGCAGGGTATACCGTGGGGGATAAGAAGGTTACGGTTTCGGTCCGGAAAATTACATCCGGCGAGGTTGTGACCTATATGGCTGCAGGCGCGTATCAGCCGGAGATTTTTATCCCGTCCAACGATGCCTGGGGGAAGATGCTCAAGTCATCGGGAATCGGGACGGAGAAGCTGACGGATCGGATTGCCGGAAATACTGCGGGCATTCTGATTAAAAAGGATGTATATGACACATTTATCGAGAAGTACAAGGAGGCGACACTGGCAAATGTGCTCGACGCAACGCTTGCCGGGGATCTGCTGTTTGCTTACACGAATCCCTATACTTCAAGTACCGGGCTAAATATCCTGACGGCGATGTTAAAATCATTTGACGAGGCCAATCCTTTGTCGGACAAGGCGCAGTCGAAGCTGCTCGAATACCAGAAATCCTCACCTCCTGTGGCCTATACCACGGCAGTACTCCGCAATCAGGCGGCGAAGGGGGTCATCAACGCAATGGTGATGGAGGAGCAGGCTTATATCAACACGCCGGAACTGGCGAACTATGTCTATATTCCGGCCGGAATCCGCCATGACCATCCGGTCTATACATTTGACTACTGTTCCCAGGAGGAAAGGGATGCCGCGAAGCTGTTCGTTGATTATTGTCTGAACGATGACAGCCAGAAGCTTGCGTCCGAGAAGGGATTTAACCGTCATGATGATTATGTGGGAGAGGATTCGGGACTGGACGGCACAGGTTACCTGACGGCCCAGAAGGTGTGGAAGCAGAATAAGAACGGCGGCAAGCCTATCATCGCCGTGTTTGTGGCGGATGTCTCCGGTTCCATGGGCGGCGAGCCCCTGAACTCGCTGAAGTCGTCCCTGATCAATGCATCCGCCTATATCGGATCGGAGCATTATATCGGGTTGGTCAGCTATTCCAGCGACGTGACGGTCAACCTGCCCATTGCGCAGTTTGACGCCACGCAGAAGGCGTATTTTTCCGGCGAGGTGAAAAACCTGGCCGAAGGGGGAAGCACGGCCACGTATGACGCCGTGCTGGTAGCGTTAAATATGCTTGCCGAGAAGGCAGAGGAGGTTCCGGATGCGAAGCTGATGCTGTTCGTGCTCTCCGACGGGGAGCAGAACGAGGGGTACAGCCTGACGCGGATTACGCCGATTGTGGCGGGTCTGCAGGTGCCGATTTATACTATCGGGTATAATTACAGCGATTCCAACGGGGAACTGGGGACGCTGTCGGATATCAATGAGGCTGCGTCGCTGAATGCCACAAGTGACGACATTGCGAACCAGCTGAGGAATCTGTTCAATGTGACGGTGTAGTCTGGCGGGAGCCGGTCTGCGGCAAATCTCCGGGCAGATGAATTGGCCGGCGAAGCCCGCCGGATAGACTCATACAGCTGTTTTCAGGGCAGCTCAGCATGGAAGGTGCAGCTGCCCGTCTCGTAGTGATTTCATTTTCCGCAGGCTCACCTTATCTTCGGGATTCAAAGTGCCGCAGAGAAATGGCGAACGGGGGTCATAATGTTCCGTGCGGGAGCGGACTGCCGAGGGGCTGAAGGTGGCATAGCAGTACAGACAGCCTTTTTTGCAGGTATTGTATGCCCCTATTTCCACGCTTTCCGCACAGCCGCATTCTTTCCGCTGGTTCTTGTCCTTTGCGGTCAGAATCCGGCAGCCGGCGATTTCCTCAATCAGCCGGGGGTCAATACAGCTTCCGTGTCGGATTCCTGCCGCTTCCAGATCCAGGGCTTCGGCACAGGAGCGTACCGTAATTCCGTGCATTTTCGCGATGTCTGCCAACCGTCCGGCAAATTCCATCAGTTCCTGTTCCGGCAGTTCCCGAAGCTGAAGTGCTTTCATGTTTTTCCTTATTTTCGAATACATATCCACGAAGCTGATGACGGCTGTTTCTGTATACCCCTCCAATTCGCCCGCGATTTCCGCAAATGCCTTCAAATGATAAGAGGAAGTGTAAACCGGGGTGAAGAGGATGGGATCATACCGCCATATCACACGCTTTTTCCCGATGGCGCGGGAGAGCTGTCGGAAGCGTGGCAGCAGCACGCTCCGCTTATCGGGCAGCCCCGGCTCCACGTCCCTGCCGTACCCGGTGAGGGTGAACTGGACATAATAGGAGTACGGATCAAGTAAAGAAAGTTTATTCATCATGGCTGCAGGATTTTTCGTCCAAAAGACGATACAGTCCACCGTTTCCGGCATCAGCTCTATCCGGCTGACTTGACGTTCGTTCATGGGGTTCCGCACATACAGCCAGCCCTCCCGGAGCCGGTTGCAGAACCAGTCGAAATAGTAGTTTGGGATGTCTGTCCTTCTGCTGACGCTTAAAATCATGACAGTTTTCTCCTGTTTGCTTCCTTATTATCTGGTAAGTATTATAACCCTGAGGTCGGTTTTGCGCAACTGCGAGTTCCGCAGCTTTTCCTTTACTATGAAATATTGTATAGGTGAAGCGTGGCCGGGGAGAGGCTGTGTACGGTATATTCAACTATATCTTTTTTATATCGCTGTGTATCGTTATGGTGTACCCGTTCTGGCATGTGGTTATGATGTCCTTAAGCTCAGTGGAGGCCACAGCGAAAGGCGGCGTCTTCCTGTGGCCCAAGGGCTTCAATCTGGACCCCTACACGCAGGTATTCAAAGATCCGTCCATCTGGACCGGGTACCTGACCACGGTGCTGGTGGGATATACCCAGCCTGACAGCCAGATCCAGAAATGGCTGGAGGAGCGCTACAATCTGGACATGCGGTGTAGGATATCGGAGGCGGATAAAGCACAGATTCCCGGGCAGGTGGAGATGTATCATAAGTATAATGATCTGATCCGGGAGGGGATTATTATCGGATTGACTCTGCCAGGGAGAACCATATCTATGATTGCTGGCAGGTGGTATCACCAAGGTGGTGAAGGAATACGATCCGAATACCTTCTACTGGCCTTCCAGCCCTTCCTCGGGAGGTGCATTTGACGATCCCAACGATGAAAACCGGGGGGATGTGCATTGTTGGAATATGCGGCATAGTAATAGAATGTTTGCAGTATATCGTAAATTTTATTTTCGGTATGTGCCGGAATTCGGTTGCTAGTCCTTTCCGTCCCAGAAGACCTGCGAGTCATTTACGCTGCTGGAGGATCGGAATATTTTTTCTTATGTGATGGAGAAGCATCAGCGGAATGTGAGCGCCAACAGCAAGATTATGAATTATATGCAGCAGACCTATCTGTATCCATCGGATTTGGACGATGCCCTGCTCTATGAGGACTATGTAAGCTATGCCTGCCTGAAGGGGGAGCAGGTGATTTCTTCCGGGACGGTATTGTTCTGCGCGCCGAAATATTTCCGCTATGCCGATCCAAAACTGCAGGTGTGGGCGGAGGGCGACGAAGTAGTCGTTACGGCCCGGGCATATGCGAAATCCGTGGAAATCATCAATGAGGCGGACGATTTGCTGCTGGAGGATAATTATTTTGATATGAATGCCGGAAGACGCAGGGGCAGAATCCTGAAAGGAAAGCCGGAGGGGCTGAAAGTGCGGAGTATATTTGATATTCGGTGATATTTGCAGAGGCATTCAAAAAGATTGTATTTTTCTCCTATATATAGTATAATAAAACAATCGAATGTATGGTATAAAATACATCTTGCTGGAGGGAAATATGAATGGAATGCCGCAGGTAAAAATGCTCAAAGTCAATAGCGAGCCGGTTAAAACAGAAAAGCTGGACAGTCTCACGGGGCTGTTGAACAGAGATGCGGCTGAGGCCCGGATTGCATCGAACCTGGAAGAGGGAGGTTCCTTTTACATATGCGATATAGACCATTTCGGGCGGATTAATGATCAGTACGGGCATCTGGCGGGGGATGAGTGCCTGAAGCAGGTGGCCCGGACATTGGGGTATATGGTGCGGAAAAACGATATCCTGGGCAGGTTCGGGGGCGATGAATTTGTCATCTTTATGCCCGGCTGCGGGGAAGAGCAGGCCCGGGAAATCGCCCGGCGGATCGAGAACCGCTTCCGGACCGGAGGGAAGCAGGAAAACAGGGGGATCGCCCTGACGGTGGCGGTAGCGTGTGCTGTATGCAGGCAGGGGGATAGCTTCGAATCTATGTCTGTGCGGGCAGGCAGTGAATTGGCCGCGCGGAAGAAAGAAACAAATACCAAAGGCGGGCGTGAGAGCCAGGAGGATATTTATTGGAAGGATGCCCGCCGTATCAGGGAAGATTTGATAGAGCAAATCAATAGGCCGGGCGCATATTGCCGGGATTACGAAGCCTTTAAGAGTATATACCGTTTTCTGGAGCGGGGAATCATACGCAGCGGGCAGCATGCGTGCGTCATTTTGCTCACGGTAGTAGATGATGACGGAAGATATCTGATGCCCCATCAAAAGGATGTGCTGATGAATTGCCTTGGAGAGAATATCCGGGAGACTCTGCGGATCGGGGATGTCTATACCCGCTATACCAGCAGTCAGTACCTGGTGCTGGTCATCGATACCACGGAGGGGCAGGCGGACAGGATCGCCGATCGGATCAAGGATAAATTCAGAAAGGGCAGCGAAACGAATGAATTGCTGATCCATTATTGCTATGCGCTGCAGCCGGCCCGTAAGCTGCAGGCGGAATCTTCATGGGGATGAGAATTTTTGAAAACAATAAAACAAATGTGTGAAACCTCTTGTACTTTTCCCTATATGCGTGATAAAATAGTCTATATATCAATTGCCGGGCAGCCTGCATGACCGGAAACATTGCATTGAGAGATCTGAGGGACATGAGACTGTAACGGAAGAGGGCACATACGGAACTGGAAACAGTATGTGCCCGAAGCAGTACCCAGAGGATTTACGGAGGCATCATTAAGCGGCCGGAAATCCTCTGCCAATGTTTGGTAGTGAAGAGGGCACATACGGAACTGGAATAGGAGGAGCACTATGGAAACAGAAATCAAAAACAACAACGCGGAAGCGGTATCTGCAGCAGAATCGGAGACCGGAAAGCCGGTGACAGAAGTTCCCGCAGCGGAGGCGACGGATACGGACTCTGCGGAACCTGTGGAGACCATGGCGGATTATGGCAAGGAGCTGGAGGCATCCTTCCGCAAGATCAGCGAAGGGGATATTATGTCAGGGACTGTGATCCATGTCAGCGAGGAAGCGGTTACGCTGGATTTGGATTATTACGCCCCCGGCATTATCAAGGCGGAGGATATGAGCAGGGATCCGGCCTTCTCTCTCGTGAACGATGTCCATGTAGGAGACAAGATCGAAGCCACCGTGGTAAAAAGAGACGACGGCGCAGGCAATATTCTGCTGTCCTGTGTGGAAGCGGCGGAGGTCATTGGCTGGGACAAGCTGAAAGGCTATCTGGAAGAGAAAACAATCCTTTCCGTGAAGGTCAGCGAGGTCGTGAATAAGGGTGTGGTGGCATATCTGGAGGGGATCAGAGGTTTCATTCCGGCATCCCAACTGTCACTGGAGTATGTGGAGGATCTGAGCACCTTTGTGGGACAGACACTGGATGTGAGAGTCATCACTGTTGAAAAGGATAAAAAGAAACTGGTGCTTTCCGCGAAGGATGTATTGAAGGAAAGAGAAGAGGAGAAGCTGAACCAGAAGATTGCAATGCTGGCGCCCGGCAGTGTGCTGGAGGGGAAGGTGGAGAGCCTGATGCCTTACGGCGCATTTGTGGATCTGGGCGGAGGCTTAAGCGGCCTGGTGCACATTTCCCAGATCAGCCAGAAGCGGATCAAGAATCCTTCAGAAGTACTGAAGGTAGGAGATACGGTGAAGGCCAAGGTGCTGAATACCAATAATAACAAGATCAGCCTGAGCATGAAGGCCGTGGCGGAGAATACAGAGCCGGATCCTGTGGAAGAGAAGATGGCGGCGCAGTACAGTTCCGGCAAATCGGTGGGGACTTCTCTGGCAGATTTGCTGAAGGACCTGAAATTATAAATTTTCTGGAGGACGGTTCAGACGGTTTTCTGAATGGCCGTCATTAAGGGAGCGGTCAATGCCGCTCCTTATTTGCTATTTATGGGGAAATGGGGCATGAGGCTGGTTCGGGAAAGGAGAGGATGGTATGGATACTTCCATGATTATAGAAATGATAGGTTATCTGGGCTCGGCACTGGTGCTGGTTTCCTTCTTAATGGCTTCTGTGGTGAAACTGCGGGTGATCAATTCTGTGGGCGGCCTGATATTTGCGGTGTATGCGCTGTTGATCCATTCCTATCCCACCGCACTGATGAATTTCTGCCTGGTGGGGATCAATCTCTATTATCTGGTACGCCTGCGGCATCCGGACAGGCATTATACACTGATTGAGGAAAAAAGGGACAGCGGCATGCTGAGGGCTTTTCTGGAACATTATGGGGAGGATATTGCAGTCTGTTTTCCCGGAATGAAGGTTACTGCACAAGACATAGATGGAGTCAGTTTTTCGGGGAATCCGGTTACTATACAAGACGTGGATGTGGTTGATTCTCCCTGGATCCGGGCCGCAGTGGAGGCGGATGTAGTCTGCTTCGTCTGCCATGATATGAGGCCTGCAGGTGTTCTGCTGGGAAAGCGGCAGGAGGGCGGCGCCCTGGATATTTTGCTGGATTATTCCACGCCGGAGTACAGGGACTGTTCCGTGGGGAAGTACCTGTATTCTCGTCTGCCGGAACTGGGAGTGCGCAGCCTGATTTATTCCCGAGAGCCGCTGAAGCATGAGGCATATTTGAAGAAGATGGGGTTTGCCAGGGAAGGCGGCGTGTATGTGAAAAAGGTAAAAGAATGAGTGGGAATTTATGTAGTACAGGAGAGAAAAGAACGCGCTTTTGGACAGGGTGTCCTTTAAGGAGGCAGTCGGCACTGCTCTATAGGGGAACATGGGCATGCAGGCGGCGGAATTGGTCAGAATGAAAAGGACATCATCGGTTCTGTTCTATGCGGGAAAGGTTCGGGTGGCTGATAAACCGGTGTAGTCAGCGGGATTGTAAAAGTATTGTCAAGTTAGCGGAATGTACGCGGAAATGAGGTTAAAGATGGATATTGTAGAAAATCGAGAGAAAACCAGAGAGTATAGGGAGCGGGCCAGGCAGTTGGTGGCGCAGATGACCCTGGAGGAGAAGGTGGAGCAGACGCTGAACCAGGCGCCGGCGGTAGAGAGGCTGGGCATCAGGGCATACAACTGGTGGAACGAAGCCCTTCACGGTGTGGCAAGGGCGGGAGTGGCCACCGTATTCCCCCAGGCCATCGGGCTGGCGGCTACCTTTGACGAGGAACTGTTGGAGCAGGTGGGGGATGCCGTCTCCACGGAGGGGCGCGCCAAGTTCAACATGCAGCAGGCGGAAGGGGATACGGGGCTTTATAAGGGGCTCACCTTCTGGTCGCCGAATATCAATATCTTCAGGGATCCCAGATGGGGCAGGGGGCATGAGACCTTCGGGGAGGATCCCTATCTGACCTCCCGGATGGGCATCGGCTATATCAGGGGGCTTCAGGGCCATGATGAAAAATTCCTGAAAGCGGCTGCCTGTGTGAAACATATCGCTGTCCACAGCGGCCCGGAAGGAATCCGTCACAGCTTTAACGCGGTGGTGGGAAAACAGGATTTGTACGAAACCTATCTGGCAGCTTTCAAAGCCTGTGTCCAGGAGGGACATGTGGAGGCTGTGATGGGGGCTTATAACTGCATCAACGGCGTGCCATGCTGCGGCAATCACGAGTTGCTGGAGGAGATTCTGCGGGGAGAATGGGGATTTGAGGGCCATGTGGTCAGCGACTGCGGGGCCATCGAGGACTTCCATGCGGGACATCACCTCACGGACACTCCTGCGGAGTCCGCCGCCATGGCCATGAACAACGGCTGTGACTTAAACTGCGGCAATATGTACCTTTACCTAAAGCAGGCAGTGCGGGAGGGGATGGTGGATGAAGGCCGTCTTGATGAGGCTCTTGTGAACCTTTTCACGGCCCGGATGAAGCTGGGCGTGCTGGATAGGAAGGAAGAGAATCCTTATGACAAGATTCCTTACAGCGTGGTGGACAGCGAGGATATGCGGAGACTGAATAGGGAGGCTGCCGCCAGAAGCGTAGTGCTGCTGAAGAATCAGGACGGACTGCTGCCTCTGGATAAGGCTTCCTTGAAGACAGTAGGGATCATCGGCCCCAATGCCAACAACCGCAGGGCGCTGGTGGGAAATTATGAGGGGACAGCATCCAGATATTGGACCATATCGGAAGGGATTCAGGAATATCTGGGAAGTGACGTTCGTGTCATGTTCTCTGAGGGCTGCCATTTATATAAGGACAGAGTGGAGGCCATAGGGAATAGGAACGACAGAATGGCGGAAGTGAGAGGGGTCTGCCAATGCAGCGATGTGGTTATCGTATGCCTTGGGCTGGACGCCAGCCTTGAAGGGGAGCAGGGAGACGCCAACAATGAGTACGGCAGCGGGGACAAGCCGAACCTGAACCTGCCGGGCCTGCAGCAGGAGATTCTGGAGGCGGTGTATGAAAGCGGAAAGCCCACGGTGCTGGTGCTTCTGTCCGGCAGCGCATTGGCGGTGAACTGGGCTGACGAACATATCCCCGCCATTGTGCAGGGATGGTATCCCGGTGCGGAGGGCGGACGGGCCATTGCGGAAATTTTGTTCGGTCAGCGCTGCCCGGAGGGAAAGCTTCCCGTGACCTTTTACCGCTCCCATGAAGAGCTGCCTGATTTCACAGATTATAGTATGAAGGGAAGAACCTACCGCTACATGGCCGGGGAGGCCTTGTACCCCTTCGGTTACGGGTTGTCTTATACGGAATTTTCCTATGGGAAGGTGCAGGAGGATGCCTCCACAATAACCGACGCAGGCGTCACATTGCGGGTTTCAGTAAAAAATATAGGTTCCGTGGCCGGTACAGAGACGGTGCAGGCCTATGTGAAGGTAGAGGGGAAGGACACTCCCAATGCCCAGCTGAAGGGGATCTGCAAGCTTCATTTGATGCCCGGAGAGGAGAGGGAGGCCATGATTCATCTTCCTGCCAAGGCCTTTGGACTCTATGATCAGGAGGGAAAGCTGCAGATTCGGAAGGGTGTGGCAAAGGTGTTTGTAGGAGGTCAGGCGCCGGATACAAGGAGCGAGAAGTTGACGGGGAAAAAGGTGACGGCACTGTCGTTTGAGATTGAGGAGCTTGTGTGATGGTATCTGAACCAGAAAATGATGGAACCAGAAAATGATGTGAACCAGAAAATGATGGTATCTGAGGCAGAAAATTTGTGAGAAGGAATAGGCTCTGGGAGGGGTGACTTTTGCGGCAGGCTGTGGTATGATGGGCTCATCATGTATATTAAAGGAGATTTTTCATTATGATGCAGGAATGGTTTAAAAAGGCGAAGTTGGGGATATTCATCCATTACGGCATTTATGCTGTTGGCGATGTCTCGGAGTCCTGGTCCTTCCACAATGGGGCCATTTCCTACGAGGACTACATGAAGCAATGTGAAGGCTTTACGGCTTCCAAGTTCGATGCCAAGGCATGGGCGGAGCTGTTCAAGCGGGCCGGAGCCCAGTATGTGGTGCTGACTTCAAAGCATCATGACGGCGTGGCTCTGTTCGACACCCAGTATTCGGATCTGAGCGTGGTGAAGAAGACCCCTGCGGGCCAGGATCTGATCAAGGAGTACACGGCCGCGGTCCGGGAGGCAGGCATGCGGGTGGGGCTTTATTTCTCACTCATCGACTGGTCCGATCCCCGCTACCGCTCGGTGTATCCCGAGGGGTCCGATCCTAAGAATCATTTAAAGGATGTCTTCGCTACCCCTGCCGGCGGGCCGGAGGATCCGAAGAAGTGGCAGGAGTTTCTGGAATTCAACAACAATCAGATGCGGGAGCTGATGACCAATTACGGCACCATCGACCTATTATGGTTCGACGGGGACTGGGAGCGCAGCGCGAACCAGTGGAGGGCGAAGGAATTCAAGGAGTATCTGCGCTCCATGAATCCCGATGTTCTCGTAAACTCCAGACTGCAGGGCTATGGGGACTACGAGACGCCGGAGCAGGGTATTCCCCTTTACGGCCCCGAGGGCGAGTGGGAGTTCTGCACCACCATCAACAACTCCTGGGGATACCGGCCTTCCGACAATGATTATAAAACCAGCCGTCAGGTGATTAGGATGTTCTGCGACTGCATCACTCTGGGGGGCAGGCTGCTTCTGGACGTGGGCCCCAAGGAGGACGGGACTCTGGACGAGAGACAAGTGAAGGTTCTGGAGGATCTGGGCACCTTCATCCGCGACAATGAGGAGGCTGTCTTTAACACGGAAAAGGGCCTGAGCTACAATCAGTATCTGGGGGGCAGCACTCTTTCTCAGGACAAAAAGACCATCTATCTCTTTGTGTATGACAAGCCCTCGGAGTTTCTGTGCGTGAAGGGAATCAAGACACCGGTGAAGCGGGTGAGCGTCCTGCACACGGGAGAGGAGCTCTCGTTTGGTTACACGGGTTCTCTGCCCTGGAGCGGCATTCCGGGCACGCTCTGGATCCGCGGGGACAAGATGCAGCTTCATCCGTTGACAACGGTTCTCAAGGTGGAGCTGGAGGGAGAAATTACATACAATCTGGGCCACGGCGAGGTCGTTACCAACAACGATTAAGGTAAAGTGTAAGACAAAATAGAACCTGAAGATATGAGGAAGTTCAAGGAGCGTGTTCGGACGTGGAGTTCGGCACGCTCTTTTTTGCGGGAAATAACACTTTGCCTATGGCTCCGGAAATTTTTTGAATAATAATTGCGCCTGAAAAGGGAATGTGTTATACTTTCTTTAGTCATAAATCAATTTCATTAAGCAGGATGTTCTATTGATCGGCAATATATGCCGTCTGTCTATTATTCTCATGTTCAGAGATTCTCTGCTTAAAATCACGGAAATGTAAGGCAGGGAGCGCTGGAATGTCATGTCCCGGCTCCGGAAAGAGGAAATATGAGGCTTGTCTCTTTAAAAAGCGACTATGCTTTTAGAATGCTGTTTTCCTATGAAAATGCCAGGAGGCAGTTTCTCAGCGATGTATTAGGTATTCCGTTAGGAGAGATACGGCATACCATACTGACGAGCCCTAATCTGTGGGCGCGCTATAAGAAGCAGAAGCAAGGGATTCTGGATGTGCTGATGGAATTGGAGGACGGTACGAAGGCCAATGTGGAAATGCAGGTGCGGCGGCTGGCACATTGGACAAAAAGGCAGCTGTTCTATCTGGCCAAAATGTATACGGAGGATCTGAAGTCGGGAGAAAATTATGATAGGCTCCATAGGTGTGTGAGCATTGCTGTCTTGGACTTCAATGTGACGGACTCTCCCGGATACCATAATTTGTATCGTATGCGTAATGAAAGGGGAGAGGGGATGTCAGATGTGCTGGAGGCCCATGTGATAGAGCTGCGAAAGGAACTGCAGGGGACGGATGCGGTGGACGATTGGATACGCTTGTTCAATGCTGAGAAGGAGGAGGACTTAAGTATGATCAAGACAAAAAGCGTGGGTATGCTGGAGGCTATTGAGGCATTGAGGGAAATGAGTCTCACTAAGGCCATGCGCTATCGGCACGAGATGAACCTGAAGCTCAGGCGGGACCGCAAGGCGGAGGATGAGTATGTAAGGGAGTGCGGAAGAAATGAAGGAAAGGCAGAGGGAAAGGCCGAGTATATCTTGTTGCTGCTTGATAATATGGATGATGTTGAGGAGGTTTCCTATACAAAAGGGAGCCGTGGCACGGAAAATGGCAAATCTGCAGAAAAAGGGTACCCAGTGAGGAAGGATTGTTCCATGGAGGAGCTGCGGAGGACGATCATGGCTGAGAAAGACTTAAAGGTTCTTAACGGTTGGTTCGAGGCTGCCCTCAGGGCGAAAAGCGTGAAGGATTTCCGAAGGGATTGCCGCTTATAGGCGCGGCGGAGTCCTCAGGAAAGACTGATATGAAATAAAACCGGTGGGACATAGGTGAAAGAGGGGATAAATAGGGGGATTTTGTGGGACTTTGTGGAAAAATACAGAAAACCTCAAAAATCCATAAGGTTATCCCTCAAAAGCAGGCATAGTTAACAAATGATAAAAACTCCACATAAACATTTTTAACAAAAAATAAAGTCTTTATTAAAAAATCAGTTGACAAAATGCTAAACTGGGGATATTATTTATATAATCTTAATAAAAATATTTTATTTTTATTAGGATTTGTTGTGGAAACACTCAAATTGTAAAAGGAGGATTATGCATGAGAAAGAAATTGGCAACAAAAATCTGTGCCATTGTCATGACAGCGGCAATGGTGGCAAGCATGGCAGGTTGCGGCGATGACAGTGGCGACAACAGTCAGGCAAGCACCCCCGGCAGCAGTGAAGCCGGAGACCCCGGGCAGGAGTCAGGGGGGGCAGATAGTCAGGAGAGCGAGGCTCCTGATGACTCTCAGGAAGAGGAAGAAACCTATGATTTTGGCGGAGCTGTAGTTCGCGTACAGGGCGGGTCCTTCAATGCTCTGGACGAGGAGAACAAGCTGGATGACAAGGGCAATGTAAAGAGCGATTATACCAAGAAGAGGGATATCGCGGACCAGCTTGAGCAGAAGTACAACATCAAGATTGAGTACGCGAAGCTGAACACCGACGGATATGACGAGATTTCGGCAGTTGTGACGCCCATTACCAACGGCGAGGCTCATGCGGACATCTTCTGCGGAAGAGAAAGCGTTATGATCGGCGCAAGAGAGTATTTGGCGGATATCACCGCAGATGTGGATCAGCTGGAGATCGGTTCCACCTACATAGAGCCCGGCACCTTCGGCGGAAAAGTGCTTGGATGGACCTATGACGACATGGGCAATGCTTATGTTCTTGCTTACAGCCGTTCTTACCTGAAGAGCATCGGTATGGAGAAGACTCCTACGGACATGTTCATGGAAGGCAAGTGGGATTATGACAGCTGCCGCACCTATCTGAGCGATTTGAAGGCTAAGCTGCCCGATGGCACTTATCCCATCTCGGTTCATCCCAATCATTGGAGCAGCATGGGACCTGCAGCCAACGGCGTGGTTCGGGTTGACTCCGATTCAAATGTGAATTTCCTGGAGCAGGGCTATATATCGGCAATGGAGTTCTATCGTTCCCTTGTTGTAGACCAGCTGGCCGGACAGACCGAAATCAAAGAGATTACAGAGACGGGCGGAATCTCTTTGGATATCCCTTACGGCACGGGCGACATGAGCGGAAAGGCCGGTGAGCCTGGCAAGTATGTGTTGACTATGGTCGAGGCATGGCAGTTTGAGGATGTACTGAAGAAGACCGAGGACTGGGGCATCGTTCCCTTCCCTTGGGATCCCGCGCTGGTTACCTGCACGGGCGACTATACCACTCTCAGCGACAATTACTTGATTCCCCAGTCTTTGTGGACCAACGTGATGGTTCCCAAGGCTGAGTATAGGGGAGAGGGAGCAAAGACTATTCCTGACATCGTCCTTCACAAGATCGCAAGCGATTTCTACGCAATGGATAACGCTAACGGCGGCAAAGTAAGGCATGAGGAGTGGCTGGCCGAGTCCAAGGGCGAGACCTATGTGAATAGGGGCTATAATCCTGATGATCCCGGCAAGTTTACCAACGAGCAGGATATCGAGATATCCAGCTGGATGCACAGCAGGAGCGGTTGTGACTGGGGATGGGGCTTCAACGACAATGGAATCGCTAAGGTATTCAGATGTGCCCAGTATATCATTTCAGGCCATCAGGATGCCAGAACTGCCGGTGAGAGCTTTGTGAACGAGGCCAATGAGAACCTGAAGCAGATGGGCCTGAAATAAGCTTTTATGTTATAAACGTAGTATATTGATTGCGCTGTGTGGCTGTGGATTCTATGCAAATAGGGGCGCAGCCACATACTATTTAGATATGAAAGGGCTGATGGGGTGAAAAAGAAAAAAAACAAAACCCGCATTCGCAATATATGCATTCTGGCTGCATTGGTTGTCGTAGCGATTGTCGCGTATAAGCTTGCGGCAAGCGACGAATATGCAGGAACCAGAGATACGGTTCTGGCGAAGTACCTCAGCTACGAGGATGCGTCCGCCGTTACCTATGACGCTTATCTTTCCCGCCATGCCAAGGAGTATGTGTCAGATCAGGCCGATCAGATTGTCCTGAAGGCCTCCCAGTACTCCGAGACGGACATGAAGGGGCTCAAGGAAGAGGGCGGCATCGTATGGACGCAGGATGAAGGCTCTATTTCTTATGACTTCAATGTAGCGGAGGCAGGTCTGTATTATATTCAGCTTACATATTATACGGACGTCTCCAGCACACAGACTATATTGCGCAATGTGTATGTAAATGGGGAAATACCTTTTGACGATTGTGAGGATATCAGCATTGACCGTCTCTGGGTGGACGACAACAAGAATTGGCTCATGAATACCAAGGGTAATCAGGCCGCGCCTACTCAGGTGCAGGAGCAGGGGCCCGGCCAAGCCTATATTGATTCCAATGACAGCGACACAGTGGGGAATTATATGTTCTATTTCCAGAAGGGAAAGAACACGGTCACGCTGGAGTCCAAGCAGTCCATTCTGGGAATCGGAGAAATCGCTCTGGTCCCTGCATCGGAGCTGCTTTCCTATGACAAGTATCTGACATTGTATAGGGAAGAGAAGGATGCGGAGATTATCAGCGCCAACAATGTTGCGGACGGCGCCATCATTGTTCAGGCAGAGGATGCTGCGGTGAAATCCAGCTCATCCCTTTCTCCGAACAATGACCGTACTTCTGTGAAGACACAGCCCTACCATGCCTCCAATATCGTGTACAATACCATCGGCGGCAAGAGCTGGGCATCGGCAGGC
>OFHM01000579.1_pt1 | contig 30261 bp, 35 predicted proteins | sample 1521311 | NCBI WGS metagenome assembly OFHM01 (sample SAMEA3504083, study PRJEB24116) | mouse gut metagenome | biome: mouse gut; feature: mouse-associated habitat; material: faeces | place: Denmark | collected 2011 | reverse complement strand
AGGAGTGCCCAATGCGATCCGGGTGTTCAAAGAGATGCGGAAAGCGAAAAAGCTTCATGGACGCTACGGGATCCGACTGGACAGCGGGGATCTGGCATACCTGTCCAAGGAGGCCAGAAAGATGCTGGATGCGGCAGGTTTCCATAATGCGGTGATCTCCGCGTCCAGTGATCTGGATGAATATCTGATCGACAGTCTGAAGACTCAGGGCGCGAAGATCACTTCCTGGGGCGTGGGGACGAACCTGATCACATCCAGGGACTGTCCGGCGTTTGGCGGTGTCTACAAACTGGCAGCTCTGAAGACCGGAGACGGGGATTTTATGCCGAAGATCAAACTTTCAGAAAACACAGAGAAGATCACGAATCCGGGCAACAAGACGGTCTACCGCATTTATGAAAAGGTAAATGGGAAATTGAAGGCGGATCTGATCAGCCTGGTGGATGACGTCTTTGACGAGTCGAAAGACCTGGTGATCTTTGATCCTCTGGAAACCTGGAAAAAGACCTGCTTAAAGGGCGGAAGTTATATCATGAAGGAGTTGATGATCCAGGTTTTTGACCAGGGCAAATGTGTCTATGAGTCTCCGGCGGTTATGGATATCCGGGAGCACTGTATCGAAGAACAGAATACACTGTGGGATGAGACCAAACGTCTGGTAAATCCTCATGAAGTATATGTGGACCTGTCTGACCGGTTGTATCGGATGAAGACTGAACTATTAAATAGAATGCATCCATTTGATTAAAAAGATGATGCATATAAATCCAATTCTTACAAATACTAGATGCAGATGACCTGTGAAAGCACGAATCGACATCGTATTTTGAGACATTGGAGGAAACATGTATGAAAGCAACAGGAATTGTACGCCGGATTGATGATTTGGGCAGAGTTGTGGTGCCAAAGGAAATCCGGCGTACATTGAGAATTCGGGAAGGTGACCCCTTGGAGATCTTTACAGACCGCGAAGGGGAGATCATCCTGAAGAAATATTCTCCCATCGGAGAGCTGTCAGCCTTTGCCAAACAGTATGCGGAGAGTCTGGCTCAGACCACAGGACATATGGTTTGTGTGACGGACCGGGATGCCATCATCGCCACTGCAGGCGGGGCAAAGAAAGATTATCACGGCAAATCCATCAGCCCTCAGTTAGAGCAGCTGATCCAGGAGCGGGAAAGCCTGCAGGCTTCCGCCATAGAGCGCAAATTTATACCGGTGATTCAGGAAGAGATGGACGGAATTGCCACGGAGACCATCTGTCCGGTGATCAGTGAAGGAGACGCTATCGGTGCGGTGATCCTTTTGGGCCGGGATGTGCGGGTCAAGATGGGGGAAGTGGAGCAGAAGGTGGCAGCTTCTGCCGCCGGCTTCCTGGGCCGTCAGATGGAGCAGTAAGCGGTCGGGAAAACCTGATTTTTGATTCCCCGATGTAAGAAAATATTGGAAGGAAATTAATACAGTTGAAAAGAACTGGCATCAGCCCAACTGTATATTACTATAATTCTGGTCTGTCTGTCTGTCTGTCTGCCTTTCTCTCTGTTTCTTACTCTCAGTTTCTTTCTCTTTGTTTCTCTCATCTGAGCGCATGATATCCCCTTTGTTCTCATTTTTGTTATGCATTTTTAATAAGCTGCGTGTTCAGCGTCTTTTGGCCCGTATCTCAACCTTATTTCCCGATAGACCCTTGAATATTTGCCACCGTGCTGTAGGGAGTGATTTTATCCACCAGACGGGCTTTTTCACCGGCTGTGATAAGATAAGCCTTGTCACGGGGCATACTTAAGACGGATTCCGGCGTCTTTGCGGCCCGCGCTGCAATGTATTGAGCCGTTTCTATATCCTGACTGCCAAAGTACAGAATGTGGTCGCAATTGTTGAGAATGGTACGGCTCACGGCAGGGCTGTACATGCTTTCAAGCTGAGACAGGGATTGAATGATAAGGCTCATGGAGATATCTCTGGACCTGATGACGGAAATGATTTTGTCAAAATCGGGAATTACGGCACTTGATGCAAAGTCATCCATTATAAGCCGCACCGGGACCTTCAATCTTCCGCCGGGGTTGGAATCCGCCTCCGAGCACAGGATTTGAAGAGTCTGGGCGTAGAAGATATGAGCCAGCTGGTCAAAGGTCCGGTCCGTATCACTGACATTCAGAAATAAAACGGTCTTTCGCTGCCCGAGCCTTCGGATATTCAGGCTGTGGGGATTGGCAAAGATATACCGGGCTTCCTGAAAGGAATAAGGCTCCAGGTTGACATTTACAAAGCCCACAATGCTGCTGAACATCTTGTCCGCAGTCCGGTTGGCCGTTATTTCGAAGTATTTTTTGGAGGCAAAGGAATCCGGATGTTCGGAAATCCATTCCAGGAACGGGATATAGCCATTGGGCTGTGAAAACTGCCTGTGCAGATCGCCTACACGTATCAGGTTCCGATTTACCAGGGGTTCAGTCTCAAGGCAGTATGCGATGAGAAAAGCTACATAGCTTGCGGCGGATAAATCCCATATGGGTTCCGCGTGCTGCTGAACGGGGCAGATGAGACGGGCGAGGCTTAAAATATCCTGCTCGCGGTAGCTGCCGTCCGGATATTGCCGGATAAAGGCCATTGGATTATATCCGCAGGACCTTGCGGGGTTGACCAGGTCAAGCGTGTAAACCGCATATCCTTTCGCGATCAGCTCCGCTTTAAATCTGCGTTCCAGCTGTCCTTTGGTATCGGACACCACAAGGGAGCTGTCGATGTTCTGGATATTGGGAATGACATAGCCCCCGGTTTTGCCGGAACCTGAACTTCCGCAGATAATATCGTTGTTGTTGCAGCCGCTTACACGTGTGTCGTTGGAAACCTGAATGCCGGATGCAAGAACTCTGCTTCCGTAACGTAATGTCTGAATCATATTAATTACCGCCTTTCCGAATCATATTGGTTGCAAGGCCAAACGCAATAGCCTCCGGTGCGCTGAAATAAGTATCGTTTGCAGTTACCTGATAGACTTCCTCCAGGGATTTGCCGGTTCTTTCTGAAATGATTTTGGCCAGAGATTCCCGGCACCTGTTCAGGTCGTTCAGTTCGGATTGAATCTGATGGGGCTTTTTTCCGCCGATATCGTGGTTTCCTCCAAAAGCCGGGTCGTGTACCATAATACGTCCATGCTCCATCATTTCCCGCTTGTCGCCGGCCAGAAAGAGAATGGCGCCCATGCTTGCACAGGTTCCCATACAGACGGTTTTCACAGGAGCATCAATCAGACGAATCACATCATAAACCGCAAGTCCGTCTGTTACGGAGCCGCCGGGACTGTTGATGTAGAAAGTAATCTCTTTCTCCGGCTCTGCTCTGCTGAGATACATAAGCTGTGTAATTAAGCTGTCGCAGGAGGCGGCATTCACCTCCTCCGTGAGAAAGATTTCTCTGCTGTCACTCAGCAGCTTGTCTTTTAGGTGTAAGGTTTCATAGCCTCTGGCGGATTCTAGAATCACACAGGGGTTTGTGGTTGTAATTGACATAGGAATTACCTGCCTTTTTCGTATTTTTTTGAGTTTGTGTTAGTCGGCCTCCATATCGTCCGCATCTGTTCGAAAGAGCTGTCATGGTTCTCCTGGCCATAGCCGGGATTTCCGCCTACATGGTTCACCAGACAGGCAAGCTCTATGTAGGGCATGTGTTCTATCTTTTTTGCGGACAAGCCCTCCACACGGGTTCACTGGTCCGTAATAAATTCAATATATTTCTTGGTTTGTACGGCTCTCAGTTTCTTAAGGGGTGTATCCATAAACTTATGGACAATGCGTTCTACTCGTCCCACAGCTCATCCTCCTCTTCGTCGTCAAGCAAGCCATAATAAGCGGCGTATTCATCTATCTCCCGGCACAAATCATAATAGGCTTTTAAGGAGGAAGAGGCAGAGCGGGAGGGGAGCGGAGGGCGGCTTGTATCCTCCTGCTCAGGGTAGTAGAGTTCCTCGGTGAGCCATTCCTGCTCATCTATGTTTACGCGGCGTGTATCGTAATCGTATCGGTTCATATTTTTGTCCTTTCCGCTGTGTATTACAGCTGTCAAATTTACTTTTTGTTATTTGTAACAGGTTGATTTGATGATTTAGAACAATCCTGTTCTTTTGTAGATTCTCATAATGTGGTCTCCTTTCCGGTTTCTGATTTCTCTTTACTGGTTTCACAACTGGAATGGATACCATCCATTCCGAACTGACGATAATATTTGCTTCGTTATCTGCCTGGTTTTTGAAGCTTATGTATGCTATGCACAAGCATCATAGAGGCCGCAGATACTGTCCAGCTGTGCCAGTGCATTTTTTCTGCCGTCGGCTGATTTGGTGATGGTACAGATGATTTTTGTGCCGCATTGCAGATTGGCCGCACTGAAGGAAAAGGCTCTCTGACCGTTATCCAGTTTTAAGTGGGAGCCTTTGCAGTTGCCTCCGATAATGGTCGCGTAACAGCTGTCTCCTTTTACATATTCGTCAGCAATCACCTTGATAATTGCAGTTTCGTGATTTACGATGTTCATGATGTCTGTCTCCTTTCTTTTCTTTTTCCTGATTGTTTTATTATTATTTCTGTTATTTTTTCATTGTTAAATGGAAATTTAGAAAATGTAAATCAAAGTGTATTTTCATCCATAAATGAAACAACTCAAATGGCAATAAATTTATTTGGAAGTATGTGTTTTTGGTGTGGGATGATAAAAATAATTTCAGAGACAAGTTTGCAAGAAAAATTAAAAAAGATAATTCGACCAATTAATAAAATAATTTTTAAGAATTTAGATGAAAGAAGCGCTTCTTATGAGCATATTAGTATTAATATGGTAACCAATATGTTGGGAATAGGAAATGCTGCGACACCAGCAGGTCTGAAAGCGGTTGAAGAATTAGAAAAAGAAAATATAAATAAAGATAAATTATCCGATGAAACAATCATGTTTATTGCAATTAATACAGCTTCACTTCAAATAATTCCTACCAATATAATTGCAATTCGAAATAGTTTAAGTTCTGAAAATCCAAGTGGAATTATTGTAGCAGTTTGGTTTTCAAGTATTTTGACATTTATCTCTATTATTTTTTTAACTAAAATATATTTAAAAATAAGGAGAAAAAAATGAAATTTATACAATACTTTAGTAGCTCGGCAGTCATATTTATAATTGCATTTATTATTATTTATGGCGTGCTAGAAAAGAAAAATGTGTTTGAAATTTTTATAAAGGGAGTTGTAGAAGGAGAAAAGTTAGTAGTAAGTTTATTTCCAACTTGGTTGGGATTATTTGTTGCAGTTGGAATGCTAAAAGCTTCAGGAGTAGTCGACTTTTTGGTTGAAAAAGTATATTTTTTTATAAAAAGTTTCTTCTTATATAAAGAAATTTTGCCACTTATTTTTTTAAGGCCGATTTCAGGAAGTACAGCAACTGTAATCGGAACAGAAATTATAAGAAATTGTGGCGTGGATACTGATATAGGTTTGCTTACTTCCTGCATTATGGGGTCGACAGAAACCACAATTTATGTTGTGGCTTTATATGCTTCTAAAATAAAAAATAAAGATTTTAAGCCGATTTTGATAATTGGTTTAATTGCAGATTTTCTGTGTGTTCTGTTTTCTATTTTTGCGTTGAAATGGGGATTGATGTAAATGTTTGGGTAAAATAATAATGTTATATTTTGTCGAACTTTGTAAATAAAAAGAAGTTGACATTTTTGAATTAAGATGTTACTATAATATAAATTTATAATCAAATCGGCATATAAGTAAAATTTTAAAATCTGCTGAAATTTCCATAAGTCAAAAATAAATTTTTAGATTGATTCAGAAGGGAAGTGATATTGTGTTAATGATAAATATAATTTTAATATTATATCTAATCAGACTTTTTGTAATTAAAATAGCTGCATTTAAAATTTATTGTCTTATTAAATATTAATTACTTTGCTTGGTGAATAGCGATTTGCCACAGAAAGTCTAATTTCATTTAAATTTGCGTTATTTTCAATCAATTCATTAGTAACGGTTTGGTAAGCAAGTTCAGGAAAGTTATTTTCTTTGCTCAAATGTCCGCAGCATAACTTCTTTTAACTCTTTTTTTAATAATAAATTAAATATTGTTTTTCCCGCAGAAGCATTTGATAAATGACCATGAGGTCCACTAATACGTCTTTTTAAAGGAAATGGATATTTGGATACTTTTAAAATTTCTGGGTCATAATTAGATTCCAAAAATACAAAGGAACTATCATATAATTCTGAAATTAAACGATTGTCCATATGACCTAAATCAGTAGCAATGCTCAGCTTTTTTGTACCGTTGTGAATATTAAAGCCACAAGGATTTGCAGCATCATGAGGTGTACTAAAAGGATGAATTGTTAGATCATTAATTTGAAAATCTTGGTCATTTTCAAAGGTATGTATATTAGTTGGAGCCATTTTATTTCTCTGTTTTTCCATTGCATCCCAAGTTTCTAGATTAGCATAAACAGGAATGTTGAATTTTTGGGAAATGGTTCCAATACTTTGTACATGGTCAGAATGTTCATGTGTTACTAAAATAGCATCAATATCTGCAAGCGATGTACCAATTGAATCCAAGCCTTCGCCAATTTTTTTACAACTTACACCAGCATCGATTAATATTTTAGTATGATTTGAATTTATAAATAGGCAGTTCCCAGAACTGCCACTATAGATACTACAAAAATTTATCATATTTTTATCTCAATTCTATTATAATTTTATCTTTTTTGTTAATCTTCATTGATTCTTTCGATTTTTGCGCCTAATTTTCTGAATTTTTCTTCAATATTTTCATAACCGCGATCAATATAATTTAGATTGTAAATTTCGGTTTTTCCTTTTGCTACAATTCCAGCAATAATTAAAGCCGCGCCAGCACGTAAATCGCAGGCATAAACAGGAGCTGCATTTAATTTGTCTACACCTTCAAATACAGCACTTTTTCCTTGAGCTGTTATTTTGGCACCCATTTTATTTAATTCAGCTGTATATTGAAAACGCGATTCCCAAATACTTTCATTAATAATACTTGTCCCTTTTGAAAGAGATAACACGACGCCCATTTGGGGTTGTAAATCAGTTGGAAATCCTGGATATGGTAAGGTTTTTATAGTTGCTTTATTGGTTCTTGTATTACACCAAACGCGTAAATGATCGCCATTTGCATCTACATTTCCACCAATTTCAATGATTTTGGCAGTAATGGATTCTAAATGTTTAGTGATACAATTTTTAATCACAACGTCACCTTTGGAAGCAACGGCAGCAAGCATAAACGTTCCTGCTTCAATCTGGTCTGGAACAACAGAATAAGTTGCATTTCCTTTTAATTCTTTTACACCATTAACTTTAATAATATCTGTTCCAGCACCACGAATATCGGCGCCCATTGTATTTAGAAAATTGGCAACATCAACAATATGAGGTTCTTTAGCTGCATTATCAATAATGGTAGTTCCTTCTGCTAAGACACTAGCAAGCATAACATTAATAGTTGCTCCCACAGATACAACATCCATATAAATGGAATTTGCAGTTAATTTTTTTGCTTTAGCAGTAATATTTCCATTAGAAACTTCGACATCTGCTCCAAGTGCTTCAAACCCTTTAATATGTTGGTCAATTGGTCTAGCACCTAAATTACAGCCGACCAGGTAGTCCGACTTGCGCTTTTTTGCATCTTCCAAGCAAACTACCAATTAAATAATAGGATGCTCTAAATTTACTGGTAATATCTGATGGTGCTTTATAAGAATTTATGTTTCGATTATCAATGGTTACTTCATGTTCAGAATTCCAAGTTACAATGGAACCTAAACTTTTTAATATATCACAATATAATTTTACATCACTAATGTTTGGTAAATTTTCAATTGTACAAACTCCGTTGATTAATAGAGTTGCAGGTATAATGGCTACAGCAGCGTTTTTTGCACCACTAATAACGACTTCACCTTTTAAAGGAGTATTTCCTGTAATGACAAGTTTTTCCAAAACAATTCCCCCTAGATTTTTGTATGATTTTGAGCACAAATTTTCACTCTATGGCACTATATCATATATAAAAAATTTTTACAATATAAATTTAGAAAATTTTTTTAATTTTATACTAAAGATTTTTCCTTAAAAAAGGAGAGACTCATAAAGAGCCTCTTTTGCTTATTTCTGATTTAATAATTCGATAATTTTAAATTTGAATTCAATATCATTTGAGTTTTCGGTGACAATTGAAAATTCTTCTTCGGATAGGTTTTCTTTCAAATAATCTTCGCCTTTTTCGTCAACCATTCCAGATGAAATGCTGACAAAGCATAATGGTGGAAAAAGAGAACACCACCAATTTTGACCTTCTGCTTCACCAATTTCAATTTTTAAGGCATCGTAATTTCCAGCAGGTAAGGAAATATTACCATAATATTTTGTTGGGAAATAAAAATTCCCAATTTCAACGCTAGCAGAATAATGATAACCATTTTCTTGAATTACTTGTTCTGCAATTTGTTTAAAATCTTCGATATGTTGTTCGGATAGAGCAATCACAGCTTGCTTGTCTGACATATTTTCTGTTAAAGTTTCCATGTAGGCTAAAATAGCATCACGTACTTTTAATTTTAAAGCTTGGTCTTCTTCGGAATCACTATTGGCTAAAATATGCAGCCTGAAAATATTTTCAGCGAGTCCTTCTGAAATATTAGTTGCATAAGAATAGGCAGTAATGGCAAAAAATAGGATAAATAAAATAGATAGAATTATGAAATTCTTAAAAAATTTTCTCATAATAGATTTCCTTTCTAAATTTTATAAAATTTTCTATTACATTCAGTATTAACCAAAATGGATAAATTATTCATTTTTTTCAGAAATAAGAAATAAAGGAAAATTTATTTTGAAAAAACAAAAATATTACAAAATTATTACAAAAATATTGCGAAAATGTTACAAAAAATGAGGTCGGAAAAGTCAGAAAAATAGCTTGTTTTGTTGATTGGCGGTAACTTTTTAGTGTCGAAATGTTGGAAAAACACTAAAAATCAGGTTTTCTGTCGAAAAAGAAAACACGAAAGTGTTTGACCTGTAAGGGTTCGAGTGATAAAATCCTTTTATGAAATATATGGAGGTAATGATATGAATAAGAAAAGATTATGTTGTTTCTACGTAAACGATATTCATTTGATTACGATGCTTTTACCATATATAAACAAAAGAATTAACGAATCCACAAAAGTGATAACAATGATAGAAACAGATATGAGTAGAAGTGCCAAAAAAGTAATCGAGCAAGTCCAAGGGAAGAAATCCAAGACTTTATTAGAGGTAGATTGGAGAAGTAAAAGTTTAAGTTATTTATATGAATGTGATATAAAAGATAAACTTATTTTAATTGGTGGGACAGAAGAGTTCATGAAAGAAGCAAATAAAATTATTACCAATCGAAAAGAGAATTGTACGATTTTAAATTGTTATGAAGTCATGCAAGGAAGTGAGAATTTACAAAAGATTTTGGATGAGCATGACAAGGTTGTGAATACATCAGGAGAAAAAGAGGCTGAGGAAGTTTTCACAGGATATACACAAAAAAAGTATAATAAAATTACATTATAATAAAAATAGCTTAAGAGTAGAGTGATTATCTATTCTTAAGCTTTTTTGCATAGAAACGACAGTTGACTTCTAAAATAAAATGGTATAAGATAATAAAAATTAGGTAAAAAATAAACTAATTTTAGAAAGGAATGGTGAGAAATGAGCGATAGACTGGATGAGATAAAAAAGAAATTAGAAAAGTATAATCAAAAACATTTATTGATGTTTTACGATAAAATGAGTGAAGAAGAAAAAAAAGAATTGTTGAACAAAATTGAAAACATTGATTTTGAATTAATGCAGGATTTATATAAAAATGCTAATCAAGTTCCAGATTTAAAAAAGGAAATTATTGAACCAGTTGAATATGTTGAAAAAGCTAAATTAACATCAGCAGAAAAAAATATGTTTGAGCAAAAAGGAATCGAAGCAATTCGAAAAGGAAAATATGCTGTTGTAACAATGGCTGGAGGGCAAGGAACAAGATTGGGACATAAAGGACCAAAAGGAACTTATGATTTAGGATTGGATTCTCAAAAATCAATTTTCGAGTTATTGTGTGAAGGAATCAAAAAAGCGATGTTCAAATATGAAACAATTATTCCTTGGTACATTATGACGAGTGAAGAAAATAACAATCAAACCATTCAGTTTTTTGAAGAACACAATTATTTTGGCTATCCAAAAGAGGCGGTGCATTTCTTTAAACAGGGTCAATTGCCAATGCTAGATTTAGAGCGGAAAAATATTATTAAACGAAAATGGTGGAATTAAAGAAGCGGCAAATGGTCATGGAGGAACGCTCCAATCGATGGAAAGAAGCAATGTCATTAATGAAATGAAAGAAAACGGAATTGAATGGATTTTTATTAGTGGTGTAGATAATATTTTGGCGAATTTGGTGGACCCATTATTAATTGGAATGGCAGTTTCGAATAAAGTTTTTAGTGCGGTAAAATCAGTAGAAAAAATTGATCCAAAAGAAAAAGTTGGTGTTATTTGTAAGAAAAATGGAAAAGTTGGCGTAATTGAATATACTGAAATATCTGGTGAAATGGCAAATATGAGAGACGATTATGGTTCTTTGGTATATGGCGATGCGAATGCGATTATGCAATTATTTAATATTAAAGCTTTAGAAAAAGTAATGGATTTAAAATTGCCATATCACACCGCTCAGAAAAAGGCAAATTACATTGACAAAGATGGAAAATTAATTGTTGCCGATAAACCAAATGCGTATAAATTTGAAATGTTTATTTTTGACTCTTTTGAGATGTTAGAAAATGTGCTTACGTTAAGAGTAAAAAGGGAAGAAGAATTTGCTCCAATTAAAAATGCAGAAGGTGTGGATAGTCCTGAAACAGCAAGAAAATTATATACAGACTTTTTCTCAAAATTAAACTACATGAAAAAATATAGCGAATGGTGCACAAATCCAGCATTTGACGAAGAAACACGCCACGAATTATTATTAATTGCGGGTGACGAAGAGGAAATTAAAGACCGATTTTATAAGGATTTAGAGTTTGGAACAGCAGGTTTAAGAGGTGTTATTGGAAATGGAACCAACAGAATGAATGTTTATACAGTTACGAAAGCAACACAAGGTTTAGCAAATTTCATTTTACATGAAGGTGGCGAAAATAAAGGAGTTGCAATTTCTTATGATTCAAGAAGAATGTCTAAAGAATTTGCAATTGAAACCGCATTATGCTTAAATGCAAACGGAATTAAAACTTTTATTTTTGATGAAATTAAGCCAGTTCCAGAATTATCATTTGCTGTTCGAGAACTTGGTTGTATGGCAGGAATTATGATTACAGCAAGTCATAATCCACCAGAATATAATGGATACAAAGTATATTGGGACGATGGTGCACAAATTGTGGCGCCAAAAGATAAAGAAATTATTGAAGAAGTGAATAATGTAACTGATTATTCATTAGTCAAGAGAATGAGTTATGAAGAGGCGCAAAATTCTGGATTGTATAATATCATTGGAAGTGCAATGGATAAATTATATTTGAATGCGATTAAAAAACAAGTCTTGAATCCAGAAATTATTAAAGAAGTGGAAAAAGATTTAAACATTGTTTATACTCCACTTCATGGGACTGGAAATAAGCCTGTACAAAGGGTTTTATCGGAGCTTGGTTTTACGAACGTATATGTAGTTCCTGAGCAAGAATTGCCAAATGGAAATTTCCCAACTGTGGAATATCCAAATCCAGAAGACCCAAAAGCATTTGAGCTAGCCTTGAAACTAGCGAAAAAAGTAGATGCAGATGTGGTTTTGGCGACAGATCCAGATGCTGATCGATTAGGAGTATTTTCGAAAGATTCAAAAACAGGAAAATATGTGACTTTTTCAGGAAATATGTCTGCTTTGTTGATTGCAGAATACGTGTTATCTCAAAGAAAAGAAAAAGGTTTAATGCCAAAAAATTCAGCTTTTGTATCAACGATTGTTTCTTCTAATTTGGCTGGTAGAATTGCGAAAGAATATGGAATGCATTTTGTGGAAACATTAACTGGTTTTAAATTTATTGGCGAACAGATTCGAAATTTTGAGACTACAGGAGAACATGAATATGTATTTGGATTTGAAGAAAGTTATGGTTGTTTGGCTGGAACACATGCTAGAGATAAAGATGGAATTACTGCAGTAATGCTTCTTTGTGAGGCGGCTGCATTTTACAAAAAACAAGGGTTAACATTGTGGGATCAAATGTTGAAAATTTATGAAAAGTATGGATATTATAGAGAAGAAACTGTTATGATAACTTTAAAAGGAGCAGATGGAGCAGTAAAAATAAAAGAAATTATGAATGCCATTCGAAATCATCCACCTAAGAAAATTAGCGATTATGAAGTGCTTGAAATTAGAGATTATAAAAAAGATGTGGTTATGGATATGAAGACAGGAAAAGAATCCAAAACAGGTCTTCCAATATCGAATGTATTGTATTATGCTATGGAAAATGATGTATGGTGTTGTGTGCGTCCTTCAGGAACAGAGCCAAAAATTAAATTTTACATGGGCGTAAAAGGCAAAACGATGAAAGAAGCGGATAAACAACTAGCAAAATTAAAGAAAGACATGATGGCTTTGGCTGAAAAATAAAAATAAAAATGCTATCTTAAATAGAAAAGATAGCATTTTTTATTATTCTATTGAAGTAAGTTCATTAATAACTTTAGTACATTTTCCATTTTCGAAATGGAAAGAGTAAGTTTTTGAAGCGTCAGGATGTGTAGTTTCAGAAGCAGTAGTTGGTGTATAGTTTTTAAAGTTTTCGGCAACGGTTGTATCAGGATTATGCCATAAACCTGTACAAATTGTATTACCAGGAAGAGTAATTTCTTTAGTTTCATTGGTTCGCTTCCAAACATTTTCTAATTGAGCTTGGCATTCCAAGAAGTATTCATTTGCATTTTTTGACTTTATTTTATAAAGTGCATAATTACTAGAATCATAGATTTCCCATTCATCTCCATTTGATTTTACAGTGTAAGATTCGCCATTTAAACGAATAGAACCAGAATTTTGTATCTGCATTACTTCGTCATGGGAAAGTGTATATTGCGTGTAAATAACGCCTTGTAAAGTATAAGTGTTGTCCTTATTTTGAGTGGCATTGGTAACATATAATACATCGATTCCATTTAGTTCTTGTGTAATTTGTGAAGAACTATTGTTAGAAGTTGTAGAGTTTTGAGATGTAGAAGTATTCGTGTTGTCTAACTGATTAGAGATAGAATCAAGTGTATTTTCTAAAGTGTTTATAGTTGTTTCTTTATTGGATAAATTATTTTGAAGTTGATTCATAATTTTCTCATTCGAACTTTTGGTTTCCCCTAACTGATACCATAAAAATCCGATAATCATCACTAAAAGAACAATTATGATGATATAAAAAACATGAGTTGAATGATTTTTTTCCATTTTTTTTACCTCCTATTTGGATAATATTAACACAATTATTATATATATATATATGCGATGTGTCAATAGAAAAAAAGGAAAAAAATAATATCATAGTAAACATAAAAATAACTATCACGAATGAAATGATAGTTATTTTTATATCCAGCAGATGAGCTAAATTCGAGGAAGTTATTCAACTTCTAAATAAAATCCATCGTCTTTTTCGATGAGATTTTCTTTTTCGGGGTCCACGAAGTGGCATACAAAGCCATTATCAGTTGATTCCCACCGTATGACATTGCCAACGGGTAAGTTCCCTTGAGAATCTCCAATCAAATAGATTTTCTTATTAACCACCAAAGCTGAGCTAAATAAAAATGGCGGTAAATCCATGTCAGAGTTTACCCGGATGAAATGGTCTTGCTTTTGTAGTTTTGCCATATAGGTACCTCCCAATATAAAATGATATCTATTATATAATACAAATTTAAAAATGTCAATATTGACACTTCCTATTTTTAATGATATAGTAATCTTAAATTTAGAGAGGAAATAAAAATGAAAGACAAAAGAAGTATTAAAAGCTGGAAAACATTGATAATTATAGCTTTACTAGTATTCATAATGGGGCTTATAGTTGGGGCTTTGAATGTGGGACAAGTTAATGAGAAAATAGCTAAATTAACGGAAGAAAAAGTGGTAAATACGGAAGAGAAAAAGTTTTTAGAAGCTGAGAAAATTATGGCTGCTTATGTTACAAAAAAGGAAGTAGCAAGTGAAGAAGTTGTTTCAAGATATGCTAAAGCACGCCAACGTGAATTGTATAACTCAATTGATAAGATTGTAATTTCGCCAAACATGGATTTAACTGTAAGATGCAATGTTTCAAGAGAGGACTTTATAACATTAATGGCAGGTGTTAGAGCAGATACTTCAGGTTTTTTTGAAGAAAATGCAGGAATCATTTATGATTTATGCGAAAAATACCAAATAAATGAGATATTTTTCTGTGGATTAATCTCAGCAGAGTCTGGATGGAATATTGCGGGAAATCATAGAAGAACGCATAATTATATTAGTTTGATGGGAAATGGCGGTTTAATTCAATTTGCTTCGGTAGAACAAGGATTAGAAAAAGCTGCAAGTACGTTGCATTATAATTATTTATCGCCAGGCGGAAGATTTTACAATGGAAAAAACCTAGCTGGTGTTAGGACGCGATTTTGTCCAGTAAATCCGAATTGGACCAATTTAGTGTATGGAAGAATGAAGCAAATTATAAAATAAAAAGCTCCTTAAAGGGGCTTTTTTTGTAAGTGCTCTACCTTTTATTATATCATATTCTTGAAATTATGTCAACTTGACAAAATATAAAAAATATGCTCTTACTTGTTTTTGCTAATAAATATTACTGTTTTTAATTTAAATAAAAAAAGGTAGCTATTTTTTTTAAATTGTGGTAAAATATACAAAAGATATTATAAAAATCTAAAAAGAAATAAAATAGGAGTTAAAATGGAATATGTATTTACTTTTTTAGAAGGAATTGCGAGTTTTATATCACCGTGTTTGTTGCCGATGCTTCCCATTTATATTGCTTATTTTGCAGGTAAAAACGAAAAAAAAACCCAAAAGGCAATTTTAAATGCAGTTGGTTTTGTGTTAGGATTTACGACGATATTTTTATTATTAGCAATATTTGCAAGTCAAGTTGGAAAGCTAGTAAGCAGTTATATGAAATATATCAAAATTGTATTTGGCGTGGTTATTATCGCATTTGGACTAAATTATATGGAATTCCTAAATTTAAAATTTATGAGCAAAATGAAAGCAGTAAATGCTGATTTGCAAAACTTAAATTTTATAAAATCATTTTTATTTGGCATGCTATTTTCAATTAGTTGGACACCATGTATTGGAACATTTTTAAGCTCCGCATTGCTGCTCGTTGCAAAGCAACAACAATTATTAAAAGGAATACTGTTGATGCTTATTTATTGCATTGGACTTGGAATTCCGTTTATTTTATCAGTCGCATTAATGGAAAAATTGAAAGGTGTTTTTGATAAGATAAAAGAGAATTTCAGTAAAATAAAGAAAATTTCAGGTGCCATTTTAATTGCTATGGGAATATATATTATTTTCTTTTAAAGGAGAAAACTATGAAAAATAAAATTATAATAATTGTTTTGTGTATCATTTTTATTGTTGGATTATTTGCCGTAAATGGAGTGCTAAAAAAACAGGAAAAGAACACAAAAAATGAAAATATAAAGGAGGATAAAATGAGTGTTTTAGAAGTTACAAGTAATGAATTTGAAGAGGAGATTTTAAAAAGTGAGAAGCCAGTTTTGGTGGACTTTTATGCAGATTGGTGTGGTCCATGTAAAATGTTAGCACCAATTGTGGAGCAAGTTGCGACAGAAAATAATGATGTGAAAGTTTGCAGAATTAATGTTGACGAGGCACAAGATTTAGCGGTAGAATATGGAATCATGTCGATTCCAACATTGGTTGTTATCAAAAATGGAAAAGAAGCAAACCGAGCAGTTGGCGTTTTAGGAAAAGATGAAATTTTGGAGATGTTGAAATAGTTTTGGAGGACAAAATGACCCAAATAGTAGAAAAAATAAAAGAAGAATTATTAAATAGATGTGAAAAATCTAAACAAAAAGATGGTTATGATTTTTGGAATGAACATATTAAATATGTTGTGGAAAATGCTGTGGAATTGGCTAAAAAATATGATGCAGATGTGGAAATTGTAGAATTGGGAGCATTGCTACATGATATTGCAATGCCTTCAGAATATGGAGAGCGAGAAAAACATCATATTTATGGAGCTGAAATTGCAGAGCAGTTACTAACGGATGTGAATTATCCACAAGATAAAATAGAAAAAGTTAAAAATTGTGTTTTAAATCACAGAGGAAGTAAAGATAGACCACGAAATACAATCGAAGAGCAATGCGTCGCTGATGCAGATGTTATGGCACATTTTGATTGTATTCCAAGTTTGTTTGAATTAGCGTATAAAGAGAAAAATTTATCCACAAGAGAAGGAAAAGAATTTGTGAAGAAAAAGTTAGAACGAGATTTTTATAAATTAAGTGAACAGTCAAAAGAATTATTAAAAGAGCGATATGAAAATATTGTAAAAGTACTTTTTGTGAAATAGATTTTGGAGGACGAAAATGAAATTAATTTTAGCGTCACAAGGATTTACAACAGATGAAATTGCCAATGAAGTTTCAAAATTAGTGGGAAAATCTTTAGCAGATATTAATGTTGCAATTATTAATGAGGCGTATGTTGTGAAACCAGAAACAAGTGATAAACGTTGGCTGATAAAGGAATTATCTCAAATTGAAAAATACATTGGTGGAATTATCGATTTTGTGAATTTAAGAGCCTACAATAAAGAGGAAATCAGAAGAAGATTGCAAAATACAGATATGATGTATATTGTCGGAGGACAAAATTTTATTTTACCAGATTTATTTAAAGAAACTGGATTTGACGAAATTTTGAAAGAATTTGCAGAACAAAAAGTTGTGATGGGAACATCAGCAGGTGCTATTGTTTTGGGGAAACAAATTGAAAGTGACCAATATTGGAAAGCAAGATATGGAGTCACAAATTGCGAAATAAAAAATAAAACGTTAGAGTTGGTTAATTTTAATATTGTACCACATTATAAAAGAGAAGATCACCAGAAATGGGATGCCAATTTTTTGAGAGAAACCCTAAAAGATAACTCGTTTCCAGTTTATGCAATAACAGATGAGCAGGCGGTTATTTATGAAAATGGGAGAATTTTTTTGGTAGGTGGAAAAGTGGAAGTCTTTGGAAGAAAATAAACAGTCATGATATATAATCTAAGGGACTTCGTTTCCAAAGCCCCTCGCCGTAGTTATTTGGTAGGAGTGCCATAGTTTCCTACATCTCTTGTTAACCTATTGCTAGGTGCGTGGAAGGCACGAAAATCGTCCACCTCAAATAACTCTTATATTGTACTTTAATTATACCACATTTATTCATTTTTGTAAAGTATTTCTTTATTTTTAATTAATTGCTTATATGTACTATTTCTTATTTTCCACATTGTTAAAATTGAATTTTTATCTCTTTTTTTATCTGTACCAGTATTCAACTTCACAACAAGTTGTATGTTTTTTCCCTCTTCTTGGATTCTTTTTAACATTATTACAGTATCAACATTTTTAGTATCTTTCAAAACAAAGTTAGGTTCACTTATTATCTGTTTTATATAAACAGAAAACTTCTCATAATCGCCGAGGATGTCTTTCTTTTATATGTTTCACTCTCTCATCTGTCAAAATAACGTCATCTGTTATTATTTTCTTGCCATAATCTCCAATTTTACTTTTGTCTAATTTTCCAATGTATTGCACATGTTTACCTCTTAATTATGCTATTTTCATTTCGTTTTTTTATATTTCGCCACAAAATAACGAATATCAAAATAACTAACTTGTCTTGGCAAATTTTCTTTTAAAATTTTTAATTTCTGAAATCCAAATTCATCAATAGCATCAAAAATTTCTCTTTCGAATTGTAATTGAATGTCTTTTGTTAGAGCAATATCCAAATCGAGTTCATAACAAGCAATCAAATGATTCTCAATCGTTTGTCTTGTGAAACCACGAATTTTACTAATTTCATCAATACTTTTTCCGTTTTTATATAAATCATAAGTAACTAGATTTGTGTTTTCTTTCGAAGAAGTTTGACTTTTCGAAGAGGATTTTGAAGTTATTTCCGTTATTTTAATATCGTTCTTCTTGACATATTTTTGGATTGTTTTAATGAAAACATTACCATATTTTTCTAATTTATGAATACCAACACCACTGATTTTTAGCATATTATCCACAGAAATTGGATAATATGTGGACATTTCTTTTAGTGATACATCAGCAAATACAATAAAAGGTGGAATGTTGTGAATATCTGCAATTTCACGTCTCAGAGATTTTAAAATTTCAAATAAATTCTCATCATAATTTAATTCTTTTGTTTCAGAAGCAAAATCCTTTTCGATTTTTCGTTTAATTAAAACTGATTTATCCTGAAACAAAACCTCATTTGCAGATGGTTCTAAAGTTAAAATAGGATATTTATCACCAACAGTTTTAATATAGCCTTCTGTCATTAAAAAATAAATTAAATCTGTAATCGTATTTTTCGAATATTCATGCATAATGCCATACGTTGATAATTGGTCGAATCCCAGGTTTTTTACTTTGGCAGATTTTGAACCTTTCAAAACATCAGCCACCATTCCAGTTCCAAATCTTTCATGCATTCTTTTGATGCAAGATAATATTTTTTTAGCATCCAACGTGATATCCGTTGTTTCCATTTCTGACAAACAATTGCTACAATTGTCACAAATATCAAAGTTCGGTAGTTCTCCAAAATATTCTAAAATATATTTTCTAAGACATTTATCAGTATTACAATAATCAACCATATCATTTAGCTTGTCATATTCGATTTTGCGATTGGAATCCGATTCACTTTGCTCAATCAGAAATTTATTTGTAACAATATCGCTTCTGCTAAAAAGTAAAATGCATTGTGCCGTATCACCATCACGACCAGCACGTCCAGCTTCTTGGTAGTAGCTTTCCAAATCTTTTGGCATATTGTAATGAAGGACATAGCGAATATTTGATTTATCAATTCCCATACCAAATGCATTTGTGGCAATCATAATGTTAGTTTTATCAAAAGTAAAATCTTCTTGTGAACGATTCCTTGCTTTTTCACTCATGCCACCATGATATTTAGAAACCACGTAACCTTCATTGGAAAGACTAGAGAATAAATTGTCGACATGTTTTCGTGTTGAACAGTAAATGATGCCTGAATCTTTAGTATTATTTTTTAAAAAATTAAATATATATTCTAATTTATTTTTGGGTGTTTCTACAGAAAAACTTAGATTGGAACGGTCAAAACCAGTTGTTAAAGTAAAAGGTGCAGACAAATTCAACAAATGGATAATGTCATTTTTGACAATTTCAGTAGCAGTAGCTGTAAAAGCTGATAAAATAGGACGTCTTTTTAAATGAGAAATTACTTTCGAAATTTCGCGATAACTTGGTCTAAAATCGTGTCCCCATTGTGATACACAGTGCGCTTCATCAATGGTAATCATAGAAATATTTAATTGATTTAGAAAATGAATAAAAGAATCTGAATTCAATCTTTCTGGAGCAACATAGATAATTTTATAAATATTATGGGAAATATTTTGCATTGTTTGCGAATATTCTAATTCACTAAGCGTACTATTTAGAAAAGTTGCAGGAATTCCGATTTCACTCAGATTGCTTACTTGGTCTTTCATAAGTGAAATAAGTGGTGATATCACGAGCGTAATTCCTGGCAAAATCATAGCTGGTATTTGATAACAAATGGATTTACCAGCACCAGTTGGCATAATGGCTAAACAATCTTTATTATTTAATATTTGTTCTATTATTTCCAATTGACCAGGTCGAAATTTTTCGTAACCAAAGTATTTTTTTAGTAAGTTTTGAGGAGTGTTCATAGATTCCTTCTTTCTTTATTTTGATAAATCAATTATATGAATTATGCAAATGGCTGTCAAGGTAGTTTTTTTGAAATTTTTAGCAGAAACGCTTGGAATTTTTATAAAATAAGAAGATATTTTATAGATAAAATACTTATATCATAAATATTTACGTTTGTCAACAATAAAAAATAATAATTTTTCTTATTTTTGTAAAACATATTTCTTATGAAAATGTTATTTGATATAATAACAAAAAAGTAAGGAGGTTTTTGTATGGAAAGAAAATTGAAAGTGTTTCAGTATGGAACAGGAAAAATGTCAGTTTATACGATGCGTTATGTTTATGAAAAAGGGGCTGAAATTATTGGGGCAGTTGACTTAAATCCAGATGTAATTGGAAAAGATATTGGCGAAATTATAGGAGCAGAGAAAAAAGGAGTAATTGTAGCAGATGTCAAAGATGCTAGAACGGTTTTGGAAGAAACAAAACCAGATATTGTAATTATTACAACCATGAGTTTGTTGAATGATGTGGAAGAAGCATTAATGCTTTGTGCAGAACTTGGAATCAATGCAATAACAACATGTGAAGAGGCTTTTTATCCGATGAACTCAAATCCAAATTTAACGAAAAAAATTGATGAATTAGCTAAGAAAAATAATTGTACGATTACAGGAAGTGGTTATCAAGATATTTATTGGGGTCAATTAATTTCATCTATTGCAGGTTCAACACAAAAGATAACTAAAATAAAGGGAAGTTCAAGTTATAATGTTGAAGATTACGGAATTGCTTTGGCTGAGGCGCACGGAGCTGGTTTAACAATTGCTGATTTTGAAAAAGATATTGCATCAGGTGATAATATTTCTCCAGAAGCAAGGCAAGAAATTATTGAAAAAGGTGAATATATGCCATCGTATATGTGGAATGTAAATGGATGGCTTGCGGAAAAATTAGGATTAACGGTTATTTCACAAACGCAAAAGTGTGTTCCACAAACGTATCATAAAGATATTTTTTCAACTACTCTCAATATGACAATAAAAGCAGGCGATGCAACTGGGATGAGTGCCGTAGTTACAACAGAAACCAAAGAGGGAATTACCATTGAATCGGAATGTATTGGAAAAGTATATAGCGAAGAGGAATTTGACAAAAATATCTGGACTGTGGAAGGAGAACCAAATACAACAATTGTTGTGGAGAAGCCAGCAACTGTGGAATTAACCTGTGCAACGATTGTGAATCGTTTGCCAGATGTAATAAATAGCGAATCAGGTTATGTTCCAACAGAAAAAATGGGAGATTTGCACTTTAAAATAAAGGCTTTAAATGAATATGTAAAATAAAAATAGGGGTACAATTAAATTGTACCCCTAAATTAGATTATATCATATTTTTACTGTTTTGTCAACTTGACATAATGCTAAAAATATGATATATAAGTTAAATACAATGTGGTTAAAAAATCATTTTTAGTTGAAAATGAAAGGAAGGGAAAATATAATATGATTAATCTATTAAAGCCGACACGGGAAATTCTTTCAGAATTGAATCGGATGCAGTATAAAAGCAGAAGGATTTTGATTCATGGAATCGGAAGCATCCGCAATGTAAGTTATAATGAAAGAGAATACACTGGTTGTTATTTCTGGAAATTTACCATAAAGGTAAATGATGGAATTATCTTGAAATGTCAAACGCGTGTAAGGAGAAAGGAAAGCGATAATTTTCTCTATTTTGAAGAAGGAGATAATATCGAATTCTTTGGAGAAATTAAAACGAAAGAGCAGGGGCTTTTTTGCCAATATAATGTTTCTAATATTTTGATATATGATGCGAAGTTAAGTGAAGAAAGACGAGGTTTCACAGAAATATTTATGTGGAATATTGAAAAATATAATTTTAGAAACATGTCTATGGCAGTCACTAGGGGTGAAGATTTCCCTATGATAGAATCGCAAATTGCTTGTATTGGCGAGGTAGAAGTGCAGGAGAATTGTTGGGCATATGGACAACTTGTTAAGTATGGCAAAATTGTTATATTAGAACTGATAAAAATGTTAGAATAATTTTGATTAAAAACCGTAGTGGAATGCAAACATTACGGTTTTTTGCTGTTATAATATTTTCCTTGCCACAAATCTTCTTTTCGCATTAATTTATCTAATCCATTCAAAACCCATTTTTTATGTGAGTTCCATTCTGGAGCAATCAGTAATTCTTTTGGGGCATCGCCAGAGATTCTGTGGATTATTATGTCAGGCGAAATGTGGGTTAAAATATAGGCTAAATTTTGTAAGTAAGATTCCAGAGAAATTGGCTCATATGTTCCGTTTTTGTACATTTCTGCTAAAACCGTGTCTTCCACAACATAAGTACAATGAATTTTTAAGCCTTGAATATTGTGTTTATTTATAAAATTCACAGTATTTTTTATGTCTCCAAAATTTTCATTGGGAAGCCCAACCATGATGTGTGCAACAACCTCAATTTGATATTGATTTAATAGCTCAACTGCTTGTGTAAATTGCTGACTGGTATAGCCACGATTGAGAAATTTTCCAGTTGCATCATTCGAAGTTTGAAGTCCCAATTCAACCCAAACATGATGCTTTTTTGTGTAACTTTTCAAAAGTTTAACAATATTTTCGTCAATGCAGTCTGGGCGAGTAGCAATTGCTAAAGCGACAATTTTATCGTCAATAAGGGCAGCGTCATATTTTAATTTCAGGTTTTCTATTGTATCATAAGTGTTACTGAAATTTTGAAAATAAGCAATAAATTTGTTGGCTCTTTGCGCTTTGTAGCTTGAAAAATAATTTTGAACTTGTTTTGTAATATTTTGAAGTGAATGAATATGTTCGCCAGAACCTTTTTCACTACAGAAAATACATCCAGTCGAACCCAAACTCCCATCGCGATTAGGACAAGTGAAGTTGCCATCAATGCAGATTTTTAGGGTTCTTTCGCCGAATTTGTTTTTTAAATATTGATTTAGATGATTGTATCGTTCTTTTTCCATGTAAAGAGTATAGCAAAAATTTTAAAATAAGTAAATAAAAGAGAATATTTTTTATTTTTATGATAAAATGAATTTAAGAGGTAATAAAATGAATATTGGATACTATAAAAGTCTTGTTGGAATAATTGAAATCCAGGAGGAAGATGGAAAGATTGTAGGTTTAAAATTCACAAATTGTGCTCAGGTTGTGGATAATTCGAGTGAAGTAATACGAAAATGTGAAGAACAATTGGCGGAGTATTTTGTGGGGAAAAGGAAAGAATTCGAATTAGAAATGGTTTTAAAAGGTACGAAATTTCAGCAAAAAGTATGGAGAGAATTGGCGAAAATACCTTATGGGAAAACGGTTAGTTATCGAGAAATTGCGCGAAATGTTGGGAATGAAAAGGCGGTTCGTGCGGTTGGAACAGCGATTGGAAGAAATCCGATTGCCATAATTGTGCCTTGTCACAGAGTGATTGGCACAGATGGTTCGATGACAGGATATGCGTATGGTGTCGAATTAAAGCGAAAATTGTTGGATTTGGAAAAGGGCAAAAGTTGTGAATTTAGTGCATAAATCAAGGAATTTATGAAAGAATAAAAATAAGTGCTTAAAAAAATGTAGAAATTTTAAAAAAAAGTATTGACAAATTGCAAGAAAACGTTTATACTATTATATGTCTTGACTAATTCATGTCAAGATATTGCAAAAGATGGGCTATTAGCTCAGGTGGTAGAGCACTTGACTTTTAATCAAGTTGTCCCGCGTTCGAGTCGCGGATAGCTCACCAAACCGAATGTATTTTAGATATATTCGGTTTTATGGCCCCTTGGTCAAGCGGTTAAGACATCGCCCTTTCACGGCGGAGACATGGGTTCGATTCCCGTAGGGGTCACCAATTTTGCAATTGCCATTTTAGCTCAGTTGGTAGAGCAACTGATTTGTAATCAGTAGGTCGTCCGTTCAAGTCGGACAAGTGGCTCCAAAAGCATTGATAACACTAGATTTTGTAAAAACGAAATCTAGTGTTATTTTTGAATTTCCCGACTTTTTCCCGACTTGGTTTTTAAAGAGAAACAAAATCACGGATGAGATTTGCTGTTTTGGATTTATCTTCAGGGAATACGAAGATGCAATATTTTTCTGTAATTTGAATACTGCTATGACCAAGCATTGATTTGACGTCATGAAGTTTGGCGCCACGTCTGACAAGGGTGGTTGCATATAAATCTCTTATGGAGTGGGGTTTTTTGTAAGGAATTTCGATTCTTTTTAAAAATCTTCTCCAAGCTCTGTTAAAATTGGCAGAATCAATTGGTTTGCAATTTTGGGTGGTAAATATGAGGGAATCGTCGTTGAATGTTAGGTCATTTTTTTTCCATTTTTTTTCTTGTTCTTTGAAATATAATTCTAGAATGGAGTAAAAGTTTTCTGGGTAATTGACAGTTCGAATACTTGTTTTTGATTTGGGTCTGATTAATTTTAACTCTCGGTGATATGTATCAGCGGTGTCATAAACTTTTGCTTTTTTTAAAGTATTTCTTACTTTTACGATGCTGTTTGTAATAAATTTCTTTTTTAATCCTAATAGTTCACCTATTCGTAAGCCTGTAATGAAACCTAGTTGAATCATGATGTTGAAGGTGTTGTTTTGGTTTTCGATGTATTTTAGATTGTTTTTAATTAGGTTTAATTCTTGTTCGTTGAAAACTTGAATGTCGTTGCCTTCGTCTGTTTCATCTTCTTCACCGTCAGCATTGCCAGGAATTTCTATTTTGCTTAATAGGCATGGATTGTCGAGGGTATAGTGTTCTTTTACACAGTAAGAGAAAAATGCTCGTAGAGTTTTGTTTAAGTCGAAAATTTTGTTGCTACTGACGCTAACGTGCTTTTTTTCTTTAGTGGTTGAGTCGAATAGATAGATTCCGTTTTTATATAAATCGTTATAGTATCGTTGAAAGGGTAAAGAGATTGCATTTTGAATTTTAATGTAGCCGATTTCTCGATTTTTGATGTAGTGTCTGTAATTGCATTCGTGTTTTTCGAATGAGGCAGATTTGATGTTTTTTGAATGGAGTAATACATCAAAGAGCCAAATATGCATTCCTTGTTCGATGGTTAGATTTTCTATGTTTATATTTAAACCGCTTTTTATTTTGTCCATATATTCTTCGATTTGTCTATCGCAATCTTTTTCGCCATCTCCATAAAATTCTTTTTTGACGGGGGTTCCGTCGGATTTGTGACCGATTGTTTTGGTTTTTCTGAAGTAGGGAATGCCATTTTTTTCACAATTATATTTTTTTGCCATGAAAAAGTCCTCCTTAAACAAATTTTCGGTACTTGTCTAAAGAGTTTTTGAATGTTATAATTAATATAACATAAGATTGCTTTAAACAAGTAGAGTTTTAGAATAATCCACGAACTTTGGACGGGGAGTGGATTATTTATGTATATAGTAAATCTTTTTGCTGTAATGTGTTAAGATATTCTAATTTTAAAGCTTCATCAGTATCGAATGTGCCACTTATGATAGATGTTAATATGCGTTTTAAGAAATCTCTATCTATACGGTTGTCAGCTACAAATATTGAAATATTTTCACTTTCTTTAATAAATATTTTTGAAGCAAAAAGATAACCATTATATAATAAAAATGCTTCACTCATAACAATTGCAGCTCTTTTATTTCCATCAGCAAAACAATGAAATTTACAAAATCCGAAAAACAAGTAAGTTAGTTTATCTATAAAAGAAGGGTAGTAATCATCATTTTTTATGTGTTCTAAAATGCTTTGAATTTGTCCTAAATTTAAGATTTCTGAAGTACCTCCACCACTAATTTCAACTGTTTTAGAGTGTAATTCCAGGACGTCTTCTAGGCTTAAATAATGTAACATTATTCTTCACCTTCTTCTTTTAAGCGTCTCAATACATCTTGATTCTCTGAAATTCTTTCTAGTAATTCTTTACTTTTTTCTCCTAAGAATCTTTCATAGTCATCAGCAGGTAAAGTTGAGATATATTCTGAAAGTTCGGAATGATAAGCATCTCTGAATTGATAATCACGACTAGCCATTTTTCTTCGAGCTTTTTCAATTAAAGGAGTAAAGAAGTAATTGTTTTCTAATTTATTAATAAGTTGATCTAGTTCGTAAAAGTTTAAAAGATTATCATTCTTATTATGATAAGATGTTTCAATTTCTTTTGCCAATCCTAATTCAAATGCTGCAATTAAATCAAGTACTTCTGAATACATAGTATCTCTAGTTTTATCTTTCATTTCTAATTTTAATATTTGTCGATATTGTTGAGATTTCTCTTTAAAAATAATTTTATAGATTTTATCTGTATATATGGCATATTTTGAGTTGCCTCCACTAACAAATTGTTTTAATGCATTGGTAAATTCTTTTCTGCAATTTTCAGAAGTATACCAAGAATTTAAAAAATCTTCATCGCGTTGATTAATGTATTTAGTTGAACCACCAGCTTTTTTATTGATTATATCAATAGATATGTCTAAAACGATTTGCCTTACAATTTGGGCTCTCTCATTATCTGAAAAAAGCATTGCTAAATCTATGAAAGACCTAAAATCAAAAATTCCAAGAGAGGGGATTGTTTTTGGAAGGTCACCGACATTGGTGTCGGTGACCTCGGCAGCAAATTGATTATAAAGAAAAATAAAATCCTTTAATCTTTGACCTTTTAAAATTTCGTACCCATTAGTAGTTAATTCATCATTATACTTTTCAATATATCTTTCAATGGTTCTAATATCAACTTCGAAAAATTTTGCAATATCTTCTTTTAAAAATCGAATTTTTCCTTCAAAAGAGATATTATCAAAGTCAAACACATTCATTATTTCATTTATTGCATATTCATTGTTTAGTATATTTTGTCTATCAATTTGACTTTTAATTAGTTCTTTCTTTTCCATTTATTTTCTCCTTCTAATTCAATATTTTCTACAAATGTAAATATTTAAGTTAAAAAATTACTTTTTTTGTTGATAGGGAGTATATTTTTGATAAATTCATCTAAATCGTCATATATAGTTTCTTGTTTTTTAATGTCATATATTTTTAGATTGTAGTCTTTTCCATATTCATTTTTAATAAATTTTTTTAAAGTGCCAATATTATTTCGTAGAACATGTTTTGTAAAGTCACTAATACTTTCAAATTCAATAGTAACATAATTATTAGTTTGAATCAAAAAAGCATTTACTAGAGATGTGTATAAAATAATTTGTCTATCTTCTTTTATTTTGGTTAAGATATTTTGCCAATGTGAGTAATCATAATTTAGATAAATGAAGTTATCAATGAATTTCCTAAATAATTTAGTAGTATCTGTTTCATAAAAGTAATTTACTCCCATGTCATTTCCTCTTGTAAAGAAATTGAAAATATTATCAGATGCTTCAGCCGATAAATCACATAGATTCATAATTTGTTGTGGTGAAATGGGGTCAGTAATACATGTTAGTACGTTTAATGGTGCTAATAATTCTCTGGCAAAAGCGTTTGCTTCTTGTTCATATATTTTATATTCTTCTGTGTGAATTGTGTTTTTTCCGAGAATTGCTTGATTGCATATTTCATTATGTTTAAGTAAATAATGCCCTAATTCATGGGCTAAAGTCCAACGGATATGACCAGAACTTTCAATGAGGTTATTGTATAGTATAAGATATTGATTTTTTTTTGATAAGAAATAACAACAACCACTATTGCTATTTAAATATTGAATTGTTTCTTCGAGGCTTATGTTGTGAAGGTTTGCAAACCAAGAGTATGTTTTAATTTTTAAGTTTTCAAATTGATTGATGAAAGATAAATCAATTGGTAATTCATGTTTGCATAATGATTGATGTACATGAAATACTAAATCACTGACTAATTTATAGTCTGGTGAAGTTCTTTTTTGGAATAGCTTATTTTCTAATTCATTAGTTATTAGAGTCTTCATTGAAAGCCTCCTCAAAAGCAACCATAATCATGTTTACCATCTTTTCTCTATCCTTTTGGCTCATTTTTTTTGCGCCTCTTTCAAGTTTTCTGATTTCTGGTATTTCGCTTTCTTTTTCTGAGTTTCGTATGTCGGATTTGCCAAGAAGATAGTCTGTTGAAACTTGGAATAAGTTAGCAAAATCTTTAATTAATTCTAAAGATTTTGGTTCATACATACTCGTTTCATATCTGGATAAAGCGCCAGGTGAAATATTTAATTTTTCGCAAACATATTCTTGGGTCCATTTTTTTTCTGTTCTTAATTCTTTTATTCTATTTCCAAAACTCATAATAACCAACCTTTCTGTAGTAATTATACTTTCATTTTATGAAAAAGTCAACATAATTTCAGAAAATGAAAAAAAATAAAAAATTTTTAAAAAAGTACTTGACAAATTTCAGTAAATGAAATATTATATATTCAGAAACTGAAAGGAGGTATAAATATGTATGAAAGATTAAAAGAAATCAGGGAAACTAAAGGTTATTCTATTGAGGATATGGCAAATGTAATAGGTAAATCTCCTTGTAATTATTTTAAAAAAGAATGTGGCAATGTAAAATTTTCAGTAAGTGAAGCCCTGAAAATTTCTAAATTTTTAAAGACGAAAGTTGAGAGAATTTTTTTTGAAACCGAGCTTTCAGAAAATGAAATACAATAAAATAAGAAGGGAGAGTAAAAATAAGTGAATAATGGATTGGTATTTGAGAAAAAAGGACAAGTATTTACAGATAGTATGATAATTGCTAGACAATCAGAAAATCAACATGAATCAGTGGTTAGAATGATAAGTAATAATTGTCAAGACCTTGAAGAGTATGGAAAAATTGAATTTACCGATTTGAAATCGGGAAAAAGAGGAAGACCAACGAGAATTTATTTGCTTAATGAAAGACAGTCAACGTTGTTGCTAACTTATTTGGATAATACGGAACCTGTAAAATGCTTTAAAAAAGATTTGGTAAGAGCATTTTTCAAAATGCAAGATTTTATTCAGTCATTACAAACAGCAAAATTAGAATTTCCAGAATTTACAAATGCAATTATGAATGCTCATGAAGAACCAAAACATTACCATTTTAGCAATGAAATAAACATGATAAACAAAATTGTTTTGGGTATGACAGCAAAGGAATTTAAAGAACAAAACGGAATTGATAAATTAGTAAATTCGATTAGACCGCATTTAAGCAATGAGCAAATAAGAAATATAGAGATATTACAAAGATTTGATATAGGGTTAATTACGATGGAGTATGACTATCGCAAACGAAAAGAGATGTTGACCAATTACTTTATGAAGTTAAATGAAAGAAGGTTGGTGGCATAGAAAACTAAACAAGAAAGGAGAGTAAACAAATGAGTGACTTAATAAAAATTGAAATGAATGAAAAGCAAGAACCGATTGTAAATGGGAGGGAATTGCACGAAACTTTAGGAGTAAAGACAGATTATAAAAAATGGTTTGACAGAATGTGTGAGTATGGATTTGCTGAAAATATTGATTATTGTACGTTAGTCAAAAATGTCCAATTTCAAATGGAGGGTATCAGGAGAGATTTGAACATGTTATTAAATTAGATATGGCAAAAAAATTGCAATGATATTTGCTTAGAGAAAATGGAATTGTACCAGCGATAGAAAAATAAATTAAAAAAATTTAATCTAAAACCTTGACAACTAAAAACTTCGTTTTTAGCAACTAAAAAAATTATAGGTACAATAAAAACAAGTTACGACAAAATGCAACAAAATTTGACAAGAAAGGAGGAATTGTATGCAAAATGTTAATGTGAATCATAAATGGATTTCGGCGACGGAATATGCAAAGCAAACGGGTTTGGGACCTGAAAAGGTAAAACAGTTTATAAGGGCTGGAAAATTAGAGGGAGAACAGACTGAGGATGGCTATTGGAAGGTAAAGGTTTATAAAGATGATGCAGTATCGAAGAAGGTTTTTGACGAAGAACACAACAAAAGAGTTGAAGCAGAAACGATGATAAAACTTTTGCGAAATATTTTAGGGGAAAGGGGAAAGTAAAATGAAACAAAAGAAAAGCATATCAGAGGAATTACACAAAGCATATTGGCGAGGCGTAACAGATGTA
>OFHM01000575.1_pt1 | contig 30323 bp, 25 predicted proteins | sample 1521311 | NCBI WGS metagenome assembly OFHM01 (sample SAMEA3504083, study PRJEB24116) | mouse gut metagenome | biome: mouse gut; feature: mouse-associated habitat; material: faeces | place: Denmark | collected 2011 | reverse complement strand
CAACATTTTCCAAGTCTTTATCAGTAACCTTATCAGCTACTTCAACTGCTATTTGTAAAGCTAGTTTATTAGCCTGATCTTCAACATCAATCTTTTCAAGTGCATTGATTGCATCATTAAGAACTTCAATTACTTGATCCACCTCTTGTTGAGTTGCATCTTCTTTTTCAAAAATACTTTGAGCATTTATTAAACTTGTCTGTAAATTTTGATAACTTTCAGCAGTATAATCATCAGAATTTATAAGTAAGACTCTATTAATAACTTCCTCTAAATCGCTTTTATCTATCAATACTCTTTCTAACTTTAAAATTGACTCTCTTAAATCCCAAGTTACAATATCAGCATCTTTTTGAGATATTTCACCTTGTGTTAATAATTCTTTTGCTTGGTTTAGTATTTCTAAATAAACATCATAACTTTCTTTAGTATACAGATTTGCATCAATAACTTCATTTACAAGTTTTTCTAATTCTGCTTTATTTGCTAAAACATCTAGTGACAAATATGCTTGTCGTAACTGTTCAACAGCTTCATCTATCTCTCTTTGTGTACTTTCTTCTTTGTTACAAATAACTTGAGCCTGTTGTTTAAAATTCAAATAATTTTGATAACTATTGATAGTATAAAAACTTTGGTCTATCTCTCGAACTAACTCACTCTCTAAAACTTTTTTATCAATGATAGGCTGTGAATTAATAATGATTTCATTTAACCGCCACCATGCTGCATCATTATCTTGAGTAGCTAAAACCTTTATTCCTAACACATTAGTTGCCTCTGTTAACGTAATAGTTTGATCACCTGTATCCTGTAATACTTGCAATGTTTCAAATGTTTTACCATCTTTTGTTATCTGAAGTTCACCATATTTTAAAATATCACGATCAGAAACTAACCTAATTGTTTCTAATAAGAGAGGCTCTCTAAACATAATTAAAACATAATCCCCTGCTTTTTGATAATTTCCTTTCCAATATGTTGTTGAAGTATCAAAGTCAAAAGCATATTGAGCATTATATACATATCCAGTTTTAGGATCCTGATATGGTGATCCACTAGCTGTAACAATTGCAAATTTTTTCATATATAATTGATTTTTTGCTTCTTCTATTTGTGTAACAGCTAAGTTTATTCTGCTTTGTGATGTATAAATATCATTATAAATAGATTGACCGATTCGTTTTGCTAGAACATAATTATCTAAAGCTTTACTGTCATATAAAGTATCATCAATACTTTCTTTAAGTAATTCTTTTAATCTTGTTTTATCTGTTTTTTCAATATCTGTAATACCATTATATAACTGCTCTACTTGTTGATTAATAATTGATATTAAAGATTTTATTTCTTCATATGTTCCTTTTTGTAAAGCCAAATTTAACTCATTAATATTATCATTCAACAATTCTCTAAAAACACGATTTAATTCAGTTTCTTCAACATCATTTAATGCCTTATTTGCTTGAATAATAATATCATTAATTTCTGTTTCCGTAATTCCATATACTTCAAATTCAGTAAAGTTTCCGGAATAATATCCATTACCAGCCCAAGTAGCACAGAACATTTTCGTTTGTTCATATTTTACATATCTTGCTCTTGTCACCTGATTTAATTTATGTATATCTATCCCACTACTTCCACCATCAATATTTTCCTGAATATCAATACATTGCCAATTTTCTTTATCACTAGATATATATAACTTATAAGATCCAGGTTTTTCTTTAAAATGAATCTTAATATTCTCTAATAAACACACTTCATCAAGATCAATCTCTACCCAAGCAAAATCATCTCTATTAAGTGAAATTCTAGTATTATAATCTCCATCTGTAGCATTTTGTGGATCAAACTGTGGATGCACTAAAGTTCCATCTTCATTATAGCCACCTTCAACACCACTAACTGTTACAACTTTATTTAACGCCAGATTTGATGATTCGCTAACCAAAGATGTTTTGATTTGATTAAAGACAGTCATTGATTTTAAATATCCCTTGATTCCTGAACCAATTTTTTCAACTGGTAAAACAAATGTACTACTAGCCTGTTTATTTGCACTTACTTTATAATACTGACCATTTCCAACTAAAACATTATCAATATATAGCTGTAAATCTGTATTACTACAAGTTAAGCGATAATTAACCATCGTATTTTCAACAATATCATAATCAAATAAATAAACATATCCTTTTCTTTGATATCCTATTTTACCAGTATTATCATAATTATAATACATCACCCCATCTTTACCACTAAATATAACTGCATTAGCTGGAGTAGATGAAGATATCATCATTTCAAAATCCACTGTATATGGATACCCAATTGAATCAAATGGTAGTGAAACATAACCTTTTCCATCTAATAATAATGCATTTTGGTTTAAATCTACTTTTAATTCTTTAACTATAGCATCATAACCATTTCCAGATAAATCTTTAACAGTTCCTTGATCAACATCTTTAAAGTCATAATCAGCTATTACTTCACCATTTGATCTTATATAACGAGCTGGATTAGCATTTGGGGCAAATTGACCAAATTTTTCTACTCTCTCCATAAACTCTTCACCTGTTTGTCCAGCTGTCTTTTCACCATACCAGTTTTTTTCAGCCATTATCATAATTTGATCACGATGTCGATCAAAGATATCAAACTCAGATGCTCCCACTTTGATATCATTCCATAAAGCCGCCTCTGATCCTAACATTAAAGGATGACCAGGTTTAACAATCTCATCATTAGAAATCTTTCCTGCCTCCCATGTATCATATAAATTTTTAATATTTAAATAGTTTTGATAACCTGCTGCTGGAACAATATATAAATATCCATCAATATTATTAATCATAGGATATTCACCTTCAAGCATTAATTTAAGATTAGCAAAACTTCTTGCCCAAAAATGAAATACTGCTTCATTAGATACAGGGGTTGTTCCTCCATAACTACTGCCTTCAACATTTAATCCTGACCATAATCTTGGCTGAATATTTTTTGAATTTACATATTTTATCAATTCATCCATATATGCTCGCATTTGTTCATTATGACCTGATGGATATTCATCTGTCCCAATATTAAACTTTTGATTTTGAAATACTGGATCTTCTCCATCCAAAAACTCATCAAATAATGATTTTATAAACGCAACAGCCTGTGGGTTAGATAAATCAATGTGACTTCCATCAAGCATAATTGAAGGATCAACATAATTTATTGAATGACAATGAGCTGGTGTATCAATCTCAGTTACAACATCAACACCATATTGATAAACTTCTTTTTGATACTTTTTATAATCTTCTTGTAAATATACTTCTTCCTCTGGTATCCCAGAATTAATTGCTGGATACTTCTTGCTTTCTACTCTAAATGCTGTTGATTGTTCTCCGCCATCATCATTTATATGTACATGAATCTCGTTTAACTTATAAAATGCTGCATATTTAGTAATTTCTTCTAAATAATCTAATGGCATATAAAATCTTGCAACATCTAACATTGTAGATCTAACTTGATATTGAGGATAATCTCTCATTAACCCTTTTGGTAATAACATATTTTGATTATCCATCAACATTTGTGATAATGTTGCTCCAGCATATAATAAACCTTTTTGCTCTGGCGCCTTTACTGTTACATAATCATCAATATCTATAGTATAGCCTTCTATACCAACTGATAAATTCTTATCTAATTCAAATAAAATATCCCCTGATTCTACTTGTTTAGTAACGATTTTAGCATCTGATTGTGTCATTTCTTCAATATAAAGCAATATTTTAGATGCTGTATCTTTCAAAGAATCATCTTTTATAATTATATTCCCACTAAATTTAAAAGTCCCTTGATTTCCTTTCCACTCACGAATACCTGGTAAAACTCTAGGTCGGTTTATCTGACCATCATCGTATTGACCATTTACTTTAACTATAATTGGATCATCCATATGTAGACTTTCTTTTGTATCAATGTTTTCTACTTGATAATATAAATATACAATCATATCTTCTAATGGTTGTGTTATTTGACCATCTTTACTAATAACCGCACTATTACTTGTCCCATATAATGAAATAGTGTACTGATCATTTTCTACTTCTGGCAAGATTATCTTTTTACCATCTGAAGATAATGCTGGTGTTTGATCTTTTACATTATTATATATTTCCATCAGCTGCTTATCAGAACTTATTTTTTCTACTCCTAATGATGTCCCAGTATTATCTACCCTTTCAATAAAAAGAGGTTCTTTTTCAGCTGCTGATATATTTATCATAATCATTGAACATAATACACTCATACACAATAACATCACAAATATTTTCTTCATTTTTTCCTCCAATCTATGATATTGATTTATCATAAATACAAAAGAACAACTATAGTTAAAACCTTTTAATCATTACTAAGCTTATCAGATATACATAATTATCAATCCATTATCCTCCTCCTTTTCCAATAAACTAAAACAAGACCTAAAAGAGCGCATAATAGCATTCTTTTATGGTCTTGCCTAATTAAATAGTAACAACCCTTATATTATAATAATACTCCCCGAATCATCTAAAAACAAACATTTTTTACTATTTATCAATAATTTTATTTTTACGATACTGAAGAAAATCATTAAAAAACATTCGAATTACGCAAATTAAAGGAACTCCTAAAAACATCCCTATAAATCCAAATAAACTACCAAACACTGTAATTGAACAAATAATCCAAAATGGTGAAATACCAACACTATCACCTAAAATACGTGGTCCTAAAATCAAACCATCAAACTGCTGTAAAGCAAAAATAAACACTCCACAAGTTAATGCTGGCATAAATCCCTCTATCAACAAAACAATGAAAACAACTGGGATTCCACCTATAAATGGTCCAAAATACGGAATCATATTAGTAACCAAAATCACAAAAGCCAATAATGGAAAGAACGGTAACCCCATTAAACCAAAACCAACTAATGCAATTAATCCAATAATTAGTGAATCAATAAATTTGCCATAAATAAATTTACCAAATATTCGATGTGATTTGTATGCATATTCATGAATTAAATCAAGATTCTCTTTTTGCACAAATGATAGCATAAAACGGTCAAATATAACTGCTAATTTTTCAGCTTCAATTAAAATATACGGACAAAAAATCAATCCCATTAAAATCGTTAACAAAGTACTTCCTGTTTTACCAGCTAATGCAATCAACTCTACAAAATCTTTACTACTAAAACTTTTCAACGAATTAACAAAAGTCTTTTCAAATCGGATAATTGTTTGAGCTATATTAGGGTCATTAAAAGTTTTATTAATTGAACTTTCAAATCCTTTGACATATGTATCTATGTTTCTAATAAACTCAACTGCATAATCCATTACCATTGGAATCAGTCGTGTAAGTAATAGAGTAACTAATAAGATTACAACTAAACTCACTAATAAAACACTAATAATTCGTTTATGTTTGTTTAAAAATTTATTTTCAATATTTTCAAATAATCTCGATACAATCTGAACTAATGGTTCTAAAAAATAAGCTAAAATCCCTCCAATTATAATTGGAAAAAAAGCATTCAATAAAATAGAAAACCATGATATATCAAAGGTTTTATAAATTACAATTAAAATTATGCCTACTATCAATAAACTACTATACTGTTTTAATCTATTTCCTTGCATCATTAATCTCCTTGAATCACTATTTTAATTATACCACAATTCTTCTTATAATATCTATTTTTATTCCATAACTCTATAAGTTGATTTATATACGTTATACTCATAGCTTCATATATTTCATTAGTTATTAAATCATATAAATGATACTCATCATTAATAGTCACCAAAGTTAGCTTATATTCGTCTAAATTTTCCAAAATAAAACCTCCTTTTTAGCATTCTATGCACCAAAAGAGGTATTATTACAAAAAAACAAGACCAAACTAAATGATAATAATGTTCCACCTGCAACATCACTAAAATAATGAACCCCAAGATATACTCGACTTAAATCAACTACTATAATTACTATTATACATAAACAAATCAGAAGATATCTAAAAGTAAAATTGCTGCGATATAAATAAACTATAATCATTACATATAGACAACTAATAGCCATCGCATGACCACTAGGAAAACTATAATTAGTTTCTTCAATCAAATGTATTACATCAGGCCTAGGCCTTTTAACAACAAACTTTAAAATGCGATTAATTATTTGTTGCAAAAACGAAATAACTAAACAATTTAATGCATATTTTTTATCATAAATGAAAATACATAAAATCATTCCCATTATTCCCATAAAACTTCCTAATTGAGTTATCATTATAACTGCTTTAGTTACAACTGGGCTTTCTAAACTATTTAATCTTTGATAAATCAACATATCTAATGGTCTAATAATATCGTTTTGAATTAAATAATAATCAAAAATAAATAATAATAATGGTCCTAAAAATAACCATTTCCTATAATTCTTTATTAACCCTAATCCCATTTTCTTTAACTATAAATGCTGGTACTCCAACTACAGTACAATTATCAGGTACATCAGCTAATACAACTGTCTGAGCTCCAACAATACTATTATTACCTATCGTTACATCTCCAATAATTTTAGCCCCAGCAGAAACCATTACATTATTTAATAATGTTGGATGACGTTTAACTTTATGTTCCCCAGTTCCAACTCCTCCCAATGTTACTCCTTGATATAATACACAATCATCACCAATGATAGTTGTTTCTCCAATCACAACTCCCATGCCATGATCTATAAATAAACGTTTTCCAATCGTTGCACCAGGATGAATTTCAATTCCAGTAAAAAATCTGGCTAATTGACTTAAAAACCGTGCTAAAAATTTCATATGCAGTCTCTTCCATAAAAAACTATTGATTCGATAGAAAAACATTGCATGTACACCAGGATAATTAACAATAACATTTAATGCATATCTAGCAGCTGGGTCTGTTTCCAGTACTTTTCTAATTAAACTTTTATTTTCCACATTCTCACTCCTTCTAGTTAATATAACGATAATTCATGAATATTGCAACTGATATATTAATATTTTATGTTTAACACCATCTTTTATATAGGCTAAAGTTATCATACTTAGCCTTCTAATTTATCTCTAATAAAAATAAACAGAACTCTTCCCCTTTGAGCTCTGTTTAAAATATTAGATACTATTATAGTGTGTATCTTTCTTCCCCTTATAAATCAATAAATGATTTATAAATAGATTATAATCTAAATTATACAAATGTCAATACAATTATTGATTAATTCTAATTTTTTTTTATTTTTTTAGTATATAACTAAAGTTTTTATAAAAATAACTCTACTTGTATACAATTATCAAATTAATTCATTATTATGCAATATTTCTTTACAATACATTTTTAAAAAATTAAATATTATTTCTCACACTATTTAACTAAAGGTAATCATTACTATATGTTTATTTAAACTTTTAAATTAATATTATTGATTATGACAATATCCATATAAACTGTACCAATAATTAAGAAAAAATTATTGATAAATCATTTCTATCAACACTACGACTAATTTATTATGATTTCATAATAAGTAGTACTCATAAAAATACGACTATTAAAACAATTAGAATATATTTTCTCACTCATATTATTAACTATCTTACAATTTTGCTTTCTACTATTACTACAATCTTATTTAGTTTTCATCTATATTATTACTATATCTGACATAATTATATATAGTTAATATTGCATTTCAAATAGATTTATGGTATTTTATTATGGTAAACATCAAAGGAGAATGGCTATGTATTTTGTAATAAATTGTTTTATTAGTGCAGTATGTATCGCCTCTTTAATCTTATTTATGGATGTATTTCCTAAATTGGTTAAATTATTAGTGGGAGCAGTTCAAGTTATTACTACTTCATATGCAATAGCAATTTTAATTAAGAAAATTGGTGAATGGACTTCTATTTGGTCTGGAGATTATAAGTATATTAATTCTAATTTCTTATGGATCTTGCCAATCGTATTAGTAGTAACTGTACTAATTGCATACATCTGCAATAAAAAATCTAAAAAAGCATAATAAAAACATGAATTAATAAAAATTCATGTTTTTATTTTATTCCTTTTTCTAAAGCTATTTTATTCAATACTTGTGCCATTCGTTCCAATGCTTCAACAACAACCTCATTATCACGATAAACGCCTAATACTATACGTATATGTCCTTCTCCACCAGGACCATAATTTACTCCATCATTTACAGCAACTTTTGCTTCATCTACTAGGCGTTTACAGATAGTTGAACTATCACCTAATTCACTAACATCAACCCAAGCTAAAAAACCAGATTCAGGTAATTTCATTTTCACTCCAGGAATGTTATTTAAAATTTTATATGCCTGATGACGCCGATAATCATACGACTTTTCAAATAACTCCATGAATTCAGAATGTTTAAAAGCCTCAACTGCAGCTATTTGACTAACAGTATTTGTTGCTCCAACAACACTTACTGCACATCCATACATAACATCCATTATCTTATCTGATGCAATAATATACCCTACACGATAGCCACTTAACCCCATTCCTTTAGATATCGAGCAAACGGTAATTGTATGTTCAAACATATCAGGTAAACTCATTGGTGCAATATATTCGTTTTCAAAAGTAAAATCATCAAATGCCTGATCACAAACTAAAACCAGATTATACTTTAATACTATTGTTCTAATCGTTTCCAAACTTTCTTTACTATAAACAGTAGTTGTAGGATTATTTGGATGAGTCAAAACAATCATTTTTGTTTTATCTGTTACTAATGCTTCTAAAGATTCCATTTCTATTTGATAATCATTATTACTCTCTAATTTATAGACTACTGGTGTAGCTTGCATCATTTTAATATTTTGCATATTATTTGGATAACTTGGGCAAGGAATAATAACTTCATCATCTTTTTGTAAAAATGGGAACATCGCAAAAAATAATGCACTATCGCTACCTGGTGTAATAATTACATTTCGTTCTGGAATAATTTCAACCCCGTATTTTTCCAAAAACCTGCTGCATATTACCTCTCTAAGCTCCATATTTCCCGTAGGAGCGGTGTAATGTGATGAAATAGGTGATTTAATTGCTTCAATTGTTTTATCCATTATATGGCTTGGAATGGAAAAATCAGGCATAAAAGGATCTGCCCATCCCATTAACGCTACTCCTGCTTCAGCCATCTTTGTATAACTATCACCAACATCAGCTTTTTCTACCTCACTAAATAGTCCACCCTCAAAATTCAAAAACTCTTTTTTCATTTTACTTTTCATACTATACCTACTTTATAAAATAAATATTTTCACGGCCAGGATACAAATAAATCAAACCATCTTTAGTAAAAGCAATTGTTTCTTCAGTATAAAAATAATAATCTTGCCCAAATACTGTAGCCTTAGTATTTAATTCTAAAGCATAAGTAGTATCATAAGACATTAATATATCACCCTTTATTGGAATCCGATTTTGATTATTCCATAATCCAATCGTTGTTCCTGGACCATGACCATAAATATTACATGGATGTGAATATAATACTGCCTCAATCCCTTCTTCTTTTGCTTGATTCAATGAATCCATTAAAACATCATTCCCACTCTTGCCATCTGCCATCTTTGAAGCAACAATATCCTGAAAACGATCATTAATTCTCATTCCTTCTAATAAATCTTGTGGAATCTCATCTTCATCATCTTTAGCAATATATGCTAATCTTTGCGTATCAGTACAAATATTTAAATATCTAATTCCAAAATCACAATGCAATAAGTCACCTTTTTCAATAACTCCAAAATATCTTGGATTATCTAATCCTGCTCTTTGCAAATCAACAGTTGGCTCAAACCAATAATCTAATCCTAAATCTTTTACTCTTTGCATCATCAACCATTGAAGATCCTCGCATGTAGTAACCCCTGGAACTATACTCTTCTTACTAAAAGCTTCCTCAATAACAGAAAAAGCTACCTTCATTACTTCAGGATGTAACTGCAATTCCATTGGTGTTCTAAGTTCCATCAATTTAATTGCTAACAAATCATTGCGAACTATACGTTCAACATACTTTGTATCCATTTTATTTGTAAGCATCTCATATAACCCTTGAGTTAAACCATCACTAAAAGAAAAATTATCAGATACATTAACTGCAATATTTTTAGGATCAAATTCATTACAAAGACGATTTAAACAAGCCATTTGATCTTCATTATTGAAATCAGTCCAATAACTTTCATAATAAGGTGCTAATTCCTCACTTGGCATACATAAAGAAAAACGATGTATTTTTTCACCATCTTTTACAAAAACAAACATTGAAATACGTCTAGCTGTAGGATAACAAGATGGTGTAATAGCATGAAATAATGGATCCTCATTATATTCTTTAGAAGCACTGATCCACATATCTACATCATTATCATTCATTACTTTTGGTAAAATTATTTCTAGACGTTCTTTTAAACAAGCATCTCTAATTTCATATTGTTCTTTTACTGATTTTATCTTTATCATTATATCCCTCCTATTAAAATAAGGTACACTTTAGGTGTACCTTATTAATAACTAAATGTTATTTTGCAATTTTTGCATAAGCTAATTGATAATGTCCTTCAGGTGAATGAGTAACTCCAGTTACCTTAGATGATAATAAATATGGTTCAGTATATCCAAATAATGGAATAATATAATGTTGATCACCAACTAAATAGTTTTCAGCATCATGTAAACCTTTCATACGTTCTGCACCATCTAATACATTAGCAGCATTTACTAATCTTTCAAATTCAGAATCATCAACAGTATTACCTAAAGTAGTTTTTCCTACATACATTGATAAATATGCCATTTGATCAATAAAGTCTGCAGTCATTGCATGACGAGCTAATTCAAAATCACCTTTATCACGAGCATCAAAGAATGCTTCTTTTTCAGTAGCAACTAATTCAAGATTAATATACGCATCTTTCATAGAAGCTTGCATAGCTTGAGCTACATTTTTATGCATTGTGTTATCGTTATATTTATATGTTAAATTTAACATATTATCTTTACTATAACCTTTAGATTCCATGATTGCTTTAGCTTGTTCTAAATCATAAGAAGCTAATTTTTTAACTTCATCTTGTTCTTCACGGAAATCACCATTTACTCCAGGAATACCTACTGGAATTAAACCACTTAATTCATAAGCATTTTCACCATATCCTAATGCTTTTAAAACATTAGCACGGTTAATAGATAATCCAAGTGCATTACGGATATCTTTATCTTTTAAAACTTCATTTGTATTTTCTTCACCAGAATTAATTAATACATAGTAGTTACATACAAATGGATCAATTTTCCAAGATTGTTCTTTTAATTCTTTTTTAGCATTGATTGAATCAATATTACATGAAGTAGCGAAATCAATGTCACCACTTTCAAATGCACTAGTTTGTGCATCCATATCTGCCATTACTTTAAATGAAATAGTATTAATTTCTACTTTATCAGCATCAGCAAATTCTTCATTTTTTACCATAACTACTTCATCTTTAGTATTTACAGAAGTAACTTTGAATGCCCCATTGTAAGGAACATCATCTTTATTTCCCCAACTTGAATCATTGAAATCACCATCTTTAGCATTTTCTTTCAAGTAATCTTCTCTAACTGGATAGAATACAGTGTTAGTTAATAAAGATGTAAAATAAGCACATTTAGCTTTTAATTTAATTTCAATAGTAGTATCGTCTAAAGCTTTTGCCCCAAAATCTTTTAATTCATCCATAGTAGTATATGGAGTATCTACTTCAGCACCAGTCTTTTTATCTTTTACCATATGAGAAGTACCATCAATATATTGCCAAATGAATTGTGTGTAATATCCTTGAGTAGGAACTGCACGTTTCCAAGCAAATACGAAGTCAGAAGCTTTTACTGGCTTACCATCACTCCATTTAGTACCCTCTTTCATTTTGATAGTGTAAGTTAACCCATCTTCACTGATTTCAGGCATATCAGTAGCTAAGCTAGGAATAACATTACCTTCAGTATCAAGAGTATATAACCCTTGATAGACTTGTGTTAAAATGTTAGCAGTAATTGAGTCGTCTACGATAGCAGGGTCCAAATCTGCAGTATCCCCACCAACAGCAACTCTCAAATCAGCTTGGTTTCCACCACCACAACCTGTTAAACAAGTTAAGGCCATTAAGAAACAAAGGCTATAAGTTAATAGTTTTTTCATGTCTTTTCCCCTTTCAACTATTTCTCATATAAGAAACATGCTACTTGACGATTTCCAACATTTTTCAATGTTGGTTTTTCTTTAGCACATCTCTCAGTTGCCTTGGGACAACGTGTCCTGAATACGCATCCACTAGGCGGATTTATCGGACTTGGAAGTTCACCTTCCAATACGATACGTTTTTTAGAACGTGCAGTCTCTGGATCTGGAATTGGAACCGAAGAAAGCAACGCTTGTGTATATGGGTGTAATGGCTCATGATAAACATCATCAGCTCCCCCCACTTCAACTATATTTCCTAAATACATTACCCCAATTCGATCTGAAATATGTTTAACCATACTCAAATCATGAGCAATGAATAAATAAGCAATTCCCATTTCTTTTTGAATCTTTTCAAGTAAGTTAATAACTTGTGCTTGAATTGAAACATCAAGAGCAGATATTGGTTCATCACAAACAATAAATTTAGGATTCAAAGCAAGTGTTCTTGCAATCCCGATTCTTTGTCTTTGTCCACCTGAAAATTCATGAGGATAACGACGAATATGATCTGGTTTCAATCCTACAATTTCTAATAGTTCTCGAACCCTATTTTCACGTTCTTCTTTAGAATTATAAATTCCATGAATATCCATTGGTTCACGAATTATTTCACCAACTGTCATTCTTGGATTTAAACTCGCATAAGGATCTTGGAAAATCATCTGCATATCACGACGGAACTCTTTTAACTTAGCTCCTTTAATTTTTGTAATATCTTCACCATCAAAAATAACTTTACCAGCAGTTGGCTCATAAATTTTAACCAAAGCTCTACCAGTAGTACTTTTTCCACATCCAGATTCACCTACTAAACCAAATGTTTCACCTTTAGCTATTTCAAAGTCAACCCCATCTACCGCTTTTACAATTTGTTTCTTTGCTAAGAAACCACCAGAAACAGGGAAATGAACTTTAAGTCCTTTTACTTTTAAAATTGGTTCACTCATTTTCTATTTCCCTCCCTTTAAAACTTTAGGATTTCCAAGCCAGCATGAACAAACATGTGTTTTAGAATATTCACGATATTCATCCATTTTAAGCGGACAAATATTCATTGCATCTTCACAACGATCTACAAACGGGCAACCATCAGAAATATTTAATAAATCAGGTGGTGATCCAGGTATTGGATGTAACTCTTTTCTTTCTAAATCATCAGGATTAGCTATACAAGACAGTAACCCTTTTGTATATGGATGTTTAGGATTATAGAAAATCTCATCTGTAGTACCAATTTCAACAACCTTACCACCATACATAATAGCAATACGATCGCAAATACTTGCAACTACTCCAAGGTCATGGGTAATCATAATAATCCCAGAATCTATTTCATTTTTTAATCCACTAATCAAGTCTAACACTTGTGCTTGAATAGTTACGTCTAATGCTGTCGTTGGTTCATCAGCAATTATAATTTTTGGATCACAAGCTAAAGCTATTGCAATAATAATTCTTTGTCGCATCCCACCTGAAAATTGATGAGGATATTGACGAATACGATTTTCTGGTGAAGGTATCCCTACCTTCTTCATCAAATCTATAGCTTTGTTTCGTGCATCTGCTTTAGATATTCCTGGATTATGATTAAGAATTGGTTCAACTAACTGAGTTTCAATTCTAAGTGTTGGATTCAAAAATGTCATTGGATCTTGAAAGATCATTGCCATATCATTACCACGAATATCATTCATTGCAGCTTCATATTTTTTATTTGAATCAAAATATAACGGTGAAATTTCTTTACCATCGATCTTAATTGATCCATTTGTTACTCTACCATTACCAGCAAGCAGTCCCATAATCGAAAACATAGTTTGTGATTTTCCTGAACCTGACTCACCAACAATTCCTAATACTTCACCCTTATCTACGTAAAAAGATACATTACGAACAGCTCTAACTGTTCCATTTTCGGTACTAAATTCAGTAGTAAGGTCATTAACTTCTAACATTTTCATTTTATAACTTCCCTCCTACTTCTTCTTAGGGTCAAGGGCATCCCCTAAACCATCTCCAATAAAATTTAAAGCTAACATTGTTAAACAAATAGCTAAGACTGGCCAAACAACCTGTAATGGCTGTGAGCTGATCATTGCTCTAGCATCATTAGCTAATGTTCCCCAACTTGCTTTTGGTGCTGAAAGACCAATTCCTAAGAAACCTAAAGTAGCTTCATAAAAAATTGAACTTGGAACTAACATTGAAAATGATACAATAATTGGTCCCATACTATTAATAATTAAGTGCTTTAATAAAATACGTGGTTTACTAGCACCTAATACAAACGCTGCTAAAGAAAATTCCTGTTCTTTTAATGTCATAACTTGTGCTCGTACCTGACGTGCCATCCCCATCCATGAGGAAATACAGATACCAATAATAATTGATAAGAAATTTGATCCCATTACAACAGTAATCATGATTAAATATAACATATCTGGAATCGAATATAATGCATCAACAATTCTCATCATTACCATATCAACTTTTCCACCAACATATCCTGCAATTGCACCATAAGTAACCCCTACTAATAAAGAGATAGTTGCTGCAGAAAAACCAACAGAAAGAGATATTCTACCACCATACATGATTCTTACTAAAACATCACGTCCAAAACGATCTGTCCCTAAAAAATGATCCATTGAAGGAGCTGCAAATGTATTAGCCATATCTTGCCCATCATAAGTATACTGAGATAACATTGGTATTAAAATACTGCAAATAGCCATTAATGCCAAAAAACATAATCCAATTAAAGCTAATTTATTAGCTTTAAATCTTCCCCAGGCATCAGCTAAATATGTTTTACTTTCATATGAAATTTTTTCACTATTCTTTTTTGAATCATCTAACTTCTCAAACATATCAGGAGTAAGTTCGATGTCCATAATTCTATTTTCTTCCATCTTGCTCCCCCTTATTTTAATTTAATTCTTGGATCGACTGCTGCCGATAACACATCTGTAATAATATTGAATGTAATAACTAAAAATCCTAAGAAAATTGTAAGCCCCATAATCATCGAATAATCACGACTTTGTATACTTGATACCATTTCACGACCAATTCCAGGAATCGCAAATAATGATTCAATAACGAAACTTCCTGTAAGCATATATGCAAATGCTGGTCCTGCATATGTAATTACTGGTATCATTGCATTTTTAAGAGCATGTTTAATTACTACCTTTTTATATGATGTTCCTTTTGAACGTGCTAAAATAATATAATCCTGTTTCATTACTTCCAGCATACTGCTTCGAGTTAAACGACAAATCATTGAAATTGGATAAAAAGCCAATGACATTACTGGTAACACATAATTCCCTGGACTGTTTAGTCCTACGAATGGGAAAAGTTTGAGTTTAACCCCTAAAATAATAATCAACAAAATTCCTATCAAAAACGATGGTACAGATACACCGATCGTTGCAATGAACATACAAAGATTATTTACCCATTTTTGCTTTGAAAGCGCCGCAATAGTCCCAAGAGTAATTCCTATAACCAATGCTGTAGCAAATGCCACTGCACCCAGCTTAGCTGTAACTGGGAAACTTTGTGTAATCGTATCTGATACTTCCCGTCCTGAACGAACAATACTTTCTCCTAAATCCCCATGAATCAAATCATTCATATAAATAGTGTATTGTTCAAAAATCGGCTTATCTAAGTTGTACTTTTTAATTGCCAATTGCCGTTGTGCCTCGTTCTTGTATTTCTCCCCACTAATTGGTGACCCTGGAGTTGCTTTCATCAAAAAGAAAGTCGCTGATGAAAGTAAAAACAAGGTTACAATTCCAATAAGCACTCGTTTTAAAACATACCTAAACATTTAATCACCTATTCCTTTACTATATATCTATTAGAATACCTTAAAATGTACCAAATTTCAAACACTTTTTTACATACAATGCCCGCAATTATCTAAGTATTCAGCCCAAAAACCGCTAATTGTATACGATTATACACGTTTTTTAGACAAAAAAATTTTTAAAAAAAATTTTTAATTTTTCTTAATTAGAACTAAATTTTACGAAAAATTCTAAAATTGTACTAATAACAATACAATTTAATCATTTTCATAAATACCTTTTTTTAATCTTCTAGCATTCATATCAGCATCAACTATATCCTTCTTATAAGTATAATCATAACCATAATCATAAAACTTCTCAACTAGACCCTCATTTGCTAATTTTTTCTGTAATAACTCTCCATCAACAAATACCCAAGCTAATAACCGATCATATTTATCAGTTGTATCTCCATCTACATTTAACTCTAATTCAATTTTTGAAGCATTGTTCAATTGCTCTTTAGTATAATTACTAGCTTCTTTACCATATGGCTCAATTACGTTAGTTGATTCTGGGGTATCAATATACAAAAACCTCACCTTAGTATTTTTTCCATTCACATCAAACCAGGCAGTATCTCCATCAACACACTTATTCAAAGTAACTTCAAACCGTTTACCTGGTTCAATAGTTTTATGATCCTGATAAAAATTATATCCTGCAATAATTAATATTACTAATATCCCTATCCATGATTTCGCTAATTTTTTTTGTTGCTTTTTAGTTATTTTAATTTTTTTAACCATTTATACCTACCGCCTTTTTTGCAAGTTTATCAGCACGTTCATTATAAAAATCCCCACTATGTGCTAATACTTTAACAAAGCAAATTTCTAATGTTTTACGATACATCGCAACTTTTTTTTGATAAGCTTGAGTTCCTATTTTATTAGCTTTCCATAATCCATTTGCCCACTTTTCAATTCCTTCATAGTCATAATAAATACAAATCTGAGCATAGCCATTATTTTTAGCATATTCCATCGCACAAATACTACCTAGTATTTCACCAGCTACATTACGCATAGAAATATAATCTTCATCATTACCTTTACCATACATCTCTTTTATTACTTGTTGTCCTTCAATAATTACACACCCAAATCCATATTCTTTTGTTTTAATATTATAACTTCCATCAACATATGCTATTAATCCATTATTAAATTTAATTTTCTTTTCCTCAAGAAATACTTCTGCTTCATCTTTATTATTAAAAGATTTATATACTGCCCCTTTAAATTTATCAACCTGTTGTTTACATTCATCCCAAGTCAAATAAATTCCTGGTTTTCTACCTATTTTTACTGCATAAAATTTTGCCATAATTACTCCTTATCTAAAAATATATATTATTTTAAACTAGAAAAAAAAAATAGTAAAGAGACAAGGTTGTTTAATTAATAATAATGAGTATAATTAAAGTATTAGAATTAAAGGAGAAATAATATGAATATTGAAGAAAGATTTTTAAAATATGTAAGTTTTGATACTCAATCAGATGAATACTCAAATACAACTCCCTCTACTTTTAAACAATTAGAATTAGGAAAAGAGTTAGTAAAAGAAATGTTAGAAATAGGTATTGATGATGCTCATTTAGATGAATTTGGTATTGTTTATGGAACTATTAAAGGTAATGGAGGAACAGGTGATGTAATTGGATTTATTGCTCATATGGATACTTCACCAGATGCAAGTGGCATGAATATCAAACCACAAAAAGTTACTAATTATGATGGTTCAATCATCAAACTTAATGATGCTTTGAATCTATCATTAGATCCAGAAGAATTTACTAGTTTAAAAAAGATGATTGGTCATGATCTTATAACAACTGATGGTACTACATTACTTGGTGCAGATGATAAAGCTGGTGTTGCAATCATTATGGATTTAGCTGACTATTTATACCATCATCCAGAAATCAAACATAATGATATTAAAATAGCTTTTACTCCTGATGAAGAGGTAGGACGTGGTGCTGATAATTTCAACGTCGAAAAATTCAATGCCAAATATGCATACACATTAGATGGTGGGGACATTTGCGAATATAATTACGAAAACTTTAATGCCTACAGTGCTAATGTTAAAATTACTGGTAAATCAATTCATCCTGGTAACGCTAAAGATAAAATGGTTAGTGCTATTAATGTTGCAATTGAATTTGAAAATATGTTACCAGCTCAACAAAAAGCTTATTTTACAGATGGTTATGATGGTTTTAATCATATTCATCATTTAGAAGGTAACTGCGAAGAAGCAACACTTGAATATATTATTAGAAATCATGATCTATCATTAGCTAAAAAGCAAATTAATGATTTTAAACGTATCAAAAAATATTTAGATGAGAAATATGGTTACGAACTAATTAGTCTAGAAATTAATGAATCATATTTAAATATGGCTGAAATAATTAAAGATAATTATTATATTATCGAAAAATTAGAAAAAGCTATGAAAAAATTAGGAATAGAAGCATATGCCAGCCCTATCAGAGGAGGAACTGATGGCGCACGTCTAACATATATGGGATTACCTTGTCCAAACATTGGTACAGGTGGAGATAATTTTCATGGTCCATTTGAATTTGTTTCTTTAACAATGATGAAACAATCTGTAGAAATATTAAAAGAACTAGTTAAAGAGTAAAGTTATGAAGCGTTGCTTATTTATTGTTAATCCATCTGCTGGACAACGTTCTATTCAAAACAATTTAGATAAATTAATTGGTCAACTTATTTTAAAACAATTAGTCAATCATGTTGATATTTTCTATACATCTAAAAAAGATGATGGTTATTATAAAGTATTAAAATGTGATGAAAAAAATTATGATTTTATTACTGTTGTTGGTGGAGATGGCACAATCAATGAAGTTGTAAGCGGAATGGTTGAAAGTCATAAAACTATCCCTTTATGCATTCTAGCTGCTGGTACAGTCAATGATTTTGCTAATTACTTAAATTTACCAACTGAAACCAATGCAGTATGTGATTTAATTAATAATTTTCATACTGTCTGCTGTGATGTTGGAAAAATTGATAATCGTTATTTTATGAATGTTGCAGCTGGAGGAATGTTTAGTGATGTATCTTTTAGTGTTAGTAAAACCGATAAAAAAAGACTTGGTCCTTTAGCTTATTATTTAAATGGATTAGCTAATTTACCAAGCCAGTTAAATACAAATATTGACCTTAAGATCATATTAGATGATGTCAATGTTATTGAAGAAAGTGCTAAAATGTTTATGATTACCAATACTAATAGAGTTGGTGGTTTTGAAAATATTATTCCTCTTGCTGATATTCAAGATGGTTTACTAGATTTAATTATCATAAAAAAATGTTCTGTAACTGATTTGGTCGCTTTATCAAAAGACTATCTTTTAAAAAAACATGCTCGTAGTCCTTTCATAGCTTATTTTCAAGCAAAAAAAATTGAAATCTATAGTAAACAAGATGTTATAATTGACATTGATGGAGAACAAGGTTCTTTGTTACCTGTGACTATTGAAGTTGTAAATAAAACTATTAATATACTTATTCCATAATATAAAAACAATAACTTTTTAAACATGAATTTAAAAAATACTAAATTCATGTTTTTTTATATACATTTCCATTATTTTTATAGATAAAAAAACTGATGAAAACTCATCAGCTTAATGACTAGGAATAACTATTGCAGCAATAATATACGCTATAAAACCACTACCACCTATAGCAAAGAAAACAATCCAACCTAATCTAACCAATGTTGGATCTAAATCAAAATACTCTGCGATTCCTCCACATACTCCACAAATCATTTTATCTCTATCTGAACGATATAAACGTTTCATTTTTACACCTCCATCTTTATAATGATACTACCAACATTACAATCTGCTTTAATAGAACGATTACCTCCATGATACTGATATTCATTACTTATACCATCGCCATGATAACTTCCTATTTCAATATCACCTAAATCACAATCTGCCTCATAACTATAATCACTTTCACTACCTGCCATAGTTACTTTAATATCACCTACATCCGCATCAAATTCACTTATCTTACTATCTAACAACCCTATTTTAGCATTTCCTGCATCAACATCTATAAATGTTTTATCAGCAATAATTTTATCTGCTTTAAAAGAACCAGCATCTACATCTACCTCTAATTCATCTACCAACAGATTTGGAACTTTAAAACTAGCTGCATCTATATCTATTTTTACTTCACCAAATTGATAATTTTTAGGAATATAGATTTGTACTTTAGTATTATTATTGATTGAAAAAAAATCAATTTTAAAATTTTCTTTAAATATTAAAGTATTATTATCCTGATATAATTCTGTTTTACGACTAACATTTTTAGCTACTACCTTAATTTTATCACCATTGTACTCACTTATTTCAAAATCCCCTGCAGAAGCTTTAATATCTAACTCTTCAATATTAACAAATTCTTTTTCTATATCTCTTGTTTTAATAAATGGTAACGAAATATTTAATTCCCCTTGATGATATACACCTACAAGTTCATCAACACCACCTAATACTACTCCAGAAATAAATAACACTAATGCAATAACTAAAGATATGATTACTAACCAGGTAGTTTTTTTCATAACAACTCACCCACCTTTTGTATAATTGTCTTAATTAAATTTACTACTCCACTAACCATTAAAGGAATTACTTTAACAGTTCCTCTTGCCAATGCAAAAAAACCAATTGATAATGCAATTAACCCAAAACCAGTTGCCAAAATAATTAGTCCCATTCCTGGAGTTGAGGCCAAGATCATAGCTCCTTTAACAAGACATGCTACTGCACCAACTAAACAAACAACCCCACCTGTAAGAACTCCAATCCCTAATGCAAATAAAGCCGCTATAACACCAATACAAACTCCAAAAAGTCCGCCACCAATCGGTAATGCTAAAAATATTATCCCAATTATAATTAAAATTATTAAAATTCGGTTTCGATCAGGATTCCCCTTAAAATGATTTTCTTTTTTCTCCTTGTCAATTACCTCAGCTTCAATAACTTCCCTAACTTCTTTATAATTAGCATTATCCATACCCTTTTCACTATATTCAATATCTTGATCAAATTGATTTTCAAGTCCTGCTTTAATAATTGCAGCAACTCTTTCAGGTGATCCTAAATCTTTAATTACTTGTGATTCATTCTCACTACCCGCTTCATCAAAATAATCTTCATAATATTGCAATGCCTCTTCACGTTCAATATCTTCTATATCTTGTAATAAATAATCTAATTTATCAATAAACTCCTTACGATTCATCAGAGCGCCCCCTCAATAATAGTATTAATTTTTTGAACATATTCATGCCATTCACTACGATACATCTCTAATTGTGCTTTACCCTCAGCAGTGATCTTATAATAACGACGATTTCTTCCCCCACATTCCTGATCATATGTCTCTAAGCAATTATCTTTCAATAATCTTCTTAGAACTGGATATAACGTTGATTCTGAAACATCCAGAGCTATTCTAACATCTTGTGTGATTTTATATCCATACGTCCCCTGAGACTCTTTTGAAACAACTGAAAGAACGATTGTATCCAATAATGCAGCTCCAGTATTAAATATCATCTGTATTACTCCTTTCATATTTACTCCACAATAATATTATATGTTATATAGTATTATCTGTCAACTAATAATATATACATATAAATATAATTTATAATATATTTTGATAATTGTTGTTTTTTAATCTGTATTTTCCACATACTTTTTTGGTTTATTATATAGTAAGTATGAAAATATAATTTATTATTAATTAAAGAAAAAAATATATATTAAAAATATTATTTATGATAAAGCAAAATATCTTGTTTATATACTAAATAAACTTAGATTAATAGTAAAATTAACTTTTTGTACCCGAATTATAAAAGCAAATGAAAATGGAGGAAAAAATGAAAAAGATCAAAAATTTATGCTTTGGCTTATTAATATTTAGTTTAATTATAATATCCTTTAACATCAATAATTCTTTTAATACTAAAGTTTCAAGTAATGATAAAAACTGTTTACCATTAACACAATTGAAAAACACAAGTACTAATGTAAAAAAAATTTATAGTGAAAATTATCAGAATGAAATGTATCGGCAAATTGAAAAATATAAAATTATAAATAAATATACATCTGATAATCCACTATTAATAGAAAATCCCTTTGGCACTAATACTACAAGTATCTATATTTATTTCACTACAGAAATAGAATGCCAAGTATCTTACACAATCAGCTGTGAAGGTTATGATGATTTTTCTAGAACTCTTAATACTAACACAACAAGCGGTTTCACAAAAAAACATGAATATCTTTTAATAGGTGCTATTCCTGGAGCTAAAAATACTATCACTTTACATATCAATAATAAAAATAACCAAGAAATAGATACATTATCCTGGTCATATCAAGCTCCAGATTTACAAGGTGGTAATGAATATATTACTGTTAATACAACTACATATGATAATACTTCACCATTAAGTAACGGACTTTATACTGTTTTAGGCAATGATGTAACTGAAGATAGCGATGTCTTAGCATATATGCGTTTATATGATAATAATGGTATAATTCGTAGTGAGGTCCCTATTATCTCATATCGTTCTCATCGATTATTATTTGAAGATAATACAATGTATATGAGTGTTTCCAGTACATTAATTGTAGGAATAGATCAAATTGGATATGTTAGTAAATTCTATGATACTGGTAATTATAAACTACATCATGATTACATCTTTGATAATAATAATAATTTAATTGTTCTTGCCAGTGAAAAAAATGCTAAAACAAGTGAAGATAAAATTATTATGATTGATTATGAAAGTGGTACAGTTAGTGAATTAATTGATCTAATTGAACTTTTTCCAGATTATTATAAAACTGTCACTTTACCTAAAGATGCAGATGACCTTGATTGGATGCACATTAATTCTTTAGAACTTATAAATAATGATAGTCTAATAATTAGCTCTCGTGAAACATCAACAATTATTAAACTTAATGATATATATGAAAATGTTAAAATTGATTATATGATAGGTTCCAACAATTTTTGGCAAGAGAGCAACTACAATAACTTGCTTTTAACTAAGATAGGTGATTTTTCAATGCAAGCTGGGCAACATTGTGTAACCTACCAAGAAGATAGTTCATTAGAAAACAGTGCATATTACCTATATCTTTATAATAATAATTTAGCTGTAAGTTCAACCCAACCTGATTATGATTGGCAAAAAGACGATAATTACCAAAATGCATATTTTAATTCAAAGGAAGGTACATCTTATTATTACAAATATTTAGTTAACGAAAATAATCGTACTGTTGAATTAGTGAATACTATTCCTGTAGACTATTCTGGATATGTCAGCAGTGTACAAGAATTAGAAAATAATATAATCATTGATAGTGGTATGGCAATGACATGGGGAGAATACGATAACTCTGGAACATTAATTAAAAAATTTACTACTATTGGAGGAAAGTTTATTTATCGTGTTTTTAAATATGATTATAATGATTATTGGTTTCAATAATCATTATTTATTTCCACAAAATAATACAAATAATTCTAAATTAATGATAATTTTTATGTACTATTAAACCTATTTTTAATAAAAACCAACTTAAATTAAACAACAATTATCTACTTATTTCCTTAACTATCAGATCATCTACAAGTGGAGTTTTTCCACCTTTTTCTTTAGAAGACTTTCTAATATATCACATTCTATTGTAAAGTTGACCTGATATATATTTGTTCATTAAATCCGTCAAATAAGATTTTGAAAATATCTGTTTCTAATTTACACCTTTTCTAAACAAGTGCAGAAGTAAAAACAGCAAGAAAGGAATAATCAAAAAAACTTAAACAGTTCATCTTTTAAGAAAACAGATTCCATAGAGATAATAATCTTTATAACAATTTCAAAATCAGTTTCAGAATTTTCACAAAAGATCAAAGTCATTTCATTCATTTTTTAATAATATAATTCAAAGCATTTATAATGTATAAAATTGTTCATGTCTAGCTACTTTCAATATATACCTTGATCTATTATCAATTTTTTATTGACAATAGACCTTACATAAGTTCAACAATAACAATACAAATTTGAAAAATAAAAAAAGAAAGGATGTATTATCAATACACCCTAACGCTATTAAATGCTTAACTTAATGACTTTGAAAAGCAATTTCTCTTATTTTAGCAATGCTTGTTTAGCTAATGCTAATGCACCACATACACCAGCATTATCCTCTAAAGCAGGAGAAACTATATAATCATTAATTTTATCTGTTAAAATCTCATCTTTTTGAACATACCCATTTAAAAAATCTCTTAGATATTTATAAATTAACGGAAACATTTGCTTTTGCTTTGAAACTCCACCACCTAAAATAATTTTTTTAGGAGATATAATTAAAATATAATTCGCTAAAGCTTGTCCTATATAATAAGCCTCTAAATCCCAAGCAGGATGATCTTCAGGTAATTCAAATCCTTTTTTACCCCATCGAGCCTCAATTGCTGGACCAGCTGCCAAACCTTCAAAACATGTTCCATGAAATGGGCATTTACCCGCATACATATCATCTTCACGTACAACCATTTTGATATGCCCCATTTCTGGATGTAACAGTCCATGAACAAGTTTTCCTTCAACAATAGCTCCACAACCTATCCCAGTACCAATCGTCATGTACAAAGCGCTATCTAGTCCTTTTGCAGCCCCAAAATATGCTTCACCAAGTGCAGCACCATTAACATCAGTATCAAAGCCCACAGGAATATTATATCGTTCTTTTAAAACTCCCATAATATTAAAATTTTGCCACCCTATTTTAGGAGTTGATGTAATATAACCATATGTTGAACTATTTAAATCTGGATCTATTGGTCCAAAACACCCTACCCCCAAAGCTTCAATATTTTTATCATCAAAAAATTTAAAAATATTAGCCATTGTCTTTTCTGGAGTTTCAGTTGGAAAAGAATCTCTTTCAATCACATTACCAAATTCATCTCCAACACAAACCACAAATTTAGTTCCACCAGCTTCAATTGCGCCTAATTTCATCTATTCTTCCTCCTTGATGCAGTTCTATTATACCTTAAACTTACAAACGAATATGTATTTATAACAAACAATTTTATCGCTTATCTCTATATAGACTTTTATTGATAGTTATTAACATGTAATAATTTATTAGCATTATCAATTCTTTCTTTAGATGGAGCACTAACACCCTCTAATTTATATGGAATACCTAATTCTTCCCACTTAAATGTACCTAAAGTATGATATGGTAATACTTCTACCTTCTTTACATTATTTAAAGTATTAATAAATTTATCTAACTCGATTAAATATTCATCCTTATCACTAATACCAGGTACTAGCACATGACGAATCCAAACCGGCTTATTAATTTGCGAAAGATATCTTGCCATATCAAGTATATTTTTATTTGATTTACCCGTTAATTCACAATGTTCTTCATCATTCATATGCTTAATATCTACTAATAATAAATCAGTATACTTCATCAATTCATTAAATTTACTAAAAAAAGGTTCTTCCCTTGTAAAATTAGCACCACTAGTATCAATACAAGTATTGACTCCTTCTTTTTTTGCTAATCTAAACAATTCAGTTACAAAATCTATCTGTAATAAAGGTTCACCACCACTAATCGTAATCCCCCCATTATCACTCCAATAACTTTTATATTTTAGAGCTTTATCCAAAGCTTCCTGAGGAGTCATTTCCATTGTTGGCTTTGCATTCGCCCATGTATCTGGATTATGACAAAATTTACAACGTAATGGACATCCATGAAGAAAGTAAATATAACGAATTCCTGGTCCATCTACTGAACCAAAACTCTCAATTGAATGCACTGCTCCAATAATATTATTATCCATATTATTCTCCATTTCACTTATTAATAATTATTTTATCCAATATATTATTTATTAAAACAGCCTCTTGTTAAAAGAGGCTGTTAGACTAGTTTTTAAAACTATATTACATTGCTTTATGACAAGTTCTTGAGATAACATCCATTTGTTGTTCACGAGTTAAATCAATAAACTTAACTGCATAACCAGATACACGAATTGTAAAGTTTGCATATTCTTCTTTTTCTGGATGTTCCATAGCATCAATTAATTTTTCAGTTCCAAATACATTTACATTTAAATGATGAGCTCCTTGATCAAAATATCCATCTAAAACTCTAGCTAGAGTATTTTTACGTTCATCATCATCATGACCTAAAGTATCAGGACTAATTGTTTGAGTATTAGAAATACCATCTAATGCCCATTCGTATGGTAATTTAGCAACAGAATTTAATGAAGCTAATAAACCAGATTGTTCAGCACCATAAGCTGGGTTAGCACCTGGTGATAACGGTTCACCAGCTTTACGTCCATCAGGTAATGAACCAGTAGCTTTACCATAAACAACGTTAGAAGTAATTGTTAAGATTGAAGTAGTTGGTTCTGAATCACGATAAGTGTGATGTTTTTTAATTTTTTCTAAGAAAGTTTGTAATAACCATACTGCAATATCATCTGCACGGTCATCATCATTACCATATTTAGGGAAATCACCTTCAGTTTCATAATCTACAACAATACCATTTTCATCACGAATTGTTTTAACTTTAGCATATTTAATAGCACTTAATGAATCTACTACATGAGAGAATCCAGCAATACCTGTAGCAAATGTACGTCTTACATCAGTATCAATTAAAGCCATTTCAGCTGCTTCATAATAGTATTTATCATGCATATATTGGATTAAGTTAAGTGTATTTACATAAATATCTGCTAACCAATCCATCATTTGATCATAACTTTTCATAACTTCATCATAATCTAAATATTCAGAAGTTATTGGACGATATTCTGGAGCTACTTGAACCTTAGTTTTTTCATCAATACCACCATTAATAGCATATAATAAACATTTAGCTAAGTTAGCACGTGCCCCAAAGAATTGCATTTCTTTACCAGTTTGTGTAGCAGAAACACAACAGCAGATTGAATAATCATCACCCCATACTGGACGCATTACACAATCGTTTTCATATTGTACAGAACTTGTATCAATTGAAATCTTAGAAGTATATTTCTTAAAGTTTTCTGGTAATCTAGAAGAATATAATACTGTTAAGTTTGGTTCTGGAGAAGGTCCCATATTTTCTAATGTGTGTAAGAAACGATAATCATTTTTTGTTACCATTGGACGTCCATCAGATCCAATACCAGCTACTTCTAATGTAGCCCAAACTGGGTCACCAGAGAATAATTGATTGTATGAAGGAATACGAGCAAATTTAACCATTCTACATTTCATAACAAAATGATCAATTAATTCTTGAGCTTCTTCTTCTGTAATAACTCCAGCTTCTAAGTCTCTTTCAATATAAATATCTAAGAATGTAGAAACACGTCCTACAGACATTGCAGCACCATTTTGAGTCTTAATAGCAGCTAAATACCCAAAGTATAACCATTGAACAGCTTCTTTAGCATTTTTAGCAGGACTTGAAATATCAAAACCATATACTTCAGCCATTTTTTTCATACCATGTAATGCTCTAATTTGTTCAGCTAATTCTTCACGACGACGAATAATATCATCTTTCATAGATCCACTTCCACAAACAGATAAATCATGTTCCTTGAAAGCAATTAATTCATCAATACCATATAAAGCAACTCTACGATAATCCCCTACGATACGACCACGTCCATAAGTATCTGGTAATCCAGTAATAATTTTATTACGACGAGCAGCTCTAATTTCAGGTGTATATACATCGAAAACTCCTTGGTTATGAGTTTTATGATATTCAGTAAAAATTTTGTGTAATTCAGGATCTGGTGTATATCCATAAGTTTCACAAGCTTGTTCAGCCATTTTAATACCACCATAAGGCATAAATGCTCTTTTTAATGGTTTATCAGTTTGTAAACCTACAACAGCTTCTAAATCTTTTAGATCTTCATCAATATATCCAGGACCATAGGCAGTTAAACCAGAAACTACATGAGTTTCCATATCTAATACTCCACCTTTAGCACGTTCTTCTTTTTGAAGTTCTTGTAATTTTCCCCATAGCTTATTTGTAGCATCAGTTGGTTCAGCTAAAAATGATTCATCACCATAATATGGTTTATAGTTATTTTGGATAAAATCACGAACATTAATTTCTTCTTTCCAAAGTCTACCTTTAAAGCCATTCCATTGTTCTTTTTTTAACATGTCTTTTTTTTCCTCCTTGAAATTGTTTGACTGTTAGTTAAGCTTATACAAGGATTTAAATAATAATCCGATAGATTTGCAAGGGATATCATCAAGACTAATTATTCTTTCCGATTGTAAAGCATTTACATTTTAAGAATAACACACACTATTTTTTGGAAAATAACTTCATTTTCCTCTGTTATCCACGCTTGCATTATATTATATTTTGTTTTTACAATTCAAGTAATTTGCACCAAAAAAACAAATTATTTTCAACAAACTTCGTTTACCATATATTATATAATGCTACCCCATTAATGTAAGCTCTTACACAACAGGATTTTTTATTTCATAATTCTTAATTAATCAAGATTTTAAATTATATATTTTATATAAAATTAATCAATTTAATAGTAGATTTTTTTTTTAATTTATTATATAGTATATTCTAAGTTGTCAGGAGGGAACATAATGAATTTAACATTCAACACAGATACTGATTTTGATCAAGTTAAAATGATTATAGGTGATATCATAAAAGATACCGCTAATGACTTTGATTTATTTCTTTCTACTAATTCAATCAAAAATTTATCTGTGCACCTAAGCATTGCAATTATTAGAATAAAATCAGATAACTACATTCCTTTAAGTAATGGTCAAATTACCTCATATAAACAAGAATACAGTTATCCATATGCCAAGATGCTATGTGATCGTCTTGCAAAAAAATTTGAAATTGATTTTCCTGAAGCAGAAATATCTTTAGTTTCAATGTATTTATCTAAAAATCAAAAACTAGATTTAGAGATTAACTCTGGATTTGATCTACTAGACGATAACATTTTTAAAATCATTAATGAAACAATGACTTGTATATATCAAAAATATCATAAAGATTATCGAAAAGATGATAAATTATTCATTGCTATCGGACTACATTTAGAACCCGCATTAGAACGATTAGCCAATAATCAAACAGTTGAAAATCCTTTAAAAGAAGAAATCATAAAACGCCACAAAGAAGAATTCAACTATAGCAAAATTCTAAATGACATAGTAAAAAAAGAAACAGATTTATCATTTAACAAAGATGAACTAGCGTTTATTGCTCTTCACTTTGTTGTAGCTAATAATCGAATTGAAAATTAAAAGTTATAACAATTAAAGGAGACTTCTTATTTTGTTGATTTATTTAACAAAATTTGAAATCTCCTATTTTTATTTACAACCTAGTAAGAAGTAATTCCTAGTAATTTGTATATTATTAGAATTCATTAGACTTTCCTTAACACAATAAGAATATTATATAACCAGTTGGTAACATGACACACTATTACCCCCTACTGATTTGCTTTTTGTTTTTTAGCTAAATTATTTATCAGTTCTTCCATCATATCAAGTAAACTTTTCATCCTAAAAGAATATTAATAATAGATTCTTCTACAACTCTTCATATAGAATAACTCTGTAATATATTAAATCTATTATACTATTCTCTTCTAATAAAACGAAAATATGCTTTATTATAAACTTTTTTTAGAAAAAATAAAAAAGATTAAGATTTTTGGAGTAACTAAGTTACTTATCTTAATCTTTTTATTTTATCAACAACATTATGTTAATGACATTTGCATTAATAGTACGCTATATATCATTAAACCTTTCTTTTCTTATTTTCATAAAAAATAATTGATGCAACTGCTAAACCACCTAATGAATACATCATATTTGTTGTATCTC
>OFHM01000574.1_pt1 | contig 30353 bp, 26 predicted proteins | sample 1521311 | NCBI WGS metagenome assembly OFHM01 (sample SAMEA3504083, study PRJEB24116) | mouse gut metagenome | biome: mouse gut; feature: mouse-associated habitat; material: faeces | place: Denmark | collected 2011 | reverse complement strand
TCTTATTTGCCCTGTTTCACTGGCGCACCCGTAAACGGGTCTACATACTCTTTCATCTTTCAGACTGATCTGGTCATTCATGATATCTTCCTGCAGCTGATTTTGAATGTACTCCCTAATTGCCCCTTCGTACTTCCCTACCGTATCCTGTTGCTTTGGTCGGCGTTCAGGATAGGAGCCTTTCTCATACGGACAGCAGGAACCGGGTTGTGGTGATGGCCCTGCTGTACTGACCGTAGAGGTCGGGGCTGTCAGCCTTGAACGCCTTGCCGTCAAGGCGGATGCTGACTACGTTCTTCCAGGTGGCTTTCCAGCCATCCCCCTGGAGGGTTTCCGTCCCCTGCTCCACCATAGCGGATTTGAGCTTGTCCGTGAGGGCTTCCGCCTCCGCCTCCAGTTCCGCGATCATGGCCCGCACGTCCATCAAGCTCCGGGCGGTGGTGTTCAGCTCGTTCATGCTCATTGTGTGTACCTCCTGTTTTGGTATTAGAGGGCGCATCGGCGGCGGTGGTCTTCTGTGTACTTGCTCCTACGGCTTTCTAAATCCTGTTCCACTCTTGCCTCTGGTTCTTCCCCACGTTGTGGACTTCTCCAGTTGGCCGTTCCCTCCTGGCAATGATATAATAGCATATCTTGCGCACGATATCAATTGACGGAACGTGCAATCTTGCGCACGATATTTTGTTCATTATGTATCTTGCGCACGATTGATGATTGTGCTATAATATAAACATACTGGGAGAGGTTTCCCCGATTTTGGGGACTCCCCCACCAAAAGGAGCGAATGAAGTGGCAGGCAAGACGCAGTACAAGAACACATGGCAAAAGGAGAATGTTGACAGGGTAAACCTGACCATGCCAAAAGGCCGCAAAGACATCATCAAGGCCCACGCCGAAGCCCAGCGAGAGAGCGTCAACGGCTTTATCAACCGTGCCATAGACCACCAAATATCCCAAGACCGCCGTAAAGGCCCCTCAGAGACCCTACAAGGCACGTCTGAGAGTGGAAGTATATCCTTACGCCAGGAAGCCATCCAAACGGCACAGAACGCCGCACAAATGGCCGGGGAGACGGTTTCCCAATTCGTTGAGCGGGCTGTGGAAACACAAGCACAACGGGACGAGGCTTCCTTGAAGCTGGGTATTAACCCATCCACAGGGGGCAAACTTAAAAACGAGGAGGCGTAACGTTATGGCACTACCAGCAGAAAAAGCCCGGTACACATTTGCGGACGTACTCGCATGGGCGGACGATGAACGGGCGGAACTTATTGACGGGGAGGCTGTCTTGATGGCCCCCGCCCCGACCACCGCCCACCAGCTAATCAGCGGGGAACTATTCGGGCAGCTTCATAGCTACCTGAAGGGTAAGAAATGCAAAGTCATTTCTGCACCTTTCGATGTGCGCCTGTTTGAGCAGGACGGAGACAGCCCGGAGGACATTGACACGGTGGTGGATCCGGATATCTCTATTGTGTGCGATCCCTCCAAGCTGGACAAACACGGCTGCAAGGGCGCGCCTGACATGGTGGTGGAAATCCTCTCTCCTTCTACGCAGCGGCATGACCGTTTTACCAAGTTCAGCCTTTACCAGCGGGCCGGGGTGAAGGAGTATTGGATCGTAGACCCGGAGAGTAAGGCGGTACAGTCTTTTGTGTTGGAAGATGGCCGTTACTCCGTGAAGGAGTATGGCACAGCCGGGGATAAGATGAAGGTGAACGTGCTGGAGGGCTGTATCATTGATTTGTCGGAGGTTTTTCAATTGGAGTAAGGCAAGGGCCGGGGTGTTTCCCCGGCCCTCTTTTTTCCCTTATGTTTTCCCTTTAGACGGTTGACCGCATTTTTGTAAATGGTAAGATAAAGTATACCAATTTTCGCCATTGAAAGGATACCAATCCACGCCACAAAAGGGGCCAAATCTCGCCACGAAGTATACCAGGTCAACCGAAGGCAGCCATCTGGTAAAATGAGAGGACACTCACCCAGATGGAGGCCAGAAAGGAATGAAGGGGTATCACGTGTACAGCAAGATTCAGCAATTTCGTTCGGCGGGATTCAGCCAGCGGCAAGTGGCGCGGCGGCTTGGAATCAACCGCAAGACAGTAAAGCGGTATTGGGAAATGCCGGTAGATGAGTACGAGGAAATGAGCAGCACAGTCTGCCGGAAGCAGTACTTGGACAAGTACCAGGCGCAGATTTTGGAGTGGCTGCGGGAATTTCCAGACCTGACAGCGGCCCAGGTATGCGACTGGCTGAGGGAACACTACCGGGAGGAGGTGAGCGAGCGAACAGTATCCCGGTATGTGAAGCAGGTACGGGAAGAATACGGGCTGAAAAAGAGCGCGGCGCCGAGAGAGTATGAGGCGGTGCCGGAGCTGCCGATGGGGAAACAGATGCAGGTGGATTTCGGACAGAAGATGATGCCCAACGTGGACGGCGGGCAGACCAAGGTGTATGTGGCGGCGTTCGTACTGTCCCGGTCGCGGTACAAGTACGCGCAAGAGCAAAACCGGCCCTTTACCAGCGTAGACCTTGTACGGATCTGCCATGACTGCTTCCAATACATGGGCGGGATGCCGGAGGAACTGGTATTCGACCAGGACAGTATCGTATGCGTAAGTGAAAACGCGGGGGACATCATCTACACCTATGAGTTTGAGAAGTTCCGGCAGGAATGTGGTTTGTCCATCCGGATGTGCCGCGGAGCGGACCCGGAAAGCAAAGGAAAAATTGAGAATGTGGTGAAGTACATCAAGGGGAATTTCCTCAGCCACCGGCTGTATGTGGACGATGGCATCCTCAACGGAAGCTGTCTGGAATGGCTGGAGCGGACCGCCAACGCCAAGGTGCATGGGACCACCAAGCTGATCCCAGCGGAGGTATTCCAAGAGGAGCGAGAGTACCTGCGGCCCCTGCCGGTCTGTGACCAGGTGAAGCGCCCGGTGATCTGCCGGACGGTGCGCAAGGACAACACAATTATCTACAACAGCAACCGCTATTCCGTCCCTCTGGGTACCTACACCACCCAGCCAGAGGTGCGCATTGAAACACTTGACGGGGTTCTGTACATCCAGACGATGTTTGGCGAACCCATCTGCGAGCACCGCATCTCCTCCGGGCGGGGGCTGCTGATCCAGAGCCAGTCCCACCGGCGGGACCGCACCTCAAAGCTGGACAAGCTGCTGGAGGAACTGGACACCGAGCTGGACGGCAGGGCCACCGAGTTTTTGACAGCCATCCGCGTGGACAAATCCCGCTATGCCAGGGACCAGTTCCGCCTCATTCATTCCCTGCTGGACCAGTACGGCAAAGAGGCGGCGCTCCAGGCCGTTGGTTTCTGCCAGCGATGCAGGCTCTACAGCGCCAACACTATGCGGGACTACCTGGAGCACCAGGCCGCTCTCTCCTGCGAAACGCGGCCCACGCCAGCCATCCCCCACATCCCGGTGGATGACCCCAAGTACCATGTGACTACACAGAAGCGGCCCCTCTCGGCCTATGCGAAGGTGGGTGATCCCCGATGCTGACCCCCTTGGAACGGGTGAATAACCTGATAGCCGATCTGCGTTATGCCCAGGTGGACTTCGACGCCCTCTTTGCCGGGAAGAACAGCCTTACCCCGCTGGAATCTGTGGAGCTGTTTCTGGCCGAGCAGCAGAGGCTTCGCGTCCTCAAGCAAAACCTCCTGCGCAGAAAGCGGGCAAATCTCCCCGCCGAAAAGACGCTGGATTCCTTTGACTTTGGCTTCCAGCGCAGCGTCTCCAAAAAGCAGATGCTCCGCCTGTCCGATATGACCTGGGTGGAGCAGGCCTTTAATATCTGCTTCCTCGGTCCGCCCGGCGTGGGCAAGACCCACCTCGCTCTCTCCCTGGCTGTCCAGGGCCTCGACTTGGGATACTCCGTGGCCTTTGAAACCCTGGACAATCTCATGACCATCCTAAAGACCGCCGAGATCTCCAGTGCCAGCAAGCGCCGCCTCAAGTATCTCCACAAAGCCGCCCTCGTGGTGGTGGACGAGGTGGGCTTCATGCCCCTCTCGCCCGCCGAGGCCAACCTGTTCTTTGGTTTTATCTCCGCCATGAGTGAGAGAACGTCACTGATCATTACTTCCAACAAGGGGTTTGACGAGTGGGCCGACTTCCTTGGCGACGCTACCATTACCACCGCTATCCTCGACCGCCTCATCCACCGCTGCGAGATTATTAACATGACCGGCTCCAGCTACAGACTGGAGCACCACCAGTCCATTACTAACTAACTTTTCCGCTGGTATACTTCCTGGCGAAACCTCGCCCCGGCACTGGTATACTTTGTGGCGAAATTTGGCCCATTTTTCTTGACTGCTTACAGTTACATTGGTTACAAAGGAAAAAGTTTTGAAAACATCATATCACATTCTCCTGATTGTACTATTAACAGAAAAAAGTTCACAACCTGCCATGAGCCATCAGCCTTTGTACTTTGGACATCGTAGCAAACAACAAATCGCAATCGTTTTACAAAAGATGTAGCAAGTTTTGGCTATCAAGAAATTAGGCTGGTTGCTACCCCGGATTTGCCCAATCTCCTGCTTGTATAATATATTCCGACCAAGCGTAGCTTTGTAACCGTTTTACCAGCACTTGTAGCCAATTCACCTGTACGGATGGTTACGGCATTTTTGCAACTTTTTTGCCGAAATACAAATCCGCCGCCTGCGCAATCCCATAGCATTGCTGGCCAAAGTAAATGCGGTTCAGGTAAGCCGTCAGAATTTCATCCTTGGAATACTTGCCCTCAATGCGGCGGGCCACGGCCATTTCCAAAACCTTGCGATCCAGGGTCTTCCCTCCCAGCTCATAACAATTCCGCGCCAGCTGCATCGTAATCGTGGAAGCACCCTGGGCATAGGACAATGTAGTCAAATTCCGGCAAATGGAGCGGATAATGGAAGAGTACACAATGCCGCCATGTTCGAAAAAGTCTTCATCTTCCCGCGCAACGAAAGCATTCACCAGATTATCGGGCAGTTCATTGCGCGCTACATACACCCGGTCATGATCTGTCAAGGTGCCTATCCACTGGCCGTTGCGATCATATGCGGCGCAATTTTCCAACGGCGCCAAAACCTCGTCCAGCTCATACTGGTCCGCCCTCCATGCATAAACGAGAAGGACGATGATGAAAGCGATAGGAATGAGGCTGAACCACAGCAACAGACGGCCCAGATTGCGAGGCAGCAATCCAAACAGATCATACCATCTTTTACGCCTGTTCTCCATTTCCGGTTTCAATCCTTAAAACGTTTATCGTGCGTCCGGAGGCAAAGACTCTCCATCCTGTTTCCAATCCGGGAATTCCTTTTGCAGGCGGGCCCGGTATTGGGAAGCCTCCGATTTGCGCCCGGCCTTGTCCAAAGCTTCCGCCGCCTTGAAGAGAGCCTTGGGTTTCAGTTCGGCGTCATTGACAAACAGCTCGGCCGTAACACCGTAATGCTTGGCCGCTTCATCAAACTTTTTCTCCGCATAGGAAATATCCCCCAGAACAATTTTCAAGGAAGCCATCAGAGGACCTTCCACGCCCAGAGCCAGCGCATCTTCCGCCGTCTTCCTGGCATCCGCATACTTGCCCAGCCCCAGCAAAATGGAAGCCTTGTCCAGCATGCCGTCCGCACGGCGGTAAGGCTGGTCCTCATCCTTCAGGAAATTGTTGGAAGCCACCAAGGCGCGGTCATATTTTCTGAGCGCCAGGCGCACCTTCGCCAAATTACGCCAAATCACCTTCTTCACATTCTGAAGCTGGTCGTTCTGCGTAGCCCAGGTCATATACTTGTCCGCCGTTTCCAGATCCTTCATCCCATAGGCCTGAAGGCCCAGCCATGCGGGGATGACATCCGGCACACGAGCCACGGCGGAAGGATTTTCCTTTTGCAGGGTTTCCAGGGCTTCCTTCAGTTTATTCACGTCCTGGAGCTTGTGATAGGACAGAACGGAAAGCACATTAACCTGTTCTCCGTATTTCTGGGGATCCAGAGTCTTGGCCTCCGCCATATGGCTGATAGAAGACTTGAAATCTCCCTGGTCAAACGCCGCACGCCCCAGCAGGAAATGGGCTTCAGCCAGAGCGGCAGGAGACGCCTTCGGAAAATTCTGAATCAGGCCTTCATAATACTTCGCCATGTTCGCCATATCCTGGCGTCCCGCATAAATCTGAGCGGCTCTCTGCCATGCGGCGGCAGCTGATTCAGCTTTCGGCCAGCGGGCAATCACACGGTCAAAATCCATCAGCGCCTCAGCTTCCTTCTTGGTCTTGGCATACATGTCCCCGCGCAACGTCAATGCCTCGCAAATGCGGGGATCTTTCGGAAAATCATTGATAAAATCAGTCAGCAGCTTGGCGGCCACACCTCTGTTCCCGGCCTGGGCAATCGCCCATGCGCTCTTATATAAAATATCCGCACGCATCTTCGGGGGCACCTTGTCAAAATCAATGCTGGCATAAAACCGGGCGGCATCCGCCGGATTGGAGCTGAACAGGTTCTCTGCAGCCATCAAGCGCACCATATCATGCAGTTCACTGGTAGGAAAAGCCTTGGCATAATGGTTCAGGAAGCTCTGGGCCCGCTGGGGAAGATCTTTTTGCTTGAGTTCATTATAACACAATAACCGGTAAAAGGAGGCTTGCATGGCCTCCTGCGTATAAGGAACGGACTTTTCCGCTTCCAGAAAGAAATCCGCCGCTTTCCGGTACTCCTTCAATTTATAGGCGGACTGCCCCAGCAGCATCAGCAGACGCACCTGGCCGTCCTTTGTCGGCATCTTTATTCCCTTCTGCTGCTCATACTGGGAAAGTATCTCCCTGTACTTGCCCATATTGTATAGCCCCAGAAGAAGCCCCATTCGGGCCTCCGGCGCCATCTCCTTCAGGGACTCGTCCTTCAAAAGCCGTTCATAAAGGCCCTGGGCTTCCGCAGTCTTTTTCAGTTTGGTGGCCAGCATGGCGGCCTGAAGAGTAGCGATTCCCCTGTTCCTGTTATCCACACCGGGCGTTTCCAGCACCTTGCGATATTCGGAATAAGCTTCTCCCAAGCGTCCCGTATCCGCACACAGGGCGGCATATCCCATCCGGGACACCAGAACAAACTTGGCATCCGCTTCCGGATTGCCCATCACCGCACAAAACATGGTGGCGGCTGCCTCCGGATTACCGCTGGAAAGAAACAGGCGTCCCAGACGGTACTGGGCGTCCACCTTCAAATCATTCTGTTCCGCATTGCGAATCACGAGCTGGTAATACTGGATGGCCTTATCTATCTCCCCGGCAGAAGAAGCATCCGTCGCCAGACGGTAGGCGGAGGCGGCAACCAGGGCGGGGCTGCCCGTCTGAATCAATCTGAGGAACAGGCCATGTGCCTCATCTTTCCTGCCCAGCTCCTCCAAACACATGGCAGCACGATACTCCGCCAGAGGAGCCTGGGCGGACTGGGGAAAACGTTGGGTAAATTCCAGATATTTACGCAAGCTTAAATCAAGAAGGCGTCCATATTCCTGCCGGTTCTCCTTCGTAGCCGGAGCCTGGGCCTGCTTGTACAGCATGTCCGCCATATCCAGCGTATCCTGCTCCGGATTAGCGACCAGCGGACCATCCGCGATGGGAGCGGCATCCGGAATATTTTCCTGGGCGGCGGAAAACATCGCCAAAGTTATTAAACCTGCATTAATGGAAAAAAACGCTTTCATGAAGCCTGGGAATTGGAAACATTGATTGAAGATGGAACCGGAGGACGCGTGGAAAAAGAAACGTTATTCAGCCCGGCCTTCAGACATGCGTCCATCACATGCACCACCACGCCGGATTCCGCCTTCTCATCCACGCGGATACGGACGAGCATGGTTTTGTCCAACCGGGCGACGGAAAAAAGTTTGTCTTCCAGCTGCGGCATTGTGTAATGCTGGCGGTTGATTACCACGGTACCATCTTTACGGATATTCACGATAATTTCATTGGACACGTTTTCACCGGGCTTGGGAGTCTCTGCTGAAGGAAGATTGATGGAAAGATCCGGTTCATCATCCTCAAATGTCTGGGTTACGATGAAAAACACCAGCAGCAGAAATACGATGTCCAGCATGGGGGCCAATTGAAACCCGATGGGACTGGGCATTTTATAATGAAATTTCATACATTCTTCCGGTGAGGTGGAGAAGTGGATGCGTTCCGGCTAGAGCCCACGCACATCGCGCAGGGAAGTGGGATCTACGGGGACTTTGGGAAGTTCCTCTTCATGAAAAGCCCCAGCTGCACCGACTCGTGGCTTCTGAAGCTGGGTGGCAACTACGGAAACACTGTGCGTGACGGCTGCCTCCAGGTCTCCCACCCGTTTGTGTACACGGCTGCGGAAATATACATAGGCCAGGATGGCGGGAATGCCAAGCATCAGGCCGCCCGCCGTCGTAATCAAGGCTTCCGCCACGCCGCCCGCCATGTCGATGCGCTGCTTGCCCCCGGAAAAATCACCGTTGGCAATCTCAAAAAAGGTTTTCATCATCCCGACCACGGTTCCCAACAGACCCAGCATGGGGGCTACGGCGCCAATATCCGACAGCCAGGAAATCTGGCGGCTTAGGAACCCCGCCTGCCGTCCTCCTTCCGCAGAGGCTATCTCCCTTACCTCCTCAAACTGGGCGGAGGGATTGCGCAACATGAAGTTGGCTACAGTCAACATCACGCGAGCGTAGCAGGAATCTCCATTCTTGCAGAGGATGGAAAGTCCCGTGTAATCCCGTTTGCGAATGAAAGATTCCGCCTGTTCCACCAGTTTGGTAGGCAGGACGGCGGAAGCTCGGGTAGAAAAACAGCACATGACCAGCACCACTACTCCGGCGATGGATAACAAAAGCAGCGGCCACATGATGAAACCGCCTTTCATGAACAGTTCGGAAAGGGGATAATTTCTATCTCCCACTACAAAATCCATGGCGGCAGCCAGCGTGGTAAACGGTACAGGATTCATACAAAAGACATAGGGGATTATACAGAAGAAGTTTTCCTAGGCAAGCCAAGTAGCCGTAATACAGTACGTTTCCGCAGTTCCATTTCTTGCCTCATATGGCATAATGCCTGCGTGGCAGACCGCGAGAAACCAACCCTGAAAGCACTCTGGAGGGAAACTCCGCACAAACCAGGCGTTTATATCATGAAAGACGCCCGGGGAAATACCATCTACGTGGGCAAAGCCAAGGATCTTCACCGCCGCCTGGGCAACTATTTTTCTCCCACGGGAACCACACTCTCCAATCATAAGACAAGAGCGCTCATTAACGCTATTGCGTCATTTGATTATTTTGAAACCAGAAATGACCAGGAGGCTTTTCTGCTGGAAAGCAAACTGATTAAACAATATCGTCCGCATTACAATATCCAGATGAAGGACGACAAGCGCTACCCCCTGCTGAAAATTCCGAAGGGGGAAAAACTGCCTCGTTTCCAGCTGGCGCGAGTGCGCAAAGATGACGGAGCGCGCTACTTCGGCCCCTTTGTCCACTCCCAGGCTCTTTACGCCACGCAGGAATGGCTCAACCGGCATTTCCGGCTGCGAACCTGCAAGACAAAAAATCCGGGAATCCATGACTTCAGGCACTGCCATGCGGATGTGATTCGCAACTGCTCCGCTCCGTGTATTGGCCGCATTTCCATCAATGATTACAACCGGAACTTTGACCAGGCGGTGCGTCTGCTGGAAGGAACGGGCAGAAAAAGCACTCTGGACGAACTTACCAGGGAAATGATGGAAGCCGCCGATGAACTGGACTTTGAACGTGCGGCATACCTGCGGGACATCCGGGACAATCTGGTCAAGGTACTGGAACCCGCCCGGCGGTTCCGAAAAGGAACTCCCGATCTTCCCGGCACCGTTCATCCGGAAGAAGACATGAAGGAACTGGGGGTGGCCCTGGGATTAGAATCTCCCCCAACCATCATGGAATGCTTTGACATTTCCAATGTCTCTTCCAACCATATCGTAGCCTCCATGGTGCGCTTTACCAACGGCAGGCCGGATAACAAAGCCTACCGTCGGTACCGTATACGTACTGTGGACGGACAAAATGACTTCGCCTCCATGTCGGAAGTCATCCGGAGGCGTTACTCCCGCATTCTGGCGGAGAGCGACGCCGTAGCCTCACGGCAGGCGGACATGACCCTGTACCAGTGGCTTAAGAAACTCAGCGCGGAAGGAAAAGCCCCCATCAAAGTTCCAGATCTGGTAGTCGTGGACGGAGGTAAAGGACAGCTTTCCTCCGCTCTGGCCGATTTGGAAGCCATCGGCCTGGGAGACATGCCCATCGTAGGCCTGGCCAAGCAGAGGGAAGAAATATTTTTTCCCCACCAGTCCCAGCCCCTTTGCCTGCCTCACAGCACGGGAGCCCTCAAACTCATGCAGCGCATCCGCGACGAAGCCCACCGCTTCGCCAACGGCTATAACGAACTGCTCTACCGCAAACGCATGCGGGAAAGCGCCTTGGACGACGCCCCGGGCATGAGCGCCTCAAAAAAAAGACTGTTGCTGGAAAAATTCAAATCCGTAACTGCCATTAAAAAGGCGGACCCGGCTTCTATCGCCGCCATCCGCGGCATTTCGGAAACTTGGGCCCGCACCCTGCTGAACTACCTTAACTCATCTTCCAACTCCTGACTTCTCATGCAATTCCTGATTCTGGCTGCCGGAAAGCCTTCTCTAGGCTACGCCAAGGAAGGCGTGGAACTCTATCTCAACCGCCTCAGGCCCTTCGGCAAAACGGAACTCAAGCTTGTCAGGGACGGAAGCTCCCAAGACGTTTCTAAACGTCTGCTGGCCGCCAGCGAGGGTTGCCTGCGCATCGCCATGGACGAACGCGGAGAACTTTGGACCACAAGAAAGCTAGTCGACCTGGCAAAGGACTGGCAAATGCATTCCGTACGCCGCATCGCGTTTCTCATCGGAGCCTCAGACGGTCATACGGAAGAATTGCGGTCCCGGTGCAATCATATCCTGTCCTTGAGCAAATTCACCCTTCAACATGAACTGGCGCTTGTTGTCCTGCTGGAACAGCTTTACCGCTGCCACACTATTCTGGCAGGAACACCATACCATCGGTAACCCTCGTCAACCAACCATTCCTGCGCTGGGAAACCTCCCCCCCCCTTCACAGCAAATGCAGGAAAATCATTGAAAGCTGCCGTAAGCAACCCAACCAGAAAAAGCTTTTTAAAAACGCGTGAAGCAGTAAAAAGCAAAATTCTTCCTGCAACAAAAAAGGAGCACTCCACAGGGAGTACTCCTTTTCCGAGAAAGAAATGGTAAAGCCAGTTCCTTCGCAACCAGCCAAGCTTAACGCTTGGAGAACTGATAACGCTTGCGGGCTCCAGGACGACCGGGCTTTTTACGTTCCTTCATGCGGGAATCACGGGTCAGAAGACCGAATTCACGAAGCTGGGAACGGGAAGCTTCATCAACCTGAACGAGAGCACGGGCGATCGCCATGCGAATGGCTCCCACCTGTCCGTGAATACCGCCGCCCTTGGTAACGACGTTCACATCAAACTTGTTCATGGTATTGGTAACCTGAAAGGGCTGAAGAACAGCATTCTGCAACTGAACGGTAGGAAGATATTCCTCAAAACCGCGGCGGTTGATCGTGATGCGGCCGGAACCTTCAGTAAGCCAAGCGTGTGCAATGGCGGTCTTACGACGGCCGGTGGCGTTGTATGGGGTTGTCTGACTCATGTCTGAAAAATCAATTAGAGAGTAATGGCAGTGGGCTGCTGGGCTTCATGCGGATGGCTGGCGCCGGCATAAACCTTCAGCTTGGTCATTTGCTGACGGCCCAGGCGGGTGTGAGGAACCATGCCTTTAACAGCCAGTTCCAGAAGAAGTTCAGGGCGGCGAGCACGAATCTTACGGGGGGTGTCCACCTGCTTACCGCCAACGTAACCGGAGAAACGGGTATAAATTTTGGCATTTTCCTTGTTACCGGTCAACACCACCTTGTCCGCGTTTACGATAATGACAAAATCGCCACAATCAACGTGGGGGGTGAAAATTGTCTTGTTCTTGCCACGCAAAATGTTAGCCGCTTCAACGGCAACACGGCCGAGCACCTTGTCGGCAGCGTCTATAACATACCATTTGCGCTCTACTTCTTGCGGTTTGGCTGAGAAGGTCTTCATGGTTCAATTCTTCGTTCTCGTTTTTCGGCATCCTGCCGTTATCTTCCAATTCGGGGGCGCATTCCTAATGATTATTCACGTAAATGTCAAATACTTTTTCTCTTTTACAGCCTTTTTCCCGTCCCTCTCCATAGAATTGTGTTTTATTTGCACAACTTCCGCATTCAGGACTTGCCCTTGCAAAAATATGGTCTATCATTCGCCTGCGCGGGATTTGCACACGCGTTCATTTTAACTTTACAAGGAGAGTCCTATCAGCCCGAATCCAAGATCCAGCAGCCGCCCCAGCGGCGGACAAAATTCCCGCCCCGGTTTCAGACCGACCGGCACCAGTAACCGTCCTGGACAATCCAGGCCTTCCGGCAATGGCACAGGAGCGGCACGGTCGGCCGGACAGTCTGCAGGACCGGGAAATTCCAGAACAGGGGGAGGAAGCCGCCCCGGAGGTAACGCCAACAGGCAACGCCCGCAAGGAGGCGGAGGACGCCACACCAAGGGCAGAAAGAATTTCAATAAATCAGAGTCCAAGGAAGAAAACTCCGAAAGTGAAATTGAAGTGGAAGGCACCATCTGCGCCGTACTGGCAGGAACCATGTTCAAGGTGCGCCTTCCCAACGGGCACGAAGTGCTGGCCCATATTTCCGGCAAAATGCGCAAACGCTTTATTAAAATCGTGGTAGGGGACAAAGTGCGTATGGAAATGTCTCCTTATGACATGACCAAAGCGCGCATCACGTTCCGCATCGGTTAGCTGCTCCCTGGTCCGCTTCTTTTTAAAAACCTTCTCCGGCTTGCAGGAGAAGGTTTTTTAGCTTACAGTAAAGGCTGCCTCTATCAGTATGCCATGAAAGTTTGCTCCACGGAAAATATGCAGATCGCGGAACGCGAGCTCATCGTTAGCGGAACACCAGCCAGAACCCTGATGAAACTGGCCTCTGCCGGTATTGCGGAATCTCTCATGCAGTTCTTCCCCGACCCGGGATTGTGCGTAGCCTATGTGGGCAAAGGGAATAACGGGGGAGATGCCCTCACCGTCCTTAACATACTGAAACAACATGGCTGGGAAATAGGCTTCCGAACCGCTTACCCGCGCAACGAATGGAGCGAACTTTCCGTGCGGCAGTTGGCGGAAATATCTCCTCCCCCTCAGGAATACCAGGCCCCTCCCCTTCCCCGTACGGGAAAACCTATGATCCTGCTGGACGGCCTGCTAGGAATAGGGGCAAAGGGAATGCTCCGCAGGGAAATCTCCGCTCTCTGCGCGGAAATGAACTATATAAGAAACCGTTGCGGGGCTGTACGTACCGTGGCTATTGATATCCCCACCGGAGTGGATCCAGATACGGGAATGCCTCAGCAAAATGCAGTGGAAGCAGATTTCACCATGTGCATAGGAGCCGTTAAGCAGGGCCTGCTGGACGATGACGCCACCCTGTTTGCCGGACGCTTAGTCTGCATTGACCTTCCCGGTCTTCACGTACAGGCGCTCCCCGCCACGGAACTTATTACCTCCTCACGGCTTACCAAATTCCTCTCTGCAAGACCCTATACGGATTATAAGAACAAACGCGGGCACATTGGCGTCATAGCTGGCTCTGAAGGAATGCTGGGTGCGGCCCGGCTCTGCTGTGAAGCAGCTCTCCGGGCAGGAGCCGGTCTGGTTACACTGCACGTTCACAAAAACGTCTATCCCTTAATCGCTCCATCCATGCCTCCGGAAATCATGGTCAGACCCGTGGACAGTTACGCAGATATCTCCATTCGCACATTCAGTGCTTTCCTCATTGGCCCAGGTATCGGTTCCGTATCGGAGGAAGATGCGGAAGCCATCCGCCTCATTCTGGAAACAGGTACCCCCACTGTTTTGGATGCGGACGGGCTGAATCTGGCCGCGGCCATGCAGTGGAACTTGGGAGAACACGTTCTGGCTACTCCCCACCATGGAGAAATTCGCAGACTTCTGCCAGATGCAGACAACTATGCCATCCGGGCAGACATTGCCGACTGCTTTCTGGCAGAACATGAAGCCGCCCTGGTTTACAAGGGAGCACGCACCATCGTCACCCAACGGGGAAAACCTCTTTTTTATAACATCACTGGGGATCCCGGCATGGCAACTGCCGGTCAGGGAGACGTGCTGGCAGGTATTTGCGGAGGCTTTATAAGCCAGGGGGAATCCCTGCTGGTTTCCGCCGTTCTGGGCGTCTACCTGTGTGGCCGAGCTTCCGAAATGGCAATCTCCGCCGGAGAAGCCACCCAGCAAACATTGACGGCAGGGGATACGCTGCGACATCTGCCTTCCGCCATTCTTTCTACCGCACGCCTCTGTTATTGAAATGACCTACCGCAAACTTCAGGAACTGCCCTCTCAGTCTCTGCCCAGAGAAAAATTGCTCCGCCAAGGAAGGCACAGCCTCAGCAACGCGGAACTGCTTGCTATCTTTCTCCGAATGGGGATCAAGGGGAAAAATGTGTTGGACATGTCCTCGGATCTGATTCAGTCTGCTGGCTCTCTAGATGCCCTAGCTCATATGGAAGCTGCTGAAATAGCGAACATTTGCAAGGGAATAGGCATGGCGAAAGCCGCTACGCTGAGCGCTGCCTTTGAACTGGGAGCGAGGGCTCTCCGAGAAACTCTGTCACGTCAACCCATTCAAACACCGGAAGATGTCTATGATTATCTGACTACAGCCATGCGCTGGAAGGAAAAGGAGACGGTACTCGTTCTGCTGCTGGATACCAAGTGCCGCCTCATCAAACCCGTGGAAATATCCAGCGGGACCTTGAACGAATCCATTGCTCATCCACGTGACATATTACGCCCCACTGTCATTCATAACGCCTATGGCTTCATCCTTGCCCACAATCATCCCAGTGGAAATCCAGCCCCCAGCCGTACGGACGACCTCCTGACCGAACGCGTGCGGGAATGCTCCAAATTATTAGGCGTTCGTTTTCTGGATCATGTAATCATTGGTAAACCGACCGAAACAACCAACAAAAATTATTATAGTTACAACCATCCTGGCGGAGACCGCCTTAAAGACCCCGGTCAAGAACGCACCCTCTATCACTGAACAGCCGCCTATCTGAATTCCCGCCTCTTCTCTTCCTATCGAAAATAAGAGCCTCGTCTGCCGACGAGGCTCTTACTGAAAAACTGGCGGAGAGAGTGGGATTCGAACCCACGGTGGGTTTTAAAGCCCACGTTCGATTTCGAGTCGAGTGCCTTAGACCAGCTCAGCCATCTCTCCACTTGGAAACCGGAGGCGGTTGTATCCGGTTTGTCGGATACTGTAAAGAACAGAATCACCGTCCAGCGTCATTCGGATGCCGTTAACGTCTCGGCGAGGCCAACGGGCCGAGCGTTGCTTCCGCCTCAAATCTTTGGGTCTTATTATGAGGAAGCGCACTCTTTTCCGGACCGGGAGGCGGCTGCGGCACACGCTCCCTCTCCTGCGGTTCCATCAACCAGGAACAGGAAGAGACCAGAAGAATAGAAAAAGACACAAACAAAAAGGAGATTGCAAATCGTTTCATCATTTCCTTTTAAAAAGTTGAACCCCATTATGCCGGACGACACAACGGGGTTCAAGGAAAATACGTGGCAAACCTTTATTTGGCGGACTGACGGGGACGCAGGAGTTGTACTCTATCGCCGGGTTGAATACTCATACCAGACGGTACGCTGTCTTTAATAATGTCAGCTACCGTCTGATTTTTCTCCAGGGAAGTTACCTTTAATTTACCAATGCTGCGACCTTCACGGGTAACAAGAAGAACCGTATTTGGATCAATACTACTGCCCTGTCCGGCCCCAATCACAACAAAACCCCACTGCGGATCCACGGATAGAACGGGATACTCTTCCCCATTTTTGGCAAGAGCAGCTCGGTATTCAGCTTGCTCCTTCTGGCGGCTAGCCAGCTCAGAAGCTTGTTCTGCCCGTCTCTTGGAAGCCACTTCCGTAGCACTTTTAATCTGGTCAATATCTTCCTGGAGCTTCTTATTGGAAGCTTCCAAAGATTCCATCTTCTCCTGGATTTCCTGTACGCTGGAAACACCGAAATCTTGCAACTTGCTCTTTAATTCCTCAATCTGTTTATTGATTTTGGACAAGTCCGCATTCAACTGCACTTCTTCTTCCTTCAACTCCGCTTCCTTGGAAAGCTGTTCATCACGCTGCTGCGTCACGGAAGCCTTGTTGGAAATCAGACTAAGATTTTCTTCCGCTGCCAAGCCACGATTCTTAATCATGTCGTTGCGCAAGCTTGTCCAAGTACGTATTTCCTTGTCCAAGGTCTTACGATACGAAATCATTTCTTTAAAATCCTGGTACTGGCCATTAATACCGAAAAGGCCGCTAAGACCGGAGAACCAGGCGCCCGCCCCTGCTGCAAGAATCAATAAAACTACTAAGACAGTTTTCATTGTGTATGTATGTGAGAGTGTATGGAGTGTATTGAACCGGAAAAATGCTAGGGACGAACAGATACAACGACGTCTCCGGCTTCAACACGTTCGCCGGCGGTTACCGTACTTGGTAGAATAGTGGCCGTGGAAACACGGGATTCAACAGCGTTTACGTCAAGCTCGGCAATTTTGTTGCCGTCCCTCATGACGGCCAACTTGGAACCGGGCACCACGCCCAGATCGGCGGCTCCTCCGTCAATCACAACTACATTAAAATCGTGAATCACCTGGGAAACCCTCGTTTTCAGGTTGGGCGGAGAAAGGCGGGCATCCTGGTCGGCCTTGAGCTGACGAAGAGCGGCATTATTCACAACAAGCTGTTCGGTTTCAGCAACGATGGCATCATGTTTTCCCTGTTCCGCCTGCTTAACCACTTCCAACTGCTTGGACTCTTCTTCCAGCCCCTTGATTCTGTCAGCAATGGCTTGGATACTTTCCATATCCTTGCTCTTGGATTGCAATTCCGCCAAAGCGGTTTGCTGCGTTTGAAGGTCAGATTTCTTGGCCTCATTGGCTGAGGCCAATTCCTGATTCTTTACTTCCAGTTCATCCTTTTCCTTGGTTAAAGCATTGATGTCATTCGTCAGAGCCTCATTCTTCACCAGGAAATCGACATATTTCGTCTTTTCTTCCGTAAATTCGCCACGAAGGCCGTTCAGGTTCTTGTAGCGGGAAGCACATTCCCTACGCTCCTTGGTTAGAGCTTCCTCGTTATCAAGATAATACATGGCTCCTCCGAGAAGAGCAATGACCAAGGCTGCTATTGATACTTTGACCCACATAGGAAATTATAGAGATGAGAAGGTTCCTGTTACTTTTGTGAGATTGGCATGAACATTTTCAGATTTCAATATCAAAATGACATCCTCATTGTTTTCTTGATATTTTTTTCAGGCAAGCTCCGTAGCGGGAGTGTGCAAGAACCGTTTTATCAACATTTTAAAACAATTACTCTCTATTTTCTTTTCAAACGGGAACTCATCTTCTAGTCTTTCTGAACCGTGAGTTACCAGGTCTTTGCCAGAAAATACCGTCCTCTGACATTCAATGACGTCCTTGGACAGGATCATGTCGTCCGGACGTTGAAAAACGCCATTGAGCACAACCGTCTCGCCCATGCCTATCTCTTTGTAGGTCCCCGTGGAACGGGAAAGACATCAACCGCAAGAATTTTTGCGAAAGCTCTAAACTGCAGCGGTGGGCCCAAAGTGGATTTTGACCCGCATGAAGATATATGTGAAGAAATTGCGGAAGGGCGGAGCCTGGATGTTCTTGAAATAGACGGAGCATCCAACCGCGGCATTGATCACATCCGGGATCTCAGGGACAACGTACGGTTCGCTCCGAGCAGAGGAAATTTCCGTATCGTCTATATAGATGAAGTGCACATGCTCACTAAGGAATCCTTCAACGCCCTGCTCAAAACGCTGGAAGAACCGCCACCTCATGTCAAATTTATTTTCGCAACCACGGAACCCCACAAAATACTGCCAACCATTCTATCGCGATGCCAGCGCTTCGACCTGCGCCCCATCCCTTCTGAAATCATTGCAGAACACCTGCTCCATATCGCTTCTGCAGAGGGAGTAAGTTTGAGCAGGGAAGCAGCCTTTGCTGTCGCCAAAGTGGCGGATGGAGGTATGCGGGATGCACAATCCATGCTGGACCAGCTTGTTTCCTTCTGTGGAGATCATATTGAAGAACAGCAGGTACTCCACATTTTCGGCATTACTTCCCGGGAGACCGTGGCCCATGCTCTGGCGCTTATTTTGAACAAGGAACTTCCCTCTCTCCTGCATCTTCTGCATGAACAGGCGGAAGCAGGAAGAGACATGAGCCAGTTCCTTTCCGAAATTATCTCCGCCGTGCGTGAAATTCTGGTCTCTAAAGTAGATCCAGAAGCCAGCTTTGATTCTCTCCCGGAATCCTCCAAGGAGGAACTCGCCGAATTGGTCAAACGCACCCATACGGACAAAATCCTGCGTTTGGTGGAAGTTCTGGCGGAAACGGAAGATAAAATGCGCTGGTCCACCAATAAAAGGCTTCATCTGGAAATGGGCCTGATTAAAGCCGTTCATACTCTGGCTGAGGCCAGCATCAGCGATATTATCATGGCGTTGGAAGGTGCTCCGCTAGCCACCGCGGCACCGGCCTCTTCTTCAGATCTTGCTTCACAGCAGGAACCAAGTACATTTATTTCCTCCGCCACGGCACCCACTCCGGCCCCCCGGCAAAACATCCAGTCTCCTGTTGCTGCAACAAACCCAACCCCAGCTACGGAAGAACATTTGATGGATCCGATTCCAGATTTTTCTGTGTCCTCCCCTGCTTCATCTCCCGCAGTACAGAAAATTCAGAGCACTGACGCTCAAGCTTCTCCCCATCCTACGCAGGAAGCCGAACCACAACAGGAAACTCTTACACCCGCTGCCCCCCCCACCTCTCTTGCCGTTGCAGAGGAAGAATTTCCCTACTCCGCCACTAAATTGCGGACAAAAACCGTACCTGCCTCCGAAGAAATCACCCGGCATCCAGACTCCGATGCCTCCGATGTGTCGAAATTTCCTACGGATTCTCCAGAGCCTACTTTTATGGATCCAGAGGAAAATCTTCCTCTGGAAAGACGAACTAACAGTTTCTTTGACAATCTATTCGATACTCCAAGCACATCATCCCAAACCCAGGCACCCGTAGAAAAAGAGGAACCGGCAGTTCTGTCCCAACAATCAGGAAGAACAATCACGGAAGAAGACTGGAAAACGGTGTTGGAACAAATGTCCGCCAGATTCCCTCTTCAAGCGGACTTTCTAGCCAACAGCGTTTTTTCCGGTTATGATGGTGTAGCAGTCGCCATTTCTTTTCATCCTTCTGACCGTCAGGGGATGGACAGTCTTGGAACCGGCCCTCTGCGAACAGCTTTGGAAGCTGCTCTTTCCCAATATATTGGAACCTCTGTTACTATTTCTATCCGTCAGGATTTCTCCATTCCCGAACCCGTGCAGGAAGAACTGGCTCCTCTGCCTGCACCACCTCCTTCCGCATCCACCATTCCTGCACCTAAACCTCATACCCCGCAGAAAAAAACCGCAGAGCCTGTTCAGGAAGCTTCCAAAGAGGAAAATGAAGATAACTCTTACTACACGGATCCGCTGATTGATGCTGCTATGGAGATTTTCCGGGCTCGTATCATTTCCCAATAGTCAACTCATCCACCCAGACACAACGACCATGAACATAATGAAAATGATGAAACAGGTCCAGCAAATGCAGGCAGGGCTTGCGGCCGCTCAAGAAAAACTCGCCTCCCAAACCGTTACAACGGAAGGAGCTGGAGGAAAATTGAAAGTTACCGCCACCTGTGACGGCAACCTCACGGAACTGGTCATTGATCCTTCCATCATTGACCCGTCCGATTCAGAATTTCTCCAGGAGCTTCTCCTTCAAACCATCAATGCAGCTATTGCCAAGGGTAAGGAAACAGCCGCGGCGGAAATGAAAAAGCTGACAGGAGGCCTGGATCTCCCTCCAGGCATGGGCTTCTAATCTGTCACCACAGTGCATCGGCTCAGAAGACGCAAACATCTGGCAGAACCTCTGCCAACGCTATCCGGAGTCAACCACTTGGGAATAGCGCTGGGTGGCGTCTCTCTGTGCCTGTGGGTCATCGTCGTCACTATTTTCTGGACCGGTTCAGACACGATGGCTTTTGCAACGTCACTGCCCATATGGGCTTGCTGTCTCATTTTCTCCTTTCCGGCGCTCATTGCATGGCTGGTCTTCGGTTCCCGGATCGGTCTGCTTGGCATTATCGTCTGGGTTGCGTACGGCATCGTCATTACAGACTTTCTCCCGCCCATTGCCAGAACTGGAATGGAATACTACAAAATGCCGCCATCTCCGGATGCCAGGCAAATAAGGGTTCTTACCTTGTACGAGGGCTGCGAGGAACCCCCTCCCATTGAACAAATATCCAAACTCCGTGCAGATGTCATTTTCGTCCAAGGCTGCAGCAACTATAACCGAACACTCAAATTTGCCTACAGTATTTTCGGTAGAACCTCTTATATCAAGCAAATAGGAAGTTGCGCGATCATTGTAAGGCACGGTCAGATTGGTCCAGCCCAGAGCATCACGGACACAGCCGGTTTGATTGTAGACTGGATACCGGAAAATTCCTCCTTGGCGATTCGGCTCATCAACATCAGTCTGGAACCTTTTGAACATCGCTTCGACCTGTACTCCCCCGCCTGCTGGAAATATTTCCATACACTCCGCTTCATCCACCGTAAACAACTTCAATACCTGTTTGATACCCTGAGGGAAGTAGGAACCCAGCATGGAGAACTTCCCATTATCATGGCCGGGAACTTCAGCGCTGCCCCTCAATCCCCAATTTTCTCCAAACTCAGTTCCGACTTTCAGGATTGCTTCAAACTGAAAGGTGCCGGTTACGGAGCTACGCAACCTGTCAATTTCCCTCTATTACGCCTAGACCGAGTTTTTTGCACGCCGCCGCTCAAACCTGAAAGAGCCAGTACTGTGCTGATACCGGATACTATCCGCCGTTCTATCGTAGCAGACATTGCAATTCCCTGATCTATACCCCTTACAGCACGGCAACGCCGTTCCTCCTCAGGAAAAATCTTGCCTGTAAAAAGCAAAGATTTCCGGCATCTACAACGTCTTTAATGCACGGGAAATAGCAGGAAAAAGCTGTTTCTTTCGGCTTACCACATCAGTAGCGGAAAACAAATTAGGGCCAAGCCGCTCGTACTCGATATTTTCCAGAGCTTCTTCATCCCCGACGGCCAGCAACATGGAATCGTGAGTAACGATATCCGTAACCAAAAGGCAAGCAAGCTTCAGCCCCTCTTTCTCCACCAGCTTCCGAAGTTCCCTCACTAAACCTTCCTGGACATCTTCCAAGCCAAACATACCAATTTCCTCAATCTGGGAAATACTGATCTTATGCCCGTACTCAGTAAAAGTCTTCCTGTCCGCCTGAATAATAACGGAAGGTTCAGTTTTGGAACGCAACAGAGAACCGGTAGCAAAAAACTCCTCTGTAAACTTCTTGGCATCTATTTTGGCAATCCCTGTCAGCCATTCCAACATTTCCCTATCTGCCCGAGCCGCCGTAGGAGATGTCAAATTCAGGGTATCTGAAAGAATCCCCGCGCACAGGCAGACCGCTACAGCCTGGGAGGGTTCCACATTACGATGGTAAAATCTGCGTGCCACCAAGGTGGATGTGGATCCTACGGGTTCATTCAAAAAACGGATTGGATCCCGTGTAGAAAGCTGGGTACCCAAACGGTGGTGATCCATCACCTCCACAATCTCCGCCTCCTCCACCCCCTTGACGGCCTGAGAAAATTCATTGTGATCCACTAAAGCCACACGTGTACGGGGCGGATCCACCAAATCCGTCTTACTCAGTACACCAATTATTTTGTTCGTCTTGATACTCATCACAGGGAACAATGCCTGCTTGCGCTTTACGGCAGCCTGCCTCAACTCGGGCAACGGCATATTCTCCGGAAAAACGGTGTAATCCTTCTGAACCTGCTCCCTCACCTTCCGGGAACAACGGATCAACTGGCCAACACTGGCCGTATCCCAGGGAGTACTCAAAATACATGTTCCCGTCGTCTGGGCCGTCTCAATAATGTCCAAGGAAGGGAAAGCACCGGACGTGGTCACCAAAGCGCGTACGCCATGTTCTACTGCATATAGCTGCACATTCGGACGGTCCCCACAAATAACAATCAGATCCCGGACAATCCCTTTTCTCCTGTAATTTGCGAGCCTTGTTCGAACGCTGGGTTCACTGGAAGCACCCACCAGCAGAATATTCTGCGTTTCTTCTTCACTTAAGGATTCCCCGGTCAGACATTTTCCGTCAATGGTGGTGGCGATATTGCTCAGGCTGGAAAAGACGGAGCGCACATTCATCTCCGTCATATTCAGAGGCATGAGCAGGCTCAACAAATCAAAATAACGCAATAGGCCATGAAGGTTGTAATCAGCGTCAATAACCGGTATGGTTTGAAGGGAATTTTCCGTCATCCTTCGATACGCCGTCAGGAATGTATCGTCCGGACTTACGCTAATCACATCACGACGACAGATTGTCCCGGCGGTGGGCGTCACGTCATGAATCAGTATCGGCTCCGGCACTCCTGCCTTTTCCAATACCCAGGATGTTCTCAGCGTCATTTCCCCACATCTGGCGGCAACCGCACCAGGTTCGCCATGAGTTCTTAAAAACTCCGCATTCCCTATGGCTGAACAAATAGCATCCGTATCCGGATTCTGGTGGCCGATCACATAAACGGGCCTATTCTCTGTCTTCTCCGGAAGCATCTTTATATTTCCTTGTACAGGTTAATCTATATTCAGCCTGACGGGCACCACCACCTTGGAAGCAATGGGCACACCGTCCTTTTCCGCCGGATAAAAAGTCCAATTCTCTCTCACCCAACGCATAAAAAGGCGGTCCAATTCCGCATTTCCCGTTGACTGAAGAAGATTGACGGATGAAGGTTCCCCATGGGAATTTACTCCAACCACTACTTTCACCACGGCATTCACCTTCCCGACTTTAGAAGAATTGACGGAATTGGGCAAGGACGGAGCATGTTTATAACGCACCTTTTTATCAGGAGAAATATTCTGATCCGGTTCCGGACGCCCCGGCAGGGATACCGCCGGGCGCTTCACAGGCTGCCTTCGCTTTACTTCATTCATGGAAATCCGCATGGCGGCGAGCTCCTCCGGCAAGAGTTCGGAAGGAGCTTCATCCAAAAGAAAATCCTTCATTTCGGAACAATCTTCATTTTCCGGCAGCTTCATCGCCAATAAGTCTTCATCTGACGCAATCTCCGGAACAGGGCTGACTGTGGAAGGAGCTGCAACCGGAACAACAGATGTAGGCTGAACTTCTTCCATCTCCTGAGAAACTTCTTCGGACGGGGACACAAACGTCATTTCCACTTCCCCACCCTGGACGGAGGGAAACCACATATCCTGCAAATGTATGGCTACAAGCACAGCACACAAAGCCACCTGAACACCCACTGTCACTGCCACCGCAATCAACATTGCGGATCTGGAAGTGGAATGGGGAGTGAATTTTACAATTCCAGGCTTTTCATCCATAAAAAACGGGCAGGGAATGGGGATGCACCTGTTCAATATATCAGCCCCTTCCCTTTGACAAGCTCATGCACAGCCATAAGCAGGCCGTTATCATTTTGTTATTTGCAAAAAATACATGAACATCAATAATTCAATGCCTCTCGAATGCGCTGAGCAAATCCGGCGGCCTTCTCAGCAAAACCCAATTCCGGATTCTGGTACATGATTCCTCGAGAGACATTAATCAGGGGAGGCGCCACGTGACCGGAACCACTCAGGCAGGAAAGATCACCGCCTTGAGCACCCAGGCCGGGAATGAGCAAAGGAGCATCCGGAATACGCTCCAGAATACTGGAATCTGCATTGGTCAAACCAACCACCATGCCTACGGAAGTTTTACAGCCTTCCCGGACAGAGCGGAGCACCATGTCTCCCACCAGTTCAAAAACCCTGCGGCCCCCTGCCAGTTCCTGCCGTTCCACATCCGCAGAACCGGGATTGGAAGTAACTGCCAGCAGATAAACACCTTTACCTTCATAATTCAGAAAAGGCTCCAGCGTATCATATCCCATAAAAGGACTCAACGTCACAGCGTCCACACCCAGGCGTTCAAAGTAAGCATGAGCGTAATACTTCTGAGTCTCTCCAATATCTCCACGCTTAGCATCCAGCACCACCGGAACATCCTTAGGCATATCCGGAAGCAAATCCTCAAGTATTTCCAGACCGCGCAACCCCATGGCTTCAAAATAGGCAATATTCGGCTTAAACGCTGCCGCATATGGAGCGGTTTCCTCCACAACCTTCCGCAACAGCGCAGGAATCGCCTCCAAATCATCCATGCCGGGGCGCGGATCCAACCCGACACACAAGGCGGAACCGGTCTCTTTAATGCGGGCGGCAAGTTTATCCGTAAAAGATTGGCTCATGCCGCCCATTAAACCACGGCCGTCACAAGCACGCAAGTCTCAAGCAGAAGGAACGCCGAAAGCAGAGAAAAACAGATACGACTTTTCCACCACGCCCGCAAATGCTATATTATGAACTGTATGGCATCTACGTCCCCCCAATCTTCCAGCCCTCTCCCCTCCTGCTTGGAAAAACCGCTGCCTCTGGATGGATTCCAAGGTACTCCGGATGAAGTAGAACAGCAATGGTACGATCAAGTTTATCTGGGTTCCGGAGACAGAATGAAGCAGCTTACCTGGAGAGCCGTCATCGTAGGCATGCTTCTAGGCTCCATCCTTTCCCTCACTAATCTGTACGCCAACCTCAAAATGGGATGGTCCTTTGGGGTGGCTCTGACGGCAGGAATTATCTCTTTTGCCCTCTGGAACGCCTTTGTGCGCCTGGGCATTTCCAAATCCCCCATGACTATTCTGGAAAATACATGCATGCAGTCCGCTGCCAGTTCTGCAGGCTATTCTACAGGGGGAACCCTCACCTCTGCCGTAGCCGCCCTGCTCCTGCTGACAGGACAGCACATGCCTCTTGGCACTACCTTCGCCTGGATATTTTTCATTGCCGTACTGGGTGTCACCATGGCCATTCCGATGAAACGCCAGATGATCAACATTGAACAAATAAGGTTCCCAGACAGTATTGCTACGGCGGAAACCCTCAAAGTTCTCTATTCTGAAGGCAAAAAGGCGGCGGGACAGGCCAAAGCCCTTCTTTATTCTGCCCTTTTCGCCGCCGCTAATGCCATCGCCATGGCTGCAGGAGGAGAACGATGGCTTGGAACGGTCCAGCAACATATCCTCGGCAACTGGTACCAGCGTACTATCTTCTTCAAATGGGATCTCATGTTCGTGGGTGCGGGAGCTCTGGTAGGCATGAAAACATCCCTCAGCCTCTTCATCGGAGGAACCGTTTGCTGGGCTCTTTACGTTCCGTGGCTGGAAAGCCAGAAATTGCTTCCCGCGGGAGCAGGTTATCGGGAGAGCGTAAGCTGGACCCTGTGGGGAGGAACCGCCTGCATGGTCGTCGCCAGCATTGTGGCTTTCCTGTTCCAATGGAAAAGCATTGTTCGTTCCTTTTCTTCCCTGGGTGCCATGTTTTCCCTGAGTAAAAAACGAAAACTGACAGATGTGGAAAAAATAGAAACGCCCATGAGCTGGTTTCTGACAGGCCAGCTTATCTCTCTGGGAGCTCTCGGCTATCTGGCTCATACATCATTTAACGTTCCGTACTGGATGAGCTGCATCGCGGTAGTCATATCCTTTTTCCTGGCGCTGGTCGTCTGCCGAATCACCGGAGAAGCCAATATTACACCCACCGGAGCCATGGGAAAAGTTACACAGCTCATCTTCGGAGGGATTGCACCCGGGCACGTAACAGCCAACCTGATGGCGGCCAATATCACTTCAGGAGCGTCCAGTTCCTCGGCAGACCTGCTCGTAGACCTCAAAGTAGGCTACCTGCTGGGAGCTAACCCCCGCAAACAATTCATCGCCCAGTTTTCCGGAATTTTTCTGGGAACCCTCGTCTCCGTGCTGGCCTTCCGCTCCATGGTTCCGGATGCGAACGCTCTCCAGGCTTTCAATGCTCCGGGAGCCAGAACATGGGCGGCCACAGCGGAAGCACTGGGCATGGGGTTCAGCCATTTGCACAGCATCAAGGTGCTTTCCATCATTGCAGGCGGTATTCTCGGACTCATTCTGGTGCTTATTCCCCGCTATATTCCCCGGACAGGAAAATGGCTCCCCACCCCCATCGGCTTCGGCCTGGCCTGGGCCATCCAGTGGAACGACTCCTTCCTTTTCTTTACAGGAGCTGTGCTCGGCTGGGCTGCGGACCATCTTTTCAAGGCCAAATCACGGGAATATAAAGTCCCCACCGCCTCCGGCATCATTGCAGGCGCAGCCCTCACGGGAATGGCCATTCTGATGTTCAGCATTTACCAGGCAGCCCTCTGAACGAAAAGGCTATATTCAAAAAAAATCCATCTCTACAAAAGATCCTGTACAGCTCATCTTTTGGAACCGGAGCATAAATCGGGGCAGTACAATAAGAATATCGACAAACGGATTGCGAATCCGAGGTCAATATTTACTTCTAAAAGAGAATAGCTTGTGTAGGCTGACCATTCCGCTTCGGGAAACAGGAGTTTTCTGAGGACGGAATTTTGGCTATGTGCCGGAGTAAAGAAAATCTAGAACCGGTATTTACCATTGGGTCATGATTTTTTTCTCGGATAATACCGATAATGAGATAAAAAAGACTATTACTAATCGTTTTCCATCTAAAATTTTAAATAAATTGAATATTTCTTTATAACATCAATATATTTCATGTTTTTCAAAAAACGATTCTAAATTCGATAGATTTTTTTCCCAGTGCATATCAATTGTATCAAGTTATATTTCCAGCCCAAAGATGAAACCCATTATTTCTGTTATCTCCATTTTTTATCGTTGGGAACCGCCCAAGCAGCCACCATATTCTCCACCACGAACACTAACACCGCCAACAACTACTTTGGCTCTGCGACCCAATCGTCTTCTTCCGTTATGTCCGCCGCCACGAATAGAAAGGAAGCAACACTTCCCGAAACCGTCTATTTAAACAGCCTTTCTCTGGACATGCATAGCGGCTGCGGAACCGGCACCTATAAAAACAATATCCTGAACTCTTGGGAGGGCATGTATTTGTCGGCAGTAAACTTCTCCACAAGTAATGAAGTGGTTCCGGAACCGGCAACCGCTACGCTGGGTCTGTTCGGTCTTAGCGCTCTATTGTTACGCCACCGCCGATAAATTTTATCACCATGCCATCTTTCAAGGAAGAAAGGGGGGAAATCCCCCCCTTCTTCCTTTTTTCGGCGAGGGAAACAAACTGATTCCGGAACAAATGGAAAAGCCTGCACGTATAACCGCCTTTTCTCCCATCCCTGCACAACTTCCTGTCCACTTCTCAATCCACCAGTTTTTTCAACACCATTTCTCCTTTGGAAGCGCCCTGAGAAACACCGCTTACTTCTGCCTTCAGGATATAGGAATCAAGGTTGGTTCTGTACTTCTTCAATTCCAGTCTGTAAATATTATCCTTATTTTCCACGCCAGTTCTGCCCTCATGAACATCGGAAGCCACCTCCCTGTTACCCTCGTATAATCTGACAGAATGGATTTTCAAGGCGCTGGGGCCATTCTTCCACTGGAAAGTAGCAGTATATGTGCCAGAAGCAGTCACCTGATCCGTCACATCAAACTGCAACGGAGAACCTTGCTGGAGTTCCCATGGACTGCCCGAGGAATGCTTTTCTTCCGCACTCAGGGCGTCCAACATTTCCCGATGGGTATTCATCACACGATTAGCAACGGCCAAAGTATCCCCCGCTGGTTTGACAGAATATATTTTCCCATTTCCGGCAAAGGCCAGTTCATCCCGAACCATCTTATCCATAAATGCGGCATGGGCGGCATCACGCGTCTTCTTTCCGGTCAGGACATCCATCTGAAATTCAAAAAAATTCTTCCACCGAGGCAAATAAAAATCGGAAACAAGCCCGGCCCACTGACGATTGGAATAATCATTCAGAGACCGGGGAACCTGATCAATCCACGTAGTGATAAGCATCTTCGCAGACTTGTCCATCAAGGCTTTTTCCTGCCGGGAATCACCCCAATCCAAAGCCCTTTTCTGCCAAGTTCCTAATAGGAACTGGCTATCCGTCGCCAAAAGGGCATCCATATCTGAAATCAGAGACAGGAAACGCTTTACCTGCTTCCTGTACGCAGCCAAATCTCCGGAATCAAAAGCACTCCTGACCTGTTGAAGCTGGTAAAAAGCAGCGTCCGCAAGAGCCTGACGCACAACATCCACCAAATCATAACGAAACGTCTCCTTTTTCACCAAATTCGGCTGATCATTCGCGGCCTTCAGATAACCGCGCGCCGCCTTTACAATATCGCCCAGGTGATAATATCGCTCCCCGCTGGACCATGTGGATGCCTTTCGAACATTCCAGGACGGGCGGGCGCAAATAATAGACTCCGTACACCCTTCCTGAGAACGAACGGGGTTATAGATGGAGGAAGACAGAACTTCCAACGCCTTCACGACAGCCTTTGGTGCGAAACCGTAACGCTGGCGCGCGTACTTTCCAAGCCACTCCCGGACAGAAATATCCTCCCTAGTCCACAAACGGTCGCTGAACAGGGCGTAATGCAGGGGGTTCGTCTCAAGCCCTTCGGACAAAGTTCCCATGCCCACCAGCCCCTTATCCTTATAGCCGGACAACTCACTTCCAAGCCGGGACAGAAGGGGAACCCCCCCGTACATTCCCGTATTGCCTCCAAAGTTCGCCAGTTCGCACCAGACCCACGGAATACCATTAAAAGTCCTTAAATTCTTTCCCCCGTTAGCCATATCCTTGGTAAGCTGCAATACAAGCGCACGCTCCGGATCCAACCCGGACAACAACTCTCGGGTAGGATTTCCACCCCAGGCCTGAATCACCCAGAAAGCCCCCGGAGAAGCCTTTTGCATGGCTTTCTGCACTTCCTGTGCCGCCTGCGTTACGTCAATATCCCCCTTCCGCCCCCCCTCATGAAACAAATCCCCGCCAAACATCTTTCCGGGAATGCCGTATACCTTGCGGAGAGCCTTGTACCAGTCTGCGGCCAGTTTGGGAAAAGCCTCACAAGTGGGATCCACCACCCACGGCCTCCTGAAATTAACCCATTCCCCCTGAGGAATAAGCTTCAATCCGTCTATCCGGACATTTTCCTGAAAGTCAGAAGGAACAAATCCCACATACCCCTGAAGTACAGGTGTCATCCCCAACTGTTCCATACGGGAGACAATGCGCCTTCCCATCTGGGCCATTTTATTTATCTGTTGCTGGCTCAGCGGACCACCGTGGCCTTCCAGATTTCCCATATTCCACCACGCGGCAAATGCCGGATTAGGGATAAAACGAAGAGCTTTTTCCCGGGGATACCCCAAGCCTGTCAGAAAATCTTCCCATGTCTTTTCCAAACCCGCCGTTACCAGCGCATGCGTAAACCCATTCAACGCCAGAAAATCAATCTCCCGCTGCCATCTGTTCCAATCCCAAAAAGCCGCCGTATAAGAAAGGGTGCAGTAATTATAGGCAAAAACGATATTCCACGGGCTTTCTACCGTAACCGGACTGGCGGGAACCGGCAAAGGGGAAGGAAGCGTTATCCGATTTCCGTTCCACGAAAAATGGACCTTGGCTATATTCTTTAAATACCATCCATAACCCGCCACCAAGCGGCGTACATCTGACGCCTCCACCCGGATACCTCCGGCAATACCGGAAATAGTGATCTTGTTGCCCTGATCCGGATTTAAGTGGAACAAGACAGAACCCTTTGCCGAGGGAGTTACACGCGCCACTACATCTTCAGCCGCCGCCACAGGCGATCTTTCTGCGGCAGATACACAAACAAGCGGAGAAATGGCAGTTCCAAGAAGCGCCCCGGCGGCAAAAGCATGAGAAAACATAGTAACACTAATACATACAAAAAATACGACATCTTACAAGAAGGAAACTAACTAAGAGAATGTAGGGGGGGGAGAACGGG
>OFHM01000573.1_pt1 | contig 30368 bp, 29 predicted proteins | sample 1521311 | NCBI WGS metagenome assembly OFHM01 (sample SAMEA3504083, study PRJEB24116) | mouse gut metagenome | biome: mouse gut; feature: mouse-associated habitat; material: faeces | place: Denmark | collected 2011 | reverse complement strand
ATGATGCGTCCGCAAATCCTCTGGGCACTGGCTCGGCTTTCTGCTGTTTCCAACTCCACAACAATCCCTTTTCTTTTTATTCCTGTCCCGCTGTCTCTATATGGTACTGCTTGAGGAAATCGTCCTCAGACAGAACGGGGATGCCCAGTTCTGCAGCCTTTTTATTTTTTGAAGAAGTAGAATTCACGTCGTTGTTTATAAGGCAGGTAGTTTTTCCGGTGACGCTCCCCGTGACCTTCCCTCCCTTGCGCTCAATCTCTTCCTTTAACTCGCTCCTGCCGGAAAAATGCGTCAGTGAACCTGTAATCACAAAGCTCATGCCTGCCAGAGTCTGGCTTCCTTCCTCCACTTTCGGAACTTCTATCTGTAATTCCCGCATCAGTGTCTCTATTCTGCGCAGATTGTCTTCGTCCCTCATATATGTGACAAAAGCCGTGGCGATTACCTCCCCAACGCCGTCTATGGCACTCAGAGTCTCCACATCCGCCTCTTCCATTCTTTTCAGGTCATAATCAAAATAACGGCAGAGCATTTTGGCATTTGCCGCGCCGATGTTGGCAATGCCCAGTCCGTACAGTACCCTGGGCAATGTAGTCTTTCTCGCCCGGTTTATGCTGTCGGTGAGATTCTGATAGGATTTTTCCCCAAAACCCTCCATCTCCACGATCTGATCACGGTACTGGTCCAGGTGAAACAGGTCTGCAAATTCGTGGATAAAGCCCAGATCCACAAATTTCTCCAGAGTGGCCTCCGACAATCCGTCGATGTTGATGGCATCCCGGCTGACAAATAAAGTAAAAGACTTAATCTGCTTCGCCGCGCATTTTTCATTTGTACAGTAAAGCGATTGTACGTCGTTTGTCTGTCGGATCTCCGTTTTTTCTCCGCACACAGGACAAAACTCCGGTATCTCCACCAACTGTCTTTCCTCTGCCGCTTCCTGCGCCGTCAGATTCTCCGCAATCTGAGGGATAATCATGTTGGCCTTGTACACGCTGATCCGATCCCCGATGCCCAGGCGCAGCCCCCGGAGAATGCTGATATTGTGTACGGAGGCCCGGCTGACGGTAGTTCCCTCCAACTCTACCGGTTCAAAGATCGCCACCGGATTAATCAGCCCTGTCCGGCTTGCACTCCACTCTATCTCTTTCAAAGTAGTCTCCCGCAGTTCGTCCGCCCATTTGAAGGCAATTCCGTTCCTGGGAAACTTCGCCGTCCGCCCTAGAGACTGACCATAGGCATTATCGTCATAGATCAGCACCAATCCGTCGGAGGGTATGTCATAGCTCTCTATTTTATCTTCAAAAAGGGAAACCGTCTCCAAGATCGTATCTTCGTTTACCAAATAGTGCTCTACCACTTCAAATCCCTGCCGCTCCAGGAAGCGAAACTGCTCCTCCACGGAATCCATGACACCCGGGGCAATCTCTGTCTCTTCATCCGCTCCTTCCGTATTCTCATGTCCCGCTTCGACAGCGCTGACCAAGGTATATGCGAAAAAACGAACGCTTCTCTGTGCCGTAATCTCATTGTTCAGCTGCCGCACGGAACCGCTGCAGAGATTTCTGGGATTTTTGTATCTCGCGTCCGCATCCGGTATCCCTTCATTGATCTTCTCGAAATCGGAATAGCTGATCACCGCCTCACCGCGCAGCACAAGCTCTCCCCTGAAGGGAATCGCACAGGGCAGATTCACGAAGGTCTTTGCATTGTTGGTAACCACCTCGCCGATCTCGCCGTTGCCTCTGGTAACCGCCTTTTCCAGCTTCCCGCCGCGGTATGTCAGCACAATGGTCAAACCGTCCAGCTTCCAGCTCATCACCGCCGGATGCCCCTGCAGCCAGTCTCTCAATTCCTCACGGCTCTTGGTTTTGTCCAGAGACAGCATGGGCGCCGTATGCCTGTCTTTGGGCAGCTCTTCCACCGCCTCATACCCCACATTTACCGTAGGGCTGTTGGCCAGGACGATGCCTGTCTCTTTCTCCAGTGCCTCCAGTTCATCATATAAACCGTCGTATTCCCGATTGCTCATAACCTCTGTGTCGTCGGCATAATAAGCTCTGGACGCCTTATTCAGAATGTCCACAAGATATTTGATTCGTTCTCTTTTCCCGGACTGCATTTCCCTTAACCATTCCTTTCTTCTTTACTTTCCGCCGCAAAACTGTCCATCCCGCAGGCCCGATAGAGCTCTGTCACTTCAGCCCTGTCAAGCTCCCGATATTCCCCGGGCTTCAAATTACCCAACTTGATATTCATCACTCTGATCCGCTTCAGGCTCTTCACCCGATATCCGCAGGCCGTACACATGCGGCGGATCTGTCTGTTGAGCCCCTGGGTCAATATGATTCGGAAGGTAAACTTTCCTGCCTTTTCCACCTCACACTGTCTTGTGACGACACCCAAATCTTCCAGATAGATACCCGCCGCCATTTTTCCCAGGAATGCATCCGAAATCTCTCTGTCCGTCCTTACCAGATACTCCTTCTCATGACGGTTCGCCCCTTTCATCATGGCCTGAATCAAATCCCCGTCATTGGCAAGGAGCAGCAATCCTTCCGAGTCCTTATCCAGCCGTCCGGCATACGTGACCCGCCTGGAATAGTTCACCACATCGGACACCGTTTGCTGCGCATGGGAATCCCGTTCGGTACAGGTCACTCCCGGAGGCTTGTAAAATGCCAGTACCACAGACCTAAAAACAGGCCGAACCGGCTTCCCTGCCACCAGAATCTCATCTTCCGCATTCACCTGCATCCCGCACTCCGCCCTTTGTCCGTTCACCAGCACCGCTCCGCCGGCGATGAGCCTGTCCGCGTCCCTTCTGGAGCAGACGCCGCTGCGGGCCAGGTATTTGTTCAATCTGATCTGTTCCATGCCGTCCTCATGTCTCCTCTGTCAATTTCTCCATTTCTTCGATACCGCGTACCTTCGGTATCCCTTCCCCTTCCCGCAGTCCGGCCTTCGCCACCCGATCCGCCATCTCATTATAATACACATTTGAATGTGCCGCTACCTTGGTAAAGCAAATCGTAATTTTTTCTCCCCATTGCCGCATGGACATGGCATATTTCTGTGTCAGTTCGTTTTTGGAACGCCACGCCCCTGTCACCCATTTCTCTATTCCCTCGTAGTCGTACCGTATCTCGATCTTCGAAAAACCGCTCACCATGGCTACCCGGACGGCATACATGGCCCCCAGCATCTCCCCTGTCACATTTCGCTGCTGCAGAGACCGGGGATGATTACCGTTTCCGTTTTTCGTCCTGACACTGCCGTCCGGCAAAATAAACACACACCCGAAGGCATATTTTTTCAGGGAATCATCATAGCTGCCATCCACATAGGCCAAAAGGGTTCCCCGGGGAGGACGCTCTTCCGATTCGGCGCAGACACGCTCTTCCCCAGCTTCTTCTCCCAGATAGGCCCTGGCCTCCTCCAGCCGCGCAAACCCCTTATATTCCGCCTCCGGATATCCCTCCACCACAGCCCTGCAGGCATCCCAATCCGAAAAAATACCTCTTTTCTTTCCTTTTCTTACCGCATAATATTTCTTCGCCGCCATGCTTCTCCCCACCTTGTCTTAACACACGAATAAGGAGATTATATCACAAAACATGACACCGGCAAATATATCCACAATAAAAATCGCAAAAAATGTTTACAAAAATCAGAAAATCCCGTATCATAGAAGTAGTATTGTATATAAATCTACAGAAAGATATGAGGTTTTTTAAATGGCAATGAAAAAAAAGAAATCGGTACTTATGAAGGCGGTTTCTGAATTGAAGTCGACAGACTATTCCCAGGAACCGGATCTGAACGGTATCTACCAGAGACTGCTCAAAGGGAGAAAACAATTCGCGGAAGTTTTTGAGAAAAATATCAATGCGGTCATGCAGATCAGTTCTCTGGATCTGACCATGCAGTACCAGACCGAAAAAATCCTCGATATCTCCCAGAAGGTAACCAGTGCCACAGAGACGATTTTCGGCAATACTGTGGGAAGTTCCAATAACCAGCACGAAGAGATGACCAATACCATTGTCCAGGTCTCCGGTGCTACCGACGAGGTATACCAGAAAATGGAAGCCGGCCAGAGGGAATTGACCGACATCAAGGAACTCTCGGAGCAGACCATCGCCGACTCCCGTGAAATGCAGAAGGATATGGATGAGCTTGTGAATATTATCAATCATATCAGCAATGTCATCGCAGGCATCGGTTCCATCTCCATGCAGACCAACCTGCTGGCGCTCAATGCCTCTGTGGAAGCTGCCAGAGCCGGAGAAGCCGGAAAAGGATTCTCTGTGGTTGCAAATGAAATTCGGGAACTGTCACAGGAGACACAGAACCTGACCTCCAATATGGAGACTTTTGTGAAAAGTATGAAAAACGCGTCCCAGAAGAGCGTACATAGCTCTTCCAATACGATCAACTCTCTGCTCTCCATGACAGAGAAAATCAAGCATGTATGGGAGCTGAACAGCGAAAGCCAGGAATATGTGTCCAAAGTCAACGAATCTGTAAGCTCCATTGCCGCCGTCAGCGAGGAACTCAGCAGTTCCATGACAGAGATGCAGAATCAGCTGCGGGAAAGCTCTGATTTTATGCGTCAGGTAGGCGATGAGCTGTATGAAGCTACGAAACCTGTAGTCGGTATAGAGAAAACGCTGGATCAGAGTGTCAAGCAGATGGGAACTATGGCAAAAGATGTTTTTTATCATCTGGAAAATGAAGAATTTGCCCAGTATATGAAAAATGCGATTTCCTCCCACCACGGCTGGCTTGCCAATCTGAAGAAAGTGGTTACAAACAAAACTGTCACTCCGTTGCAGCTGGATTCCTCCAAGTGCGGATTCGGACATTTTTATTACGCCATGTCACCGGATATTCCCGCCATTCTGCCTATCTGGAGCGGTCTGGGACCCAAGCACCAGAAATTCCACAAATACGGCGCAGCCGCCATTGAAGCAGTAAAAAGCGGCCGCTACAAGGATGCGGAGCAGGTTTACTGGCAGGCTGAAAATTATTCCAGAGAATTAATCTCCGATATGGAAAAAATCCTTCAGTTCCTTCAGGAGAATAACGCAGAGTAATCAGAAAAACCGTCGGTTTGCGCCGGCGGTTTTTCTTTTCCTCCATCGTTTACTCTATCATCGTCTACACAACACCCTGTGCCGTCATGGCCTCAGCCACCTTCAGGAAGCCTGCAATATTAGCTCCCGCCACATAATTGCCCTCGCAGCCGAATTTCTTTGCGGCATCGTCCAGGCTGTGGAAGATATTGACCATAATTCCCTGCAGCTTGGAATCCACCTCTTCAAAGGTCCAGCTCAAACGCTCGCTGTTCTGGCTCATCTCCAGTGCGGAAGTGGCTACGCCGCCTGCATTGGAAGCCTTGCCGGGACAGAACAGTACGCCGTTTTGCTGGAAATACTCCGTAGCTTCCATAGTCGTAGGCATGTTTGCCCCCTCTGCTACGGCAAAACAGCCATTTGCCACCAATGTCTTCGCATCCTCCAGATTCAGTTCGTTCTGGGTAGCGCAGGGAAGTGCAATATCACATTTTACGGTCCAGACATTGCTTCCCGCCTCACATGCATGATACTGTGCACCAGGTCTATGGACTGCATACTCGGTCAGCCTTGCGCGCTTCACTTCCTTTACTTCCTTCAGAAGCGCCACGTCTATTCCTTCGGGATCGTAAATCCATCCGGTGGAATCCGAACAGGTCACCGGTTTCGCCCCCAGCTGCTGAGCCTTCTGAATAGCGTAGATAGCCACATTTCCTGCTCCGGATACCGCAATGGTCTTCCCTGCAATATCCTTACCGTTACATTTCAGCATTTCCTCTGTGAGGTAGAGCAGGCCGTATCCTGTAGCCTCCGTTCTCGCCAGAGAGCCGCCATAGGTCAGCCCCTTGCCCGTGAGAACCCCTTCGTACAATCCTGTCAGTCTCTTATACTGACCATACATATAACCGATTTCCCTTGCGCCCGTTCCGATATCACCGGCGGGTACATCCGTATCGGCGCCGATATATTTATACAGTTCCGTGATAAAGCTCTGGCAAAATGCCATCACTTCTCTGTCGGATTTTCCCTTGGGATCAAAATCGGAACCTCCCTTACCTCCGCCGATGGGAAGACCGGTGAGGGAATTTTTGAAAATCTGCTCAAATCCCAAGAACTTGATAATACCCAGATTTACACTAGGATGCAGACGCAATCCTCCCTTGTAGGGCCCGATAGCGGAATTGAACTGTACACGGAATCCGTTGTTTACCTGCACCTGCCCCTTGTCGTCAACCCAGGGCACACGGAACAAAATCTGCCTCTCCGGTGTAACAAGCCTCTCTAGCAGAGCATCCCTGCGATACTTCTCCTCATTGGCCTCGATCACCACCCGAAGGGATTCCAATACTTCCTTCACCGCCTGATGAAACTCGGGCTGAGCAGGATTCTTGGCAACTACCAAATCAAATACCTCGTCTACATATGACATTGTCATATCCTCCTTCATTTTAATATGTATCGGACACCGGCACCTCAGCATATTCTGCCCTGAAAATGACCAAAAAACTGCACTGCCCTGCGGCATATTATCGTGCAAATGCACTCTATAAGACCAAAAAAGGGCACAGGATTCCCACCCCTATGCCCCAAGACGCCATTGTCCGTTTCTTATTATACTCCACTTTCTCCAAAATCACAACTTGCTTTGATGCACTAAACTGAAAAAGTTTTTGTACGGTTTTTAGTCGGATTGCACAATAAAATGCAATTCACAGGTATTTTTTCAGGTTCTCGATGCTCTTCTGCTCAAAGGTAATCAGTTCCTGTGCCAGGGCAGAAGGCCTCTCCCCTGCCCTCTCGTTATGTTTCAGCGTTTTCTCCATCTCCAGAATTCCGTTATTGCTTCCCTTGATCATCAGCTCTGCGATATGCCCCGTACTGGTATTGAGCAGGGTATTATAATGGATCCCTGTCTTCAGCAACGCATCGGACAGCGCCGTACTCTGATATCGCTCGGCCTTTCCCTCCATCAGCTGCCTCGATGCCTCATTGTGGATTTCCGCATACCGCAGCGACTGCTTTGAAATCTGCAATGCCAGATCGTCGTCATATACCTTTCCCGAAATCGCATCTATGGTTTTCATAGCCGTATCCGTACTTTTCTGAATTTCTCTGTAAACAATAGCCTCCTGTGCTTTCATTTTCTGTCCTCCTGCTTACAAATCTCTCCCTGAACCGCCGCCCCTGCAGCGTCTTTTTCCGCCGCATAAGCCGGAATGCAGGAAAAAGCCTTTCATGAAGATTATGCTCTCCATAAAAGGCTTCCCTGTATCCGATATTCTTATTCATGCAGAATGACTTTATTGCTGTGTCACATATTCGGCTTTCACATATCCTATTTTTCCGTTGTATATGACCTTGCACCAGCCGTCTTCATTGGCCAGAAGCTCCAGAGAGTCTCCTCCTACCATCAATCCCAGCTGCTCGCCGTCCTGACTGGCTGAAGCACGGATTTTCACATTCTCATTGGCAGTCACCGTACCGATAACAGTCTGTCCATCCGCGCTCTCTTCCATATGCAGATACTCCGATTTGATGTAGCCGTCGCCTCCCTCAAACACGATCTTGCTCCATCCATTGACCCGTACTTCCTGGACCTGAACCTTCTCTCCTCCGGCCACCTTGCCCAGCTTATCTGCCTGCTCGCTGTCAGAGCTTCTGACATTTACCGTGGTAGTCGCCGTAGCATATCGGGGCCCCATATCTGCCGGGGCTTCCGGCTGCTCTGCCGGGGCTTCTCCGCCTTCTGCCTCTTCGGATGGTGCGGGTTCTTCCGGAGTGCCCTCTCCCTCGGGAGTTCCTTCCCCGCCTGCTTCACCCTCCGGTGTGCTCTCGCCGCCTTCTCCGCCCTCGGCCGGCTGTCCTTCCTCTCCCGCGTTCTGTTCCGCCAGCCTTACACCGATAGTGGCATTTACCTGCTTGCCCAATTCTCCCATATAAGACAGAAGCTCGGGATGCGCCGTTGCCAGATCATTATATTCCACCGACACGCGATTGTTGAACTCCACCACATCATCCTGCGCAGAAACCGTTACAATATAATCTTTCTCCGCGTCTGTCAGGCTCTCCTCATTCTTAATGAGAAGTCCTCCCTCTTTGTTATCGCAGATATAAAAAGTCTGCCATCCCGGGACTTCCTCCTGCTCATGGTTCAAAAAGCAAAGCTTATAATATACATAGACAACGGTGGTTCCCTGATCCAATCCGGGCTTGGTATAGATATCCACCGTGGAAATCGAACTCAGATACTTTGCCGTCTCCTCATAGCGCAGCAAGTCATTCTCCGAGATCTGATCATAGATTCCCGCCATCTTCTCGCTGTCTCCGCTGGCCATAGCTTCGTAATAAGAGGCTATGATGGCATTGATCGCTTCATCCTCATTGACCGTCAGAGAAATCTCCTTCGATGTCTCCTCCGGTTCCGGCGTCGCCTCGGCCACGGGCTGCGGGCTGGCGGATACATCCACGCTGACTTCCGATACAGGGCTCTCCTCCTCCGCTTTCTCATTTCCCATATTCAGCGCAAGGGATACTGTGGCTGCCACCGCCACAATCAAAATAACCGGAAACACAAATTTTGAATTTTTCACTATATAATCACGAATTTTTGTCATTTTCTCATTTCCCATATCTGTACCTCTCTTCCTGAATGAAACTGATCTCAAGCCTTCTAGCCGCCATGAACAAACCGAATCGTACAAAACCTGCTGTAAGTGAAAGAGCCGCATGCGGCTCTCCTCACAACAAGACATTATTAAAGCCAGAGTGATGTAAATGCATCCGACAGGAATCGAACCTGCATTAAAGGCGTCGGAGGCCTTCGTTCTATCCATTAGACTACGGATGCAATTATTACAAAATTGTTACATCACTCTGACTATAATATCACAAAATATTTAATATGTCTACCATAAATTCATGGAATTTTTTAGAAAATAATTTTAATCCTTTTTTGGTTTGTATCATAGTAGTAAAGACTGTCAGAAAGGACTTCTTCCGGCACCAGTTCCGCATCGTTGATATCGACGATCATTTGCTTAAATTCTTCGGCCGTACCCATACCGATATCCGCCACCAGAATCACCTCATGAACTGAGCTGGGAAAAATGTAATATCCCCCGGGTCCTTCTTCTGTCGCCGCTTCCAGTACATCCCGATATATCATGGCGGCAGCTCCCTGGGTTCTCCTGTTATTGGTCAGTATCTTCATGGGGATCTCCCGCAAAAGGGCTTCCTCCTCTTCTTCCCAGTCCAGCATCGAACCTACAGAACCGCATATCCAGGGAAAAATCCTCGGCGTATTCTCTTCCGCAAGCCTGTATAATTCCGCTGTGGAAGTCTCCCACTTTTCCAGGTGGGAATTGTAAATGGGAATCGTCCCTTCGCCCAGCATCTCCCCGCTATATGCATAATAAAAGCAAATTGCCAGATCTAAAAACTCAATATGCGGTATCTCTTCCAGCAGTTCCTCGTTTCTCTTCCTACCGATCAGGCGGTAACAGATCCTGTCTTTCACCTTCTCAAAGGAATCAAAGAAGTTGATATCGATTCTGTTCCTGGGCGCTTTCTTCCAATACAGGGAAAGCAGCTTGCGGATCACTGCGGCAAATGCCGTCCCCGATTCATACTTCTCCAGGAAACCGTCCAGATAAATCGCCGGCGCCACATTCTGTCCCTGTGACAGTATAATCAATCCATGAAGAACAATCCCGTTATTCTTTCTTATTTCCTGCAGCTCAACCTGATATTCTCTGCCCAGCTGCCTCTGCACTGCCTTGCAGACTTTTTCTGCAAATTCTTTTATTTCCATACAATGCCTCTTTCTGCGCTGTCCCGAATCAGTCAGGAACGTACGCAACAGCGCCTGCGCACACTCCGCAGGGTAGAGGCTGGCATTGTATTCGCCTTACAAGCTTTTCTATATACAGATAATGGGAAAACAACAATTCCTCTCAGGAACTGCCGGAAAACAGAGGCACTTCCTTATACGCGCGACAGATATTCTCCTGTCCTGGTATCGATCTTGATCTTGTCGCCCTGGTTTACAAAGAGAGGGACATTCACCTGCGCTCCGGTCTCTACTGTGGCCGGCTTGGATGCGCCTGTGGCTGTATCTCCTTTAAAGCCAGGCTCTGTATCCGTGATCTCCAGTTCTACAAACAGAGGCGGCTCCACGGAAAATACGCTCCCGTTATGAGAACAGATCTTGCACATCTCATTTTCCTTCACAAACTTCAGGGCATCTCCCACCGTATCCTGATTCAATGCAATCTGCTCATAATTCTCCGTATCCATGAAATAAAACAGATCACCGTCTGCATACAGGTACTGCATATCTTTTCTATCAATACGCGCCTGAGGGCATTTCTCAGTGGGGCGGAAAGTCTTCTCTACTACGCCGCCGTTCTTCACATTCTTCAGCTTCGTTCTCACGAAAGCCGCACCCTTTCCAGGCTTTACATGCTGGAATTCAATGATCTGATATACATTATTATCGTACTCAATCGTAATACCATTTCTGAAATCACCTGCAGAAATCATATTAATGTTCCTCCTAATTTTCGTTCACAACTATAACTCTTGTCTAGTTTAATATAAACAAATACAAATTTCAACTGTTTTTGAAAAAAAGTTCAAAAAATCTGTTATTTCCCGTTTAAAATAAAGTCTATGGCATGCAGATAGCCCTCCAGTCCCTGTCCGTAGATCTGTCTGTCGCATACTGGAGCCGTCACGGATACCTTTCGGAAGGGTTCCCTCGCGGTAATATCCGAAATATGTACCTCTGCCTTGGGCACCGTAATGCTGGCGAGCGCATCCCGAATGGCATAGCTGTAATGTGTATAAGCCCCCGGATTGATGACAATGCCCTCCGTCCCGTCAAAATAGGCTTCCTGAATCCTGTCGATAATCGCTCCTTCATGATTGCTCTGAAAAACCGTAATATCGTTTCCCGTCTCCGAAGCTTTCTTCTGAATCAGATCCAACAGATATTGATAGTCCTGTGTCCCATAGATACGCTTCTCCCGGATGCCCAGGAAATTCAGATTCGGCCCGTTGATCACCAAAATTTTCATCTTATCCGCTTCCTTTCCGATTCTGTCCAGGATTTCGTCTATATCCACATCATCCGTATCCAGGGTCAGATCTGCACAGCTCTCATAAACCTGACTTCTCTCTGCCATCAGGCTTTTGATCCTTTCCAGCGGATCTTCGCACTGCAGCAGCGGCCTGCCGGTATCCCCTTTCAGACGCTCATACACTGTCTCCGGACGTGTTCTCAAATAGATCACCCTTCCCAGCTGCCGCAAAAGCAATCTGTTCTCCGGCCGGACCGGCGTACCTCCCCCCACGGAAAAGATGTATCCGCGTTTCCGGTTTAGAAGTTCCTGCAGCAACGCCGTCTCCTGCTCCCGGAAATAAGCTTCTCCTTCCTCGGAAAAAATAGCCCCCACCGTGCGCCCCTCTCTGCGCTCAATGATTTTATCCGTATCCTCTACCGGCATACGAAGTCTGTAGGAAAGCCGCAGACCCACCGAAGTCTTCCCGCTCCCCATAAAACCTGTCAATATAATATTCTTCTGTCTCATCACGCCTGTCTCCACTTCTGTCTCTCTTCTCACGAAAGGCCCATAGCCCGCTTCATCTCCTCATAGGCCTGCTCTGCCAGATTTCGGTCCACCCGCGCGCCTGTCCAGAGCTCATAGGCAATGATGCCCTGGTACAGCAGCATCTTCAGTCCGTTGAAGGCTCTGCCGCCGCTTTTTTTCACCAGAGACATAAACCTGGTCTCGGCGGGATTGAAAATCAAATCATACCCCGTGCAGATCTTCTCATAAAAAGCGCCGTCCTCAATAACGGCCTCCTCCGTCTTCGGGAACATTCCCACATTGGTGGCCTGTATGGCGAGATACCCATCTCCGGGCAGAGACGCATATGTCCCCAGTTCCCGGGCTGACGCCAGCCGTCTTCCGGTCAATACATTCACCTCTTTTGCTATTTTCTGCGCCTTTTCGGCGGTACGGTTCAGTATGACGATCTGTTCCGCCCCTTTTTGCGCAGCCAAAATGGCCACAGCCCTTGCCACGCCTCCGGCTCCCAGAATCAGCACCTTCTCTCCTTCTATGGCAACTTCATCTCTGCACATGGCGCGGTAAAGGCCGGGCATATCCGTATTATAGCCCTTGAATCCTCCCTCCACTCGCACCAGGGTATTGACCGCCCCTATCGTCTCCGACAACGGGTCCAATTCCTTCAGCCAGGGAATTACCTCACTCTTGTATGGTACTGTCACATTCATCCCCAGCAGGTTCAGGGCATAAGCCCCCTTCACCGCCTCCTCCACCTGTCCCTTCGGCACGCGGAACGGCACATATGTCAGATTCTCTCCCAATGCCTCCGCCAATGTATTATGAATGGCTGGGGACATGGTATGCTCCACCGGATTCCCCATCACCCCGCAGATGCGGGTGTAACCGTCTATTTTCATATGCTGCCTCCTGCCTGCAACGGGGTGCCGCTTAGGCGGCTCCCGCCGCTCTTTCCTTCTTCCGCTTCTTTACGTTTTTCCCGGCATCTTCCCTGCCGGAAACCCCTCCTGAGCCAGCCTCTTTCTCCGGACTTTAAACCCTTCCCGTGCTTGTCTGCTTCCTTTATCTGCGCAGACTTGCCTTGACCGGTCTGCTTTCCTTGCGTTCACAGGCTTGTCCGTTTTCCCTGCCTCCTGTGGTAGAAAAAAAGGACGATCCACTCCAGGCGGCGCTTCAGGACAATCTGGATTTCTTCCCTGGGATGGATGGGCTTCACCAGGAAAGTCAGGATTCCCGCCTTCTTCGCCCCCCACACGTCCGTGAAAAGCTGATCTCCCACAAAAAGCGTGCTCTCCGGCCCTGTCCTCATCAGCTCCATCGCCTTCTCATAGCCCGCCCTGCCGGGCTTGCCCGCCTTGTAAATATATTTCGCCCCTACCGCTTCGGCGAAGCTTTTTACCCTGGGTTCCTTATTGTTCGACAAAAGCAACATTTCAAAGCCTGTTTCCCGAAGCTTCCCGAACAATGCCTTCGCCCTTTCATCCGCAGGCGCACCATGAGGCACCAATGTATTGTCAATATCAAATATAATCCCCCGTAATCCTCTCTCATAATAATCCCCGTAATCGATCCCATAAGCGCTTTCCGCTTCCAAGTCCGGGTAAAATCTTTCCAACATAACTATCCCTCCGCAGGCTCCTGCCTCTGCCCGCCCTGTCCCGCAGGCCGGCGCCGTTTCTCAGCCATTCTTTTGTCCATTCGGGTATACTGTCCCCGCCGACCGCTGTTGCCTCATTGCAATTTGTGCAAAATTCCCTTATACTTCTCCGGCTGCCTGTTGTCTGGATGACGTTTCATCGCAGCTCTTTGGCAAATTTTCCTATGCTTCTCTGGCCGCCTGTCAGTGGAGCTGAGTTTCATGCTCTCCGCAACCCACGCCCCGCAGAGGCTGCGCGATTCCTCTACCACTATAGCACGCTCCGCAGGTATATTTCAAGTGCGTTTCTATCTTTTCCATCCGAAACCGGTCATCTGGTATACCATGTTCTGCTCCCGGCAGAGCAGCCGGCTGTCACTGCTTTTGAGGGCAATCCCCCACTGCTCCCCACCCGGCGGCTCCCCCGGGCTGTACCTGCTGTTCATCGCACTGCCTTTAGACAGTATGCCGAATTATATTTTATCTGCAAAAAAAGTCAAAGACTCGGCCCGCAAGGTATAAACACACAAAAAGAGCTGTCATATGACGGCAGCTCTTTCTTCTTTGGAATCGATACTTCTCTCGTTTATCTGGCTGAAACATACTTATGCAGCGTCTTCCTCACCGCTCCCGAGCCTGCGAACAGCTCTGCAGCCATCCCCTCGATACGTTCGCCCAGTCCGGCGGCATACAGATCCACCCCAAACACATCCTGGCGGCTGTACAATGTCTTCAGGCAGGAGAAGTCCTGCTCTCCTTCCTTCACCTCCAGAGGTGCCACAATCGCACGCAGCTCCTCCAACAGTGGATCAGATGACGGCTCAAATTCCCTGCCCGTATCGTCAACGCCTTTCAAATAACGCGCATATCCCGCCAACACCAGAGGCAGCAGCACCAGCTCGTCCATATTTAAGCCTCTTGCCTGGTAAGCCTTGATGGTCTCCCCGAAACGGATAGGAATCTTCTGGCTTGTATCCGTGGCGATCCGCTGGGGCGCATCCGGCATGAAAGGATTGGGCAGGCGGCGGTTCAGCACCGCATCGATAAATTCAGCAGGCTTCAGCACGCCGGGATCCACCACCACAGGCATGGCTTCGATATGGCCCAGCTTGGTAATCAGCCCCCTGATATCCTCATCCTCCATCTCCGCAGAGATCAGGTTATAGCCCAGAACACAGCCGTAGATGGACATGGCCGTATGCAGGGGGTTTAAGCAGGTACAAACCTTCATCCGCTCCACCTTGTCCACGGTCTCCCTGTCCACGTACAGCACACCGCCCAGTTCAAGAGGCGGACGTCCGTTGGTATAAGCATCCTCGATGACCAGGTACTCTGTCTCCTCCGCGTTGACGAAGGGAGCCGTATAGGTGCGCTTGTCAGTAATGATGGTGTAATTGTCTTCAAACCCGTCCTCCGCAAGCATTTTCTGCACCTTCTCGTCGGGACGGGGTGTGATCTTGTCAATCATGCTCCAGGGATAGGTAACCTTCTGAGGATCCTGCACATAGGCCAGGAACTCCGGCGGAACCAGCCCTTCCTCCTCCCATCTGGTGGCATAAGCAATGACGGCCGCCTTCACCTTGTCGCCGTTGTGGGAACAGTTATCCATACTCTGCAGGGTCAGGGGCAGCGCTCCCGCCAGGAAACGCTCATACAAAAGCAGTGTTACCTTCCCCATGATCAGAACCGGCGCAAGCCCTCTCTCCAGATCGGCGGGCGCTACAGCGTAGCCCTTCTCCGTGATGGTGAAGGAGATCATCTGCAGGCTGGGATTGGCGAAAATCTCCGCCAGCCTGGCCCAGTCCGCCTCAAACTGGGCATCCGCCTTCAGGCTCTCCGTCACGGAGGCGATGACCTTCTTCTGGATATTGCCGTCGGACTGCAGACAGACCAACAGGCTTAAATTGTCGTAAGGCGCATAGGCCTTGTGGATGATCTCAAAGTCAAAGCCCTCGGCCACAATGACACCTCTGTCATATTTTCCGGAGTCCAGCGCCTGCTGTAAAATCGCCGCCGGGAACGCCCGGAACAGGTTCCCCGCCCCGAAGTGCACCCAGACCGGCTCCTCATGGGTCTTCTTGCGCACTGCTTCGATGTCGAACTGCGGCATCTGATATCCTTTTTCCGCCCACTCCGGGCCGATTCCGTTTTTGATATCCATCAGTTTCATAAATGATAACTCCTTTTCTCCAGGCTATCCTCTCGGAATTTCCAGGCCCCATGTCACACGGCTTTCCCAAAGGCGTTTTCGTCGATTCCCCCGCTTTTCCAGGAATCTTTCTGGCCTGATTCACGATTCTGGTTTCCGGAATTCCGGGAGACTGCCGGGGAACCGCCTGTGGCAGCTGCTCCTTCCATTCCGTAGGAAAAATATCCCTTCGCTGTCCCGGAAGATGCGGGCTGCCCCGAAGCGATTCCGGTTCTGACCGGTTTTTCAGCCGGAATGCGCTTCTTCCAAGATTGCCTGTTTCTAACTTGCCTGTTTCCAGAATTGCCTTTCTTCTTGGATTGCCCTTTTTCCTAGATTGCCTGTTTCCTAGATCGCCTTTCTTCTTGGATCGCCTTTCTTCTTGGATCGCCTTTCTTCTTGGATCGCCTTTCTTCTTGGAATTCCTCTCTTCCAGGTCCAGCTTATCCTACTTGTCCAGCTTATCCTACCTGTCCAGCTTATCCCACTTGTCCAGCTTATCCTACCTGTCCAGCTTATCCAGCATGTCCCAAATGCCCCACATATACATAATGCCCAAAGCCCGGTCATACAGGCCGTATCCGGGGCGCACGTTTCCGGGGCCTTCATCCCACAGATGCCGCCCGTGGTCAGGGCGGATATAGCCCTCGAACCCGCAGTCATGGTATGCCTTGAGGATATCCAGGATGCCTGTGTCCCCGTCGCAGTCCCTGTGGCTGGCCTCGGAGAAATCCCCGTTCTCGAAGTGCTTCACATTGCGGATATGGGCAAACGCGATCCTGTCGCAGTGCTTGCGGACGATACTTGCCACATTGTTCTCCGGATTCGCGTTCAGGCTGCCGGAACAAAGGGTAAGGCAATTATAGGGATCGTCCACCATCCCCAGGAACTTGTCAATGGACGCCGCGTCCACCAGCAGCCTGGGCAGGCCGAAGATATCCCATGGGGGATCGTCCATGTGGATGGCCATCTTGATATCGCACTCATGGCACACCGGCATCAGCTGCTCCAGGAAATACTTCAGGTTCTCCCAAAGCTTCTCCTTGGTCACAGGCTTGTAAGCCTCGAACAGCTCATCCAGTTTCGCCATCCGCTCCGGCTCCCACCCGGGGAACGTCAGGCCGTGCAGATTGTTCAAAATATAATCCGCCATCTCCTTGGGGTCGTCATGAATCTTGCCGGCCTCGTAATACAGCGCCGTGGAGCCGTCCCCCACCGGATGGAACAGATCCGTCCGCGTCCAGTCGAACACCGGCATGAAGTTATAGCAGATCACCTTCACCCCGAACCCGGACAGATTCCGTATGGTCTGGATATAATTGGCGATATACCCGTCCCGGCTGGGCAGGCCGATCTTGATGTCGTCATGGACATTCACCGACTCCACCACGTCCATGTTGAACCCATAGGGCTCCAGCGCTTTCTGTACCCGCGCGATCTCCTCCACTTCCCAGACCTCGCCGGGCATTTTGTCATGCAACGCCCACACGATGCTGGTCACGCCCGGAATCTGCTTGATGTCGCTCAGCTTGATGTCGTCATTGCCTTCGCCGTACCAGCGAAAACCCATTTGCATTCCCATAAAATGATACCCCTCCTGTCTTTTTTATTTTGCGCCACATATTGTAAGCGCTTACATTTCCTTATTTTAATACCTTCTTCCAATTTATGCAACCATTATATTCCAAATTTCCAATATACTAAATTCAAACTCACTTGCACCCCAGGCCCGGAAGAATGCCCCATCACTTTGGGCATTCTTCCGGGCAAATGAACTTCTCATGCAGCCTGGCTAATTTTTTACAGCCTGGCTAATTTTTTACAGCCTGGTTAGTTTTTTACAGCCTGGTATCCCAAACTCCGCAGTATGAATCCACCGGATCCTGCCCCACGAAAGCCTCTGCGCCCGCCGTCAGCTTCTCCACCAGCGCGTCAAAGGTGCTGTCCAGCACGTCATAGGTATTGATATAAGTCCGCGCCTGGGGAATGTCCGCCAGCACGAAAGGCTGCTTGGTGCCGACGACGATGACCGGAAGCTCATGCACATACCAGGGAATCTCCCCGCCGCCCTTGGTCATGCCGAAAGACGGCCTGGCCACCGGCTGGAATCCCCCTGCGATGTCCACCACGGTGATAATCAGGTCCTGCTTTGCCGCGAAATCCTTTATGGCATCCTTCCCGGCAAAATACAGGTTGAGATCGGGCTTTCCGCCGGTTTCCGCTTCCTTCAGCATCTTCTGGACCGGGCTCTCATAAAGAAACACCTGGAAGCCCCGCGCCTCCAGCTTTTCCTTCAGCTTATCTGCGGGGGACACCTTATTCTTGTTCAACAGCGAGCCAAGCCCCGGCGCTTCCAGCCCCTTCACGTAGACAATCATGATTTTCCTATATTTCTCAGGGGTCAGGGGCAGCACGTCCTTGTCCTTGTATTTCACAAGGGTGACGGCCCTGTCGGAAATCTCCTTCTGCATGGCCTTGTGCTCCGCGCATCCCACGATTTCCTCCAGCCAGGACTTAGGCGGGACTAACTCCGTCTTCGCCTTCCTGTGCAGCCCCATGTGGGCCTTCAGCGCCAGGATGCGGTGCAGGGCATCGCTTAAGCGCTCCTCGGTAATCCTGCCGTCCAGATACCCCTGCTTCATGGCCGCAAAATCCTCGTCCATGTCATTGAAGAACAGGAACATGTCGATACCGGCAGCGATGGCCGCGGGCATCAGGTCTTTGCGCTTCATGCGGCAGGTCAGGCCCACCATGTGGGAAGCGTCCGTGAGCACCATGCCGTTGAAGCCCAGCTTCCCGCGGAGCAGGCCGCCTATCAGCTCCGGGGACAGCGTGGCTGGCATGATATCGTCGTCGGCTATCCCCGGGTTGAAATGCCTTGTGTAAGCGGGCTGCATGATGTGCCCCGCCATGATGGCCTCCAGGCCGTTGTCGATCAGGTTCCGGTACACTTTGCCGAAAGTGGCGTCCCACTGCTCACAGCTGAAATCATTCACGCTGTTAGCCACATGCTGGTCGCGGAAATCCAGCCCGTCTCCGGGGAAATGCTTGGCGGCACAGCAAAAGCCGGGATTGGCATGGGCCCCGTCCATGTAGGCCTTCGTCATCTCCATGACCCTGTCCGCATCGTTCCCGTATGTCCTCAGGCCGATGACCGGATTCTCCCAGTTGTACAGGATGTCGCTGACCGGGGCAAAAGAGAGGTTGCAGCCGATCGCCGCGGCTTCTTTGTTGGACATATGGCCCAGGTGGTAGGCGTACTGCACATTCCGGGTGGCGCCTATCTTGGTCTGGCTGCCGATGGCGGTGCCGTCCACACAGGCGCCGTCCCCTCCGTTCTCCGTGTTGCAGGCGATGATCAGGGGAATCTTGCTGTTCTCCTGGAGGATGCGGTTCTGTTCCTGCACCTCGGCAGCCGTGGCGGGATTGTAGCGGATGCCGCCGATGTGGTATTTCTCCACCGTCATCTTCAGATATTCCTCGTCCCTGCTGGAGCCCATGTTGAAGAAAAGCTGCCCGATCTTCTCGTCCAGGGTCATGCCCGCGATTGTCTCCTCCACCCATTTACAGTCCTCGTCGGACAGATAAAAGGGCATCGCTTTCATGTCGACCATAATTTCATCCTCTTCTTTCCGTTATTTCGATTAAAAGTCATTTTGATTCAATGTCATTTCCGCGTTTCTATTTTTTCATCCTATCCCTTCGTCCCGCAAGCCTGTTCCAAAAAAGCCAGGCTCCATATCCCAACTCCGCCCAAAGCCTTTCGCCCCTGATTCCCGAAGCTGCCTTACACATCCTGGCCCCTCCAGATTTTCACTTCTTCTCAATCCGGGTCAATTTCGCGTTCAGGCTCTCCACGAAGCCCTCCGGCATCATGGAACCGGCCATTTTGCACATTTTCTCGGGACTCATGGATTTCATCATGTCCCACATCCCCTCGCCGGGCGCGACCTTCATATTCGTGGCCAGCTTCACCGCTGTGGCTACCACCTCCATGGCCTCCGGGCTCCTGGAGATCTCCTCCATAGTGTCCCTGACGCTGTACCTTCCCTCCGGGAACTCCATGGGCGCTTTCAGGTCAAGGTCTCCCGCCAGCTTGAACCAGTTGGCAACGCCCTCCGCCCGCTCATTGACTTCAGGCAGTACATAAATGGACGGTTCTTTGTCCACTTTCTCCAGGGTCATGCTGTCCTTCAAATCCCCCGCCACGGCGGTAATCCTGTTGAACCCCTCCTCCAGGGCGGCCTCAAAGGTGAAGACCTTGCTGCCGTTTTGCACCCCTGCCGCCTTTCCGTTCACGTACAGGGTTACGGAAGGCTGATTGGAATACACCTTGATCCGGGTGGTCTCCCCGGCCCTCTGGGCATAGCGCCTGCCGCAGAGATGAATCATGGGCTCCCGGCTCCAGTAAGCCTGGTAAACATAATAGCTGTCCTTCTTCGTCCTGCGGTCCATGGTCACCAGCCCCTTGTTGTTCCGGCCTGCCACGCCGCCCTCGTTCCTTGCGGCGCAGCCGAAGTCGAACATGTTCCACACATGGCTTGACCATATCCAGGGCCGCTCGTCCAGCACCTTTGCCATATGCTCATGGTACAGGGCCTGGTATTCCTCGCTGTAGTCCTTACAGGCCGGATTGGGGCCGTGGTAAGTGACGATGCCCTCGCAGCCGTACTCGGACAGGCCCAGGCAGATTTCCGGGTGCGCCTGATGGAAATGATCCAGCCAGGGGCCGTTGTCCTCCATCTTCCCGCCGTACCAGCCGAAATAATGGTTGTAGCTCTCCACGTCCGTGAGCCCGTGCATGGGGCCGTCGATGGGCGTCATGGACACATGGGCGATGGTGGTCAGCCTGGTGGGGTCCAGCTCCTTGCACAGGGCGTTCAGCTCCCTATGGTTCTCCACCAGCCGGTCTGAGATGCCGCCGATGAGGATTTCATTGGACACGCCCCAGAAGCAGATGGAGGGGTGGTTGTAGTTCTGGACAATCAGCTCCTTCATCTGGCTGATGCAGTTCTCATGGGCCGCGGGATCCGCGTTCATCACGCTGATGAAAGGAATCTCCGCCCAGACCACAAAGCCCAGGTCGTCGCAGGCATCGTAGAAATCCTGGGAATGCTGGTAATGGGCCAGGCGGATGGTGTTTGCCCCCAGCTCCTTGATGATCCAGGCATCCTCGTAATGCTCCTCCCTGGTGAGGGCATTCCCCCGGTACAGCCGGTCCTGATGGCGGCTCACCCCCCGCAGAGGCGTCCAGACGCCGTTGATGCAGAATCCCTTCTCCGGGTCACAGGAGAAGCTCCGCACGCCTGCCCTTACGGAGATTTCATCGTAGGCTTCGTTGCGCCGCTGCAATGTGGCGGTGACGGTGTACAGGCAGGGATCGTCGATATTCCACCTCTCCGCATCCGGCACATAGACAGAGACCTTGGTCCGATCCGCAGGCCGCACCGCGGAGGCCACCTCCTCCCCGTCCTCATTCTGAACGGAATACAGCACGGTGAAGTTCTCGTCCGCCCCCTTCACCCAGGAGACCAGCTCGAACACAGCCCCGCCGTCCTCACAGGGCCTGGGCGTCACCTGGAGCCCCGGGCCTCCGTAATATTCCAGGTCAAAATGGGCCTCCGGCACGCTGATCAGGTTCACGCCCCGGTACAGTCCGCCATAGAAGGTGAAATCCGCCGCCTGGGGATACACGCTGCTCTTGTTCTCGTTGCTGCAGGCCACTGCCAGGAGATTCTCTCCGTCTTCTTTGCACAAATCGGTAATATCTGCACGGAAAATCGAATACCCACCCTCATGGTAAGCCGCTTCCCTGCCGTTGACATACACAAAAGCCTGCTGCCCCGCCGCCAGAACCTCCACGAACACCCTGCCCCCTGCCAGGGGCTGCCTGGGCGTCTCGAAGCTTTTGGCATACCAGCACTTCCCCCGGTAATACCCGCAGTTCCCGTCATGTCCGTCCACCGCGTTCCAGGTGTGGGGCAGATCCACCCTCTCCCAGTCCCGGGGCAGCTGGGCGGGCAGCCCCGCGTCCTCCCGGACAAAACGCCAGTCCTGGTTCAAATTGATTACATTCCGCATACTGTACCTCCTGCATTTATACTCGTAGTCACCGAAACCCGGTGTTTTTCCAGACTCACGGGCGGGAACCGCCATGGAAGCCGTCCACGATCTTCATGTCCCCGGTGCCCTTCACGGCGGCGGCGATTCCCAGGGTGCCCGGCCAGGTGGCGAACACTCCCGAGGGGTTGTTCATGCCGTAGACCACTTCCCCGTTCTCGTTCCGGGAATTGGACATGACCTGCACCGGCACGAAATGCCCGCACTCCTCCGCCACGGCGTGCATCTGGTTCAGTCAGTCCGCCAGATCCTCCGGCCTGGGGTTCGCCCGCAGGATCAGATGCCGGTTGAACCATTCTTTGATCAGCGCCGTGGTCCCGGGCAGATACTGTTCCCCGAAAATGGTCTTGTTGCGAATCTCCCCATCATCCAGTATGCCCGACTCGTCAAATATTATATGCTCATTCTTGGGGCTCATGGGACTGGCCGCGGGATACTTTCCCATCCGCCAGTCCGAAATGAAGAGCTGGGCGATTTTTTTCTTCCGCTTGAACCTGTGGGGAACCCTTCTGCTCCTGCGCTCCCCAGGCAGCCGCCGTCAGCACAAAAGGGGCTGCCGGGAAATTGGTTGCCATTTCCGACAGCCCCAGTCCACACGAAGATATCAAAGGCATCCCCACCGGTCCACGGCCACGCCCGCAGGCCTTACGCGGCTTAAGCGCTCTTCTGGGCCTGCGCCTTGATGCGTGACACTTCGCCCTGAATCTCGGCCATCCTTTCCTTGGTCAGCGGATAGAACTTCATGGCCACCACGTTCAGGATCCAGCCGATGGCGGGCTTGCCCAGGAAACAGGCTATGGTACATACCAGGACTCCCGTGGTATAGGGATCCGGATCCTCCTGGGTGGGCAGGGTGCTCGTATAGCCTATGGCCGCGTAAATCATGGCCACAAGGGTGGTGGACAGGGAGGAGATCAGCTTATCCACGAAGGAGAACAGCGTCCCCATCAGTCCGGGCACATAGCGGCCGGAGCGGTACACCACATAGTCCGCGCAGTCCGCCGTCATGGGAATGACGATATTGGGTTATGGGCCAGCACGTCGGCATAATCCCGGAAAGAGACCTTCTCCGCTTTGCCGATGCCGAAATACTTCACATTGTCCTTCCGCCACAGCCCCAGGATCGCCCATGCCGCGAACACCGCCGCAATCGCCCCAATCACCAGCTGCATGTAGCACCACAGCTCCGAATCGTTGGTCAGGCAGCTCTGGGCGGACTTGGTGACCACGCACTGGCAGGTGCCCACTCTGTATACCATGTAGAGCAGAATGAACGCGATGAAGCGCCCTCCCGAAGGAATCAGCGGGATGAACCCCGCCCCTGGAGACGGCCGCGCCGGACGTCCCCCCGGAATACCTGGTGGTGGGGCCGGTCCTGTTCGAGCGCGTTTACGGAGAACGGTTCGAGACCCTGTTCGGCCAGCTCCGGATGCCCCCCCGTCTCAGGGAGCCCCTGCGCAGCCATTATCAGAATGTGCCCACCATCCCCTTCCCCTCCCACTATGAAAGCATCATGTCCGTATTCGCCCGGTTCCTCTTTGAAAATCCGGATTGCCGCAAAATCTTCAAAAGCGCCGGGGACCTGGAGAACCTGCGCTTCCACTACGGCGGCATCTCCCGGGTTCCGGAGAAGCCTTTCCTGAACATACAGTACATCGAAGAGCGCTACCGGGCCGAAAACGCCGTCCTCACCGCCATCGGCCACGGCAATGAGACCCAGGCCATGGAAAGCGTGAAGAAGCTGGTGAACCTGGGCATCCCGCCCCGGCTGGCGGACACCCTGCGGGACAGGAAGGACCTCACCATCACCCTCAACAGCCTGATGCGCAAGGCCGCCGAGCAGGCCGGGGTGCATCCAATCCACATAGACAGCTTCTCCAACCAGAGCGTCCGGCAGATCGAGGAGCTGGAAAGCGTGGAGCAATGCCAGAGCTTCCAGCGCAGACTGGCCCTGGGCTACTGCCGCCTGGTCAGGAAATACAGCACCAGCGGCTATTCCCTGCCCGTCCAGAAGGTCATCACCTGCATCACCACGGACTTAAGCGCCGACCTGGGCCTGAAGGCGCTGGCCGGCAAGCTGAACGTCACCCCCAGCTACCTCTCTTCCCTCTTCCGGAAAGAGACGGGGATGACCCTGACGGACTATGTGAACCAGCAGCGGATCGCCCACGCCCAGCACCTTTTGCTGAACACCAGCTTTCCGATCAAGTCCATCGCCCAGCAGTGCGGCATCGCCGACCTGAACTACTTCGTCCGCATGTTCAAGCGCGCCGCCGGGGTCACGCCAAAGGTCTACCGCGACTCCGCCGCCCACAGCCAGCATCTGGAGATTGTCCGCAACCATGAGGAGGAATCCCCCGCCCTGCCGGGCAACCTTCCGGGATGAAAAAAATCCTGAAAAAACAAAAGATATTCCCTATATGTTTTCCGCATTTGCGTTAAACTATAGGAAGTAAAGTTATCGCCTTGAACAGGAGGGACAAAAATGGCAGGCAATCTCACAGATTATCGGAAACAGAAAGATTTCCTGGTGTGCGTGGACAGCGACGGCTGCGCCATGGACACCATGGACGTGAAGCACATCAGGTGCTTCGGCCCCTGTATGATAGCCGAGTGGGGCCTGGAGGAATGGAAAGAGGAGATTCTGGCCCGCTGGAACGAAATCAACCTCTATACCATGACCCGGGGCATCAACCGCTTCCGGGGGCTGGCAAAAGCCCTTCGGGAAATCGATGGGAAATATACGAAAATAGATGACCTGGACACGCTGACGCAATGGGCCGCCGACAGCCCGGAGCTGTCCAACGATGCGGTGAAGCGGGCCATTGCGGAAAAGCCGGACAGCGTCATCCTGCCCAAGGCCTTAAGCTGGAGCCTGGCGGTGAACGCCTCCATCAATGCCCTGCCAGAGTCCGAAAAGCTTCCCTTCCAGGGCGTAAAAGAAGCCCTTTCCTATGCCCAGCAGCATGCGGACGTGGCCATCGTGTCCAGCGCCAACCTGGGGGCAGTGCTGGACGAGTGGAAGCTGTACGGGCTTTTGGAGCACACGGACATCGTGCTGGCCCAGGACGCGGGCTCAAAGGCCTTCTGTATCGGGGAACTTTTGAAGAAAGGCTATGCGCCGGACCATGTGCTCATGTGCGGCGACGCGCCGGGGGATCAGGACGCGGCGAAGAAGAACGGCGTGTTCTACTATCCCATTTTGGTAAGGCATGAGAAAGAGAGCTGGGCGGAGTTCACGGAAACAGCGCTGGCCCGGCTGGTGGACAGCACCTACGGCGGGGAATACCAAGAGAAAAAGAACGCCGCCTTTCTGAACAATCTGGGCGGTTGAGCAGGGCTGCCGGTTCTGGCGCAAGCGACGTCCCACGGGAAATTCGCTGCAGCGCATGACGGTGCATATCCTGTAGAGCATGTGGCTGTATTTACGGAAAAAAGGGGTGTCGGGAAATGGCTATGCTCCCCGACAGCCCCTTTTTATAACCGCCATTGAATCGTGGCCGTTCACTCTTTTATCTTGTCGATGTCCGTCATATTGACTCCGGCTACCTGGAGAATCGCTTTCAGGGAAAGATAGTGTAAAGCTTTAAATTCAGGCCTTTGGCTCTCCTTCCGCTTTCGTTCCATTTGCCAGCGCGGCCTTTCCTGCCAGGAATCCCGACAGCACTGCCTGGAGATCCACGCCTGTGGACTCCTTTAAGCCGTCCGTCACCTGCACCACGGTCCCCATGACATCCTTCATGAGCTTGGTGGAATTGCCGTCGCCGTACATGGTGATCCTGTCCACGCTTGCCAGGGGCTCCGCGGCGTTCTTCACCACTTCGGGCAATGCCTTGAAGTACATCTCCAGCACGGCGGCCTCGCCCATCTTCGCCATGGCCTCGGCCTTTTTCTCAATGCCCTCCGCTTCCGCCACGGCCTTTGCGCGGATGGCCTCCGCCTCGGCCAGGCCCTTGGTGCGGATACCGTCGGCCTCCTGCTCCATGGTGTAGCGCTTTGCCTCGGCCTGGGCCTTCATGGCCTCGGCCTCCTTCTCGGTCTCGAACTTTTTGGCTTCCGCCTCCCGCTGGCGCTCATAGAGCACCGCGTCCGCCTGCTGCTTGGCGAATCTGTCGGCCTCCGCCTTTTTCTTCACCTGGGCGTCCAGGGATTGCTCCATGACCTCCGCTTCCTTCTGCTTGAGCTGGATTTCCTTCTCCTGCTTTGCAATGTTGGCGTTGGCCGTGGTGATTTCAACGGTCTTTCTCTGTTCCTCCTCCTGGATGCGGTAGGCGGCATCGGCCTCCGCCTGCTTGATGTCGGCCTCCCGCTTCAGCTCGGCCTTGCGGATGGCCAGGTCGTTCTGCTTCTTGGCAATCTCCGTGGCGGCGTTGACCTCCGCCTCGTTGGACTCCCGCTTGGCGTTGGCCTGGGCCTTGGCGATCTCCTTCTCGCTCTCCGCCCGGGAGATGGCCGCGTTCTTCTGGATTTTGACGATGTTGTCCACGCCCAGGTTCTCGATGACCCCGTTGCCGTCCACGAAGTTCTGGACGTTGAAGCTGATGATGTCCAGCCCCATGGCCGCCAGGTCGGGCTCCGCGTTCTCCTTCACCAGGGTGGCGAATTTCTGCCTGTCGGAGACCATCTCCTCCAGGGCCATCTTGCCCACGATCTCACGCACATTGCCCTCCAGCACTTCCCTGGCCACACGGCCGATGTACTCCGCGTTCTTGTTCAGGAAGTTCTGGGCCGCCAGCTTCAGGCGCTCCTCGTTGTCGCTGATCTTCACGTTCACGGTGGCGTCCACGTTGATGTTTATGTAGTCCGCCGTGGGGACGGCATTGGAGGTCTTCACGTCGATGGGAATCAGCTGGAGGTTCAGTTCATCCTTTCTCTCCAGGAAGGGAATCTTGATGCCCGCCTTTCCGATGAGCACCTTGGGGTTCTTGCGCAGCCCGGAGATGATCATGGCCGTGTCCGGGGGCGCTTTCACATACCCTGTCAGGAAGATCAGGACCAACAGTACCACAACCACGCCCAGGATCACCGCCAAAATGGGGAATCCTCCGGAACCCATGCCCGCAGCGACACCGAGAACCGACATGTCCAATACAGCTTTCATCATACCTACCTCTCCTCTCCAGAAATCTGTTCTTCAAGATGCGCAGGACTGTTTTTCAATCCTGTGACCATTATATAACAGTGTCTTCCCGCCCGCAAGCCACAATGGGATACGGTAAGCCTCTTTATCGGTGCGGAAGATGCACGTTTCGCCGTATATTCAGGTTCTATGGCGGCGCCCTTCGAAAATCCTGCTCGGGCTCCTGACCGGGCCGGCCTCTGCCTGGTTCCCTTATACGTCCGGCAGGGTCAGCTTTGCTGCCTGCGTGCATGTCCGCATATATTTGATGCTTCTATTTTAGCGTTTTTTTGCCGGAAGCACAATTCTGAATCTCCATTCTCTTTGGATTTTTATTCCATTTCCAGATATCAGTGTGAAATCGGCTATTAATGACAAGGGATTTTATGACGATATACTATACGTATTAACAGCATGAAAGCCAATATTTATGCAAAGGAGTGATGATAATGGGTGTCAAGATCAACGTAGATTCGAGCCAGGATTATTCTTATCTGTTCCAGAGCCTTTCCTCCGGCGGAATGGGTAATCTGAATTTCCTCTCGGATTATTCCAGCATCAAGAACGGCAGCTACGGCAAGCTCATGAAGGCTTATTACGGCACAGGGCAGAGTTCAAGCACATCGTCCGGCGGCAGGAAAGGAAGCACTTACAATATTCTTGAGAAACTTGAGGCAGAGAAGCGGAACCCGAAGGTTTCCAAAGATGTGCAGGAAGCGAATTCCAAGCTGACATCAGGACTTTCGACCCTGAAGAATTCCATTTCCACGCTGCAGAGCAGCAGCACCTACACAGACACGGAAAACGGCAGCAGCGCCTCGGACAAGGTGGTCTCCGCCGTGAAATCTTTCGTATCCAATTATAATGACGTGGTGACTGCGTCAAAGGGTTCCACGCTGACAAGCCAGACGTCCTATGTGGCCAACATGATGAGCGCTACCTCCGCCAACGCTGACAAGCTCGCCGAAATCGGCATTCGGGTCAACGCAAAGGGTACGCTGGAAATCAATGAAGCCAAGCTGAAGGCGGCGGACATCTCTCAGATACAGGAAATGTTCTCCTCCGAGGACGTCATGAGCTATGGCTCCAGGCTTGCGTCCCGGGTCCAGTTCGCAAACACCGCCGGCAGCACGACTACCACGAACAAGACCGACAGCGCTGCCACGGATACCGACAAGACTACCGTTTCCGGTGCCGCCGGAGTCAAGGCAGACGGCAAGGCGCTGGCCTCTTCCGGGCTGTATGAAAAGGTGACAGGCAAGGACGGCGAGGAAGACTATGATGTGGCGAAGATTTTTGCCACGGCGAAGAGCTTCGTGAGCAATTACAACCGCATGCTGAACGCCGCCGAATCCAGCACGAATTCCGGCGTGATAGCGAATCTGTCCTATATCAAGAGCAAGACTGCCACCAACGCGGACACTCTGAAGCAGTTCGGAATCAGCGTGGACACCAAGGGCAGGATGACGATCAATGAGAGCACATTCAAGAAAGCGGACATGGCCCAGGTGCAGAAGTTCTTTAGCGACTACGGCTCTTCCGTCGCCAGCAACGCTTCTTTGGTAGATTACTACATGACCACACAGGCCAATGCCGCCAATGGCTATACGGCTGCCGGTGGGTATAATGTGGGCGGAAGCTCCCTTTATAACGGTATCGTATAAGCAGGTTATTTTCGGAAAAGACAGGATGCGAAGAATCGATATGCGGGTCCGCGGAGGCGTAAAGCCCGGCGGGCCCGCATATCCTCTGCCCTTTTCTCCCAAAAACCATCCAGAAGCATGATACACGGGAAACATGCCCCTCTGCTTCAAACCGTACTCGCATCTGAATCACTGCAATCCCACTATTTTCAAGGCTTTCTCTCTCCTGTCTCCCAAATTAAAATGACCTCATAGAAAGGAATCATCCTCTCTACAAGGTCATTCAAACTTACTCTATTCTCTTTTTGGGGCTGCCCTAAATTGCCCTCACAGGATAATCGGGTGTGCCTCGGGATATGGAGAAATTGACCTTGTAAGGGTATTATAACGTACTCTGCCCCTATTGGCAAGGACCTCATTGGCATGGTATTCCTACATAATCAACCTAAATGCAAGGACTATACTCAAACCGAAGTTCTTTCTCTGATGCTGTAGATTCTTTAACAATACAACGGTATATCTCAAGGTCTATTATTACTTCTTCCATGTCTTTATCTGAATAAGTCATATATGAAATTCTATCCAGTATTTTGTTATACATAATCTGAGCCATATAAGAATGAGATATCCCTATCTGCTGTATTGTATCTTTGACAAATTGCATTCGGAAAATCTCAGCTTTATTATTTTTTCCTTCATATCTATCTTCCAACTCCATATACTTTACATTATAATCTATATAGTCAAAAAGAACTTTAACTGGCATAGGTGTATTATTATCATACAAGTATGTCAAGAGCCTTGTTTCGTTTAATTTCTTTATATCCTCTGCATCTTTTTCTTCAACAATGTATTTTTTCAATTCATCTTTTATCTCTTGAATTTTTTCTTCACAATCGGATAATTCAAAATTCTTTTTTCTTTTATCGCAGAAGTATTTTAACCCTTTTTCCAATATTACTAATACATCACAATACTCGTTTTCCAAGAAAACTAATTTTGAATAAAAAATATTTGTATTCCAGAAATCCTCCAATGAATTCAAACAATTTAAAACTGCCATATTTACTGTTTTTTGGGCCTGTACTTCACTTTTTGCTCTTTTTATTACTTTAACACCTTCCAAATTAAACCGCTCTCCTCTTTCTTTATAATCCCTTATAAAACCAATTATCATATTTTAATTTCTCCTTTCTTTTAAATAAATTTCCACCTTATTTTTCCTGATATACATAATTAAATTTCCCCAACATTTCATTCTTTGTACCCATTGATTGTTTAATCACACATCTGTACATTTCAAGCTCTAATATTATACTTGGCATATTTTTACTTGCTTCATACCGCCTATCCAAAGTGGCATCTATTCTTTTATATAAAGCTTGAGCTGCATATGAATCAGATATCCCAAACTTTATCATAGTATCCTTAACAAAATAATGTATCGAAATTTCTTTTTCATGGTTGCTACCTGTATATTTATCAAGCAATTTCATCTCTTTAATAGCATAGTCTATGTTGCCAAAAAAGTCCTCTGCCGTCATCGGCTCATCATATCGGCGATCCATCTCTTCTTTTCTTTCAATAATTTCCTTTATTTGTTTTATATTTTTATCTTCTATAAGATACTCTCTTAGCTTATCAAATAATTCCTTAACTCTTATTTCACAATCCGCATATTTTGTTCTTCTTGCATCCACAAAATAAGTTAATGCCTTTTCTAATATTAAGCAAGGTTCACACCCTTCTGATGATGAATAGAAATCCTGTGCTTTCCAAAAATCCTTAATGGAGTCCAAATCCTTTATAACTCTTTCCTCCACATTCCGCCGCTCTAAACCCTCTCTTACAGATTTTATCTTTCTCAACCCCCACTTATAGCCAAATTCTTCCCTAGAAACAATAATACATCTGCGCTCTTCATATATTCTGAATATCATAGTTACCACCTTTCTTCCTCTTTTCAGGAATTTATTTTAATTTCCATTTTCTAA
>OFHM01000569.1_pt1 | contig 30543 bp, 25 predicted proteins | sample 1521311 | NCBI WGS metagenome assembly OFHM01 (sample SAMEA3504083, study PRJEB24116) | mouse gut metagenome | biome: mouse gut; feature: mouse-associated habitat; material: faeces | place: Denmark | collected 2011 | reverse complement strand
CCGGCATTAACCCGCCAGTCTCCTCCATCAATTCCCCATTCCAACCAGCTGAAGGGATTCATACGAACTCTGCCTCCAGTGGCAGATTCCACCACTTCCGCAATTTTGCTCCTGCCTGCCATGCTGCCGCCTGCCATGGCCAGCACCACGCCGAGGGCACCAAGCACCAGAGCCGTAATCGCGCAGCCTTTCATAAAACTCTTCATTTCGCCAGACCTCCTGTCTTAATTTGCCATTGCCCGTTTTTTCTTGAATCCGCGGAATATAAACGCAATTGCCCTGCAGATAGCCGGTGTGGCGATTCCTGCCAAGGCCACGGTCAGCATCAGGAACAGAAGCCCGATACACCCGCATATCAATCCTCCGCCTACCAGTGCAATCCCCACCCAGGGGTTCGCACAAAAGCATATAATTCCTACTACCACAAGCACCAGCATCACTACAAGCAATACGATTGCCGTAACGCCAAACCCGAATATCATACCGATCAATGCTCCCAGGGCTCCTAATATAATGCCAAGCACGCCCAATGCAACCGCTCCCAGTACCGGGGATGCAAAAATCAGCACCGTTATCAGCATTGCAATCGCCCATACTGGCATACTGTCTCTCTTTTTATGCTTTTCCGGTGTATAGCCTGCAGTATCCCCGCTCCAGGTACCCGAACTTCCGCTCCCGTAATCCTCAAAAGGATTACCCCAGCTCTTTCCGTTTGCGCCATGGGAATCCTGACTTCCCGGGCCGCCGGAATTCTGACCATATTTCGTAGATGCTCGCTGGTTCGTCTGGCCGTATTCCGTGGACGTGTTCTGGTTTCCATGGCTGTATTCTGTGGACTCGTTCTGGTTTCCACCACTGTATTCCGTGGACTCGTTCTGGTTTCCTCGGCCATATTCCGTGGTCGCGCTTCCTGTCGGCTGACTCGCCCCGTAACCTGCCCGCTGCCAACCGGCGCTTTTCTCTGTCAGGCCTTCTGACATATCCGCCGGCTGCTCCCGAACCCCCCCGTCCGTCTGCCCGGAACCCGAAACTCTCCCTGAATCACGGATTTCTTTTGAATCCCTGTTCTCCTCCGAATCCTCCGGCACATTCTTCCCGTATTCCATCAGCACTCTGTCCGATGCCTTCACTTTCTGGGCGTAACCTTCGCCGCAGCCGTTCACTGCCAGGTCTCTCTTAATATTCTCCGCCACCCTTGCCGGGTTCCCCAGAGCCTCAATCACTTCCTGTTCATTTTCCTTCCCGGCATCATCAAAATAATCATTATAATATTGAATTGCCTCCTCCCGTTCCGTGGATGAAATACTCTGAAGCAGGCTTTCAAGCTGATTCATAAAATCTACTCTGTTCATACCCCTATCCTTCCCTCAAATAATCCTGTAATTTTATCCGCGTAATGCCTCCACTCGCTTTCGTAGAGCTGCAGCTGTGCCCAGCCCCTGCTGGTTACTTTGTAATAGCGCCTGTTTCTGCCCGCACACTCCATATCGTAGACTTCCAGGCAGTCATCCTTCTGAAGCCTGCGCAGCACCGGATAGAGCGTGGATTCTGACAGTTCTATCACCTGCCGTACCTCCTGGGTAATCTTGTACCCGTAAGTGCCGTCCGGTTCCTGGGACACGACAGCCAGCACAATCGCGTCCAACAGCGCCGCACCTGTATTAAATACCATTCCTCCTGCTCCTTACCTTTATTTTCAGTTATTCTGCAGGCTGCTGTCTTTCAGTTCGCCCGCCGTTCCTTAATCTGCACCGGAGCTGCATTCCCGCTCCCCCCATATGCGTCCATAAATCTTCCGCCTGACTCTGCTGCAGATTACATGCACATGGTCAGGCTTAACTTACCTCAGGCTTTCCCAATTCCTCCCTTGCATCGGGGCGCCCCGCCATGCATGAAAGTAAGGCAAGATACAAACCTTTCACAACACTTACCTATGTGCATCCTCTTATGACACTGTACTTCATGTAACATTATAGTCCTTTACAATATTATATGACATATAATATTGGTTGATAGTTATACTATACGAGATATAATATTGTATGTCAATATGTTTTTGTAAAATTAAGAGAAAATATAGAATTGGAGAAAACGTAACGTATTTTCGGCTGAATGTGGAAATAAAATAAACAGAATAGGCAGCTGCCATTATAAGAAACGGCTGTTATGACAACACAGAAACACCGCTATTGTATGAGAACCCAGACATTGTATGGGACGACCGCCGTGCAGGGTTCGGCTTGCTTACATGGTATAAGAACTCGGACATTGTATGGGACGACCGCCGTGCAGGGTTCGGCTTGCTTACATGATATGAAATCCAGGAAATTGTATGTGGCAACCCACGTGCCAGCATAGGCACGCTTCCCGGATAAACAGATTACGGCCTGCATGGGGGATGGCCAAGCCCTGATATGGCTTGCCATCCCATATTCACACTGCAGAATCGGACAAACGAAGTTTTGTCTTACCTTTCCATTTTCCAGAAATAAGCACTGTAAGCCGGCAGCCTGCTCCCACCGCCGAAATCATGTTTCTCTCCGCTGATCAGGTCTACGGCAGTACCGCAGCCGGCATCAAAGTGTGCCGTATACTCGCTGTCCTCCGCATTGATTGCTACCAGCACGCGCTCATGCTCCGACTTTCTCTCGAAAATACACTGCTTGTTCGTCAGCACAATGGAACGGAAACTGCCGTAATTCAATGCCTCAGACTGCTTCTTTGCGCAGGCCAGCGCCGCAATCCAGTCTGTCAGTTCATTCCATTCCGGCGCCTCAAAGCTGGGACGCAGAGCCGGATCTCCCTGTGACTTGGATGCCTTCTCACCCCATTCGCTCCCGTAATATACACATGGAATCCCGGGCATGCCAAAGGCAAGGGCATAAATCAGCGGCAAATGCTTTTCATTGGAAAGAATGCTTGCCACCCTGGTTACATCATGATTATCCACAAAAGACAGCAAATGCTTTCCCCGGTACAAAGTCCAGTTTTCCGGTCCAAACTGGCGCAGCAGGGAATGAACGATCTCAAACAGGTTCATGCTGTTAAAGCTGCTGTGCAAGCCCTTATAACACTCATAATTGGTGGCGGAGTGAAGCATGCTGTCATTCATCAATCGGTTATAATCGCCATGGAGCATCTCACCCACCAGGAAGAAGTCCTCTTTCAGCCCGCCGGTAAAGCTGCGGAGTCTGCGCAGGAAGCCTTCCTCAAGGCAATACGCCACATCCAGGCGCAGCCCGTCAATGTCAAACTCGTCCACCCAGTATTTCACGCTCTCCAGAAGATAGTTCACTACTTCTTCATTATAAAGGTTCAATTTCACCAAATCATAATTGCCTTCCCAGCCTTCATACCAAAGCCCGTCATTATAGCCGGAATTGCCCTCAAAAGATATCTTGTGGAACCAATTCACATAGCCGGAATTCTGACGGTTGCGGAGTACGTCCTGAAACGGCCCAAATCCTCTGCCGACATGATTGAACACACCGTCCAGCACTACACGGATACCGTTTTCATGCAAAGCATCACACACCTGCTTAAAATCCTCATTGGTTCCCAGACGCACATCCACTTTGCGGTAGTCTCTGGTATTATAGCCGTGGGTATCCGACTCAAACAGCGGAGAAAAATATACCGCATTGATACCCATTTTTTTCATATGAGGTATCCAGTCCAACACCTTCAGGATTCGATGCTCCAGTACGCCGTCATTTTCAAAGGGCGCTCCGCAGAACCCCAATGGGTAAATCTGATAAAACACACTTTCATATGCCCACATTTTGTTTGCCTCCTTTTTTGTTCCGCATCAGCTTCGCACGGTAAGCTGCTGCTGTTTTTGTTCTGTCCACAGTCCATTGACCGGTTCAGTACTATTTTCGTGGTTTTTTAGGGCCTTTTTGTGGATAACTTGATTGTCGTGTCAGTTTTGTGGATTATTTTCTCCAGGAAATCCACAAAATCCACAGAGTTATCCACATCTACACATCTGTCATTTTACCATAAACCAGGTGTCATTTCCATATTTTCCTAAATTTTTTCCTGATTTTATGTTTACTTACAGCCATTCACAGCCACTCATCCCAGAAACGTTCCACCCTTTTTGCAACCGTATTGACCAATACAGTCTCAAAATTATCCCACTCCCTGGGGAAAAGCCTGCGGTAGGAATACTGTAGGAAGCGCTCGTCCAACAGCGCAATAATACCCACATCCTCCATGGTACGTATCACACGTCCGGCAGCCTGAAGGACCTTATTCATCCCCGGGTAGCGGAAAGCGTAGTCAAAACCATCCTCCCCGTTGCCGTCAAAATAGCCCTTTAGAATTTCCTTTTCCCCGCTGACTTGAGGCAAACCGGTCCCCACAATGATAACGCCTATCAAACTGTCATTCTTCAAATCGATTCCTTCACTGAAAATTCCCCCAAGTACACAGAAGCCGATCAATATCCGGTCCTCCGTCCACAGGTCCGCAGCCGGGTCCTGCCCCAACGCCTGCCCTGTATCCTGCTGCAGACGTACTTTCGCCCCTGTACCACAGGGATTTTGAAAATGTCCCAGGAATTCCTCCCGCTCAGACTCACTCATGGACTCCCCCTGAACAATGCACACCCGATCCTCTCCTCCAAAGTTATCCACATATCTTTCATAAATAATCTTCATAAACGCATGGGACGGGCAGAAAACCATATAATTACCGTGGCGGTTTTTGACAATCTCTTCTATATAACAGGCTATTTTACGGTATTCATCCTCGGACCGCCTGGTATACCTGCTGGTCACATCCTGCGCAATCAGAAGCGCACGCCTGGCAGGTTGAAAAACGGATTGTGCATAAACCTCATAATCTTCCTCATCTCCCCCCAACAGCTTCTTATAATATTGTATGGGAAGAAATGTAGCCGAAAACAAAATGGTGCTGCGCCCCCGGAGCATACAGTTTTTCAGATTCTCTCCGGGATTCACACAGAACAGTTTCACCAGAAAGCTTCCGTCATCTCCTGTCTGGGAATATTTAACATAATTTTCGTCCAGCAGCTCATATATTAATAGGAAGTGACAGATTTCAAAGTAGAAATCCAAAAGCATTTCTCCCACTTCAAGCCGGGTTTCCTCCTGTTCTGCCAGGTAATCTTCCATGACAGTGTGGAGCCTGGTCAGATTCTGCACAAAAGCCTCGATACTTTCCACAATACGGTATTCTTCGCACTCCCGTTTCAGAGCCAGTAATTCCTTATTGCATCTATTCAGATGGGCAATCATCTTTTCCGCATATCCGCGCCTCACAAGCACGCTCCTGCCAACATGCCCTTTCCGTACCGGTTCCATGTCATCTTCGCTGTCTGTATCAGGGTTCTGGTTTCCCTCTGACTGCCCTTCGCCGGCTTCCTCTGTCTCCTTTTGCTGTTCTGCATCAGAGGCTTCCGATCCATTTTCTCCATATACCTCCGAATTTACTACGGCATTCCATTCTCTAATATTATAATATTCCGTTTGACCCGTTTCCGCCTCGGTTTTCCCGTCATTTTCTGACATATATGTCAAACATTGTGTCATATCATGTGTCATTTTTAGAGTCATCTGCCCTGAAATTCCAGTATTTATGCGGCTTTTCTTCATTTCTGACGCAATTGTCTTTTTTGTTTCTGACATAATTGTCTTTTTTAGTTCCCGACGGAGTTCCACAAACCGTTCTTTCATCAAAACAGCACTGTACATCTCCCTTCCTCGCTCCAGGAGGTTATGTGCCTCATCTACCAGAAAGATATAATTCCCCTTTGTGCCTTCCGTAAAGAAACGTTTTAGATACACATGAGGATCAAACAGATAATTGTAATCACAGATTACCGCATCCGCAAACAGGCTTACATCCAGACACATCTCAAACGGACAAACCTGGTATTTCAGGGCATATTCCTCTATACGCTCTCTGTCAAAGCTCTCCTGAGAAGTAATCAGGTCAAAAACGGCATCGTTCACACGGTCATAATGGCCCTGCGCATAAGGACAGTATACCGGATTGCACTCTGTCTCATCCATAAAACATATTTTTTCCTTCGCTGTCAAAATGACACTTTTCATCCGCAGCCCTTTTTCGCGGAGAAGGTTCAGCGTATCATCAGCCACCGTCCTGGTAATTGTCTTTGCTGTCAGATAAAATACTTTATCCCCCAGCTCTTTTCCCATGGCCTGAACTGCCGGATACAGAGTTGATATTGTTTTACCTACTCCCGTAGGCGCTTCCAGAAACAGTTTCTTCTTATGGTAAATGGTCCTGTATACATTGCCCGCCAGTTCCCGCTGTCCGTCGCGGTAAGGAAACGGAAATTGCAGCCCTTTTATAGATTCCTGCCTGATTTCACGCCATTTCCATGTATAGTCTGTCCATTTTCTATAAGCACCGAGCAATTCCTGAAACCAGGCCTCCAGTTCCCTGATCGTATAATTCTCATAGAAATATTTCACTTCCTCCGTGTGTATATTGCAGTAAGTCATCTGCACCTGTACATTCTCCAGTTTCTGCTGAATCCCGTACATATATGCATAACACTTCGCCTGTGCAATATGCAGCCTTGCCGGCGCAGTCATCCTTGCCAGTTCCCGGTAAGTCCCTTTGATTTCATCTATGGTTACGGATTCTTCATGACGGATAATGCCGTCGGCGCGCCCTTCCACCACCAGAATATAAGCTTCTGCAGCATAAGCATATTTCAATGGAACCTCCGCCTGATATTCCGTCCCCATCCTCCGCTGAATCATCCGGTGAATACGGCTTCCCTCCTGCATGGCGTTCTCAGGAGGTCCCCCCTTATGGCGATTGTCGATATCTCCGTGCCGTAAAATAAACTCTACCAGTTCTCTGACGGCAATATGAATTTCCCGGGTCTCTATTCCCTCGTTACGCTTTTCTGTATTCATAATGGTTCACCCCACCCTCCAATATGCAAGCTCCCAAAACCGGTCACGTCAGTTCAGGCAAAAAGGCATGTATCTATCCTTCGAAAACCACACAGTTCGAATAAACTCATTGCATGCTGTGAAACATAAAACGCAAAACTCCCCATGCAGACAGAATACCTCTATCTTACATAGGGAGCATGTTTTCAACTTTTGGGTCCTGCGGCTGTTTCGTCTCTTCCAAACAGCTGTACCGGCCCGTTCCTCCCACCGCTTAGCTCGCGGCGGCAAGGCTCTGCAGCAAATTCTCGAATTCACTGTTATATCCATCGTAGGATACCTTCAGCGGTCTGCGAAGATCCAGTCCGTACACTCCTAAAAAAGATTTTGCATCCACAATATATCTGTTATAGGAAATATCAATGTCAAAATCACACTTAGAAGTTACGTTAACAAAATGCTGCACTTCACCCGGAGTTAAATGAATTGTCTTAACCATTGCCGACCTTCCTTTCAAATGGTATCAGCTGTCTCTAACGATTTACGTTTTCCACTTACATTATCGACAAAATAAGTAAAAAGTAAAGGTTTTGACAAAAAATTCTACTGAAACTCAACCATGTACTCTCGGAAACGAAGCGGCAGCATACTGTTCTGAAGCTTTCTGTTCTTACGCTCTTCAATGGTTATGGTATGGCAAAACTGTCTGAAAAGTTCCTGGTACTTCATTTCTTCCTCCGAGTACTCTGGCTGCAGCGGGCCGTCCGCTTCCTCCCCACGAAGCAGATACCACTGTCTTCTCGCCGGATGTATTCCAAACAGATTCCTTTTCTCATCATAGATCAGAAAATGTTCAATGGGAAGCCTGTCCGCAAAGTGCGGCATCAGAAAAGCCAGCACATCATTCTTGGGTCCGATTTTAGAATAAAGCACGCCATTGTCCAATTCCTGGAAGCGCAAAAACTGCACCTGATGTCCCAACTCTGTGGACACCCCTCTTCCCAGTGCAAATGCCTTATGAATTTCATTGTCGGCCAGATTATCAAACAAATGCCCCGGTCTGCATTTCACGCGCAGCCCTTCCACAATCGTCCTGTATACCGCCTGCGCTTTCCCCCCATCTTCGGAAGCCAGCGCCATCGCCAAATGCCGGCTGTCCTCCGCCCCAAATCTTCTGCGCAAAGTATTCATTACCTTACCGGCCTTCTCTCTGTCCGCTTTTACTTCCACATCCTCCCCAAACAGAATGGGATCGTCCGTTAGGCACAGCATCGTGTCTCTGTGATTCCTCTTTTCCTCATATGCCTGATAAACTGCAGTGAAGATACTCTCCGCACTGTCCTCACATCTGTATACAATCATTATGCACCGCCTGCTATCCTATTATCAGTCCGCAGCAAATTCTTTCTTCCGCTTAAAAAAATCGTTGTTCCTCGCCCCGCAGCCCCTCCGCTGATCCGCATACCAGTCCGATTTACAGCTGCCCCACCGCGGCCTGCTGCTGTTCTATCACTGTAACGGGACGGGTAAAATTCGCGTCGTCAAACAGCGACATCTGACGATACCCCATGCCATCACTTCCAAACTGCACGCGCTCCTTCTCGCTGGTGAGGTTCCGCACAATGTAGTCCTCATCTAATTTTATCGGATACATCATTTTTCCGCTGCATGTGATAAAATACAGCGCCCGCTTCAGCACAACACCGATCTTCTTCAAATCCTGGAAGTTCAGACTTCCGCTCCTGCGCGCCGCTACAATCCGCCGCGCACTTTTCACGCCTATCCCGGGAACCCGAAGCAACACCTCCATCGGCGCCCGGTTGACTTCCACCGGAAACCGTTCCAGATGCCGCACTGCCCAATCCTCTTTGGGATCCAGCATAATATTGAAATACGGCCGCTTCTCATCCAACAGCTCTTCCGCCCGAAAACCGTAAAACCGCAGCAGCCAGTCTGCCTGGTACAGTCTGTGCTCCCGAAGAAGCGGCGGCCCGCCCGGCAAAGCAGGCAGACTCTTATCTCCCGTCACATTTACAAACGCGGAATAGAAAACCCTCTTTAAGTCAAACTTTTGGTACAGACTTTCCGCCACATTGATGATCTGATAATCGCTCTCCGGCGTAGCCCCTATAATCATCTGTGTGGACTGTCCTGCTCCCACAAATTTCGGCGCGCTCCTGAAGCGTACCAGGTCATTTTTGTTTACCTGGATCCTGTTTTGGATCTGCCGCATGGGAGTCAGAATACTCTTGCGGTGCTTGTTGGGGGCAAGGCTGCGCAAGCCTTCCGCCGTGGGCAGTTCCAGATTCACACTCATTCTGTCTGCCAAAAAGCCTGTCTGCTCAATGATTTCAGGATCCGCTCCCGGTATGGTCTTCACATGGACATAACCGTTGAACCGATATTGATTTCTCAGCAGCCACACCGTGCGGCAAATCAACTCCATGGTAAAAGTCGGATTTCCGATAATACCGGAGCTTAAAAATAATCCTTCGATATAATTCCTGCGGTAAAATTCCATGGTCAATGTACAGATCTCTTCCGGTGTAAAGGTGGCCCTGGGTATATCATTGGAATTGCGGTTACGGCAGTACTTGCAGTCGTAGATACATTCGTTGGTCAGCAAAATTTTCAGAAGGGCGATGCATCTGCCGTCACCGGAGAAGCTATGGCAGATACCGGCTGCCACACAGTTGCCGATGCTTCGACCGTTTCCCCGCCTGTCCACCCCGCTGGAAGTGCAGGCCACGTCATACTTTGCAGCGTCTGTGAGCACCTCCAGTTTCTCCGTCAGAGGCATCTCTTGAGCTCCTGTTAAATATTCCACTTCCGGACACCTCCGTTAGTCTGTTTCTCTTTTGAAATCTAAGAACATTTGTTCTCAATATAGAATAGCACATATGTTCTTTCCTTGCAAGTATTTTTACAGAAAAATGGTTGTAAGCCAAAACTTTTTGTGGTACAGTCATTATAAAGCCGTATATCAGAGAGGGAACGATCAATATGGAAATCGCTCAAACTTACACAGTAAAAGATTATTACAGCCTGCCGGAGAATGTCCGGGCTGAACTGATAGAGGGACAGTTCTACTATATGGCTGCCCCTAGCAGAATACACCAGAAAACGTTAAATTTTCTTAATACGGAAATTAATCTCTATATTCGCTCTGTGAAATGCTCCTGTGAAGTCTATCCTGCCCCGTTCGCAGTAAAACTATTTAAAGACGATAAAACAGTAGTTGAGCCGGACATCTCCGTCATCTGTGATATGAATAAGCTCACGGAAAAAGGCTGCACCGGAGCGCCGGACTGGATTATAGAAATCATATCCCCAAGCACTTCCAGCCATGATTATATCTATAAGCTAAACCTATACGCCAAAGCAGGTGTCCGTGAATATTGGATTGTAAACCCTCTGGATCAGTCCGTTTATGTATATTTTTGGGAAAAAGAGGTTTTTCATACTCAATCCTATACCTTTCGGGATAAAATAAAAGTCAATATCTATGATGATCTATGGATCGACTTTGCGCAATCCGCCCTTTATGCCCAATCCTGAAAGACGCTTACAAGTATACGAAAGTCCCAAGAAAACGGAGAACGCAGCCATGAAACAGATTAATGAAGACATCAAAAAGGGAAATTTCAGACAAGCCTACCTCCTCTACGGCGAGGAGCGCTATCTGCGCCGGCAATATCGTGACAAACTGCAAAAGGCTCTTTGTCAGGAGGGCGACACCATGAACACACACTTTTATGAAGGGACGAATATTGACGTGGGAGAAATCATCGATCTGGCCGAGACATTGCCCTTTTTTGCGGACCGTCGTGTTATTTTCCTGTCAAACAGCGGTCTGTTCAAATCCGGCGGTGAGAAAATGGCGGAATATCTGGCCAATCCCAGTGAAACCGCCTTTTTCGTCTTCACGGAGAGCGCTGTGGATAAGCGCTCCAAGATGTACAAGACCCTGCAATCCAAAGGATATGCGGCAGAATTCACCGTACAGGACGAGAATACTTTAAAACGCTGGGTGGCAGGCATCCTGGGACGGGAAGGGAAGAAAATAACAGAGAACACCCTGCAGCTGTTTTTGTCCAAAACCGGAACCGATATGGAAAATATTCAGATGGAGCTGGAAAAGCTGATCTGCTATTGTCTGGACCGCGAGGTAATCGCCGCTGAGGATGTGGAAGCCGTCTGCGCTACCCGGGTCACCAATCATATTTTCGACATGATCAATGCCATTGCCGCCAAAGCGCCGAAACAGGCATTAGAACTGTACTATGACCTGCTCGCCCTGAAGGAGCCTCCCATGCGGATCCTCTTTCTCATCGCCAAGCAATGCAATATGCTGCTGCAGACGAAGGAGCTGAAAAATAAGGGCTTTGACAACCGTGCCATCGGATCCAAAATCGGCGTAGCACCCTTTATCGCAGGAAAATACGTGAACCAGGCCGCAAAATTCAGGACATCCGTTCTGCGCCATGCCGTGGAAAAATGTGTGGAGGCGGAGGAGGCTGTCAAAACCGGCCGCATGAATGACATGATGAGTGTGGAGATATTGATTTTATCTGTCTTGCAGTAAATTCCCCGTGCAAAAAGCCGATAAGGCAGGCTTGGCCGCTCCACCTTGCATAAAAGTCTGGGGGAGCAGACCATGGAATGCTTACTTGCATTCTATGGTCTGCAAACCGCCCCCGCAAGGCAGTACTCGGAAAAGAATACGCACCTTTGCATAGATAAGCCCCAATGCGCCAACCCGTATATTCCCCGCAGGTTGGCGCATTTCCTTCACTTTATAATCGTAAATTCGTTTTGTTTTAATTTAACAGTTTTGCAAAACTTCATCATCTCTCTACAACAGAAGATTTCGGAAATAGCGGATCGAGTAATCGATTCCCTTCTCCCCAAGCTCCCCGTGCCAGTTAGCGGAATGCGGCTCTATGCTTAATGCTCTGTCATATCCCTTTGCATGAAGGATTGCCAGAAATGCTCCCCAGTTGGTCTGGTCCAGGCCCGCAGGCGGATCGTCATAACGCTCTCCGTCGATCACCAGAGAGCCCTTCAAATGTACATGCAGGAAACGATCTCCCCAGTCTCTGGCTTCCTTCAGATAATCACCGCCGTCGTAGATACAGTGAGAGGGATCATATTTGATATACAAATCTTTCAAATATCCATGAATTACGGTATAAGCCATAGGATTGCAGACAAAATTATTCCATCTGCAGTTATAGACCGCAATCTTGACTCCCTTTTCCTTGCCGTGTGCAATTAATTTCTCAAAATATGCGATAGCAAATCTGCAGTTCTCATAATAGGACAATTCCTCCACATAGTTACAGCCGGTAATATAGACATCGCATTCCAGGCTGGCCGCGGCATCGATGAGCCGATATTCCAGATCGAGTTCCTCCTGACGGATCCCTTCCCTGCAAATCCTGTCGCTCCCCCATCTGCCCACAGCTCCTACGGGCATCTCATATTTCCGGCTCCGCTCGCGGATCACATCCACATTTTCCAGAAAAACCTCCGCCCGATCATTTACATCCAACTCTATAAATTCCATGCCCCGTTCTCTGGCATCTTGAAAATCCTGCTCTTCAAACCATGCTATTCTGCCAAGTTTCATATGCTTCCTTTCCGCCCCCAACCGGGAGCCCGATTTGTGGCATATATGTCATATACTCTGTTTCGTCCGTTTCAGTTTAGGAAAAATACACCGGTTTTCCGGTTCTGCCCGACTCGTAGATCGCCTCCAGAATCTGCGTCACCACCATTGCCTGTCTGGGCTTTACGGTCAGCGGTTCCCCGTTCACGACTGCATTGTAAAATATACCCTGTTCCACATCCTCCGGATTCGCTGATGCACCGTCATAAAATGCCACGCCCCCGGCGTTCAGATCCGGTTTCTCCACACACTGCCTGCCATGGTTGACTCTGTTGATCCGCAGGCCATCCGCCATATCCGCGCCTGCTTTGGTTCCGCACAGCGTCGTCTGGGCTTCTCTCACATCCAGGGTATTCAGCGCCCAAGAGGACTCCAGAACGATGGTAGCGCCGTTTTTCATCCGGATAAACCCAAAGGCAGAGTCCTCCACCGTATAAACTGCCGGATCCCAGTCTCCCCATGCGTTTCCCGTATCCTTCTGCTCTGCAAGTTTGCGGTACACGGATCCTGTCACCATCTCCGGCTCATAATTATCCATCATCCACAGGGTCAGGTCCAGTGCATGGGTTCCGATATCGATCAAAGGACCGCCGCCCTGTTTCTCCTCATCCAGAAAAACACCCCAGGTAGGCACTGCTCTTCTGCGGAGCGCATGGGCCTTAGCATAATATATCTCACCCAGCTCTCCATTTTCGCAGGCGCTCTTCAGATAAGCGGAATCTGCGCGATAACGGCTCTGATAGCCGATGGTCAATACCTTTCCTGTCCGCTCTGCTGTCTCTACCATGGCCTTCGCCTCTGCGTAGGTTTTCGCCATAGGTTTCTCGCACATCACATTCTTGCCTGCCTCCATGGCGGCAATGCTGATGGGCGCATGGGAGCTGTTAGGTGTCAGCACATATACAGCCTCCAAATCTTCGCGGATTAAGGCTTCATAATCCTTATACACCCGGGCATCCTCTGTGCCGTACTTTTCCTTCGCCTTCTGCGCCCGCTCTTCAATCAGGTCACAGAATGCCACAATCTCAAAATTTCCGTTCCTCTTCATTGCAGGGAGATGCTTTGCATTTGCAATTCCGCCGCAGCCAACTACGCCGACTCTTAATTTTCTCATAGTATTCTCCTATTCCAATTGTCATTTATGACAATTTGTGTCATTTATGACAATTTGTGTCACTTATAGCAATATGTTATCATTAATTGGAATTTCTTCCCCTCTATGGGAGTTTATTTCGCATCATTTTACCGATTCCGCGTCAAATTATAACCTTAACTTTATGACTTCTCCTGTCTCAGCCGACCTTCCGATTGCCTCCATAAGTTTCATAACGCGCATTACCTGCGGCAGACGGATCAGGCTTTCTTCTCTGCCCTCCAAAACGGCCATGACATTGTAATAAAATTCGCGCACATCACTCTTTACTTCCGGAAGGGGCTCTGTGAAAATACTGTCGTCCCGTCTGGGCGCCATGGTCTTGGTCAGCCCGGCCGCCGTGATGACCGGCATTACGTCCTTCTCATCCACGCCGGAAGCCCGCACTATCTTTCCGTTCAGCTGCCAGTCCTCGATCACTGCAGTTCCGTCGGTTCCGAGCACATACCATCTGGGCAGGGATACGAAATTGCTGGTCCCTACCTCCACCATGGCACTCACCCCGTTTTCGAATACCAGCTCCGTGTAGAAGCCGTCGTCCACCAGCTGATTTGTCACATGGGTCACCGTGGCATATACGCTGTATAAAGGTACATCCGCAAACAAGAGCAGCAGCTGATCCAGAAGATGAACGCCCCAGTCCAGAATCATCCCGCCTCCATGCTCCTTTTCCTGTCTCCAGTCTCCCGGAATTCCCCTGGAACCATGCACTCTGGATTCCAGGCGGAAGAGTTCTCCCAGCTTTCCCTCTTCCAATATCTTCTTAACCGTCATGAAATCTTCGTCCCACCGTCTATTCTGGTGAACGGTCAAAAAGCGCCCTGTCTCCTCCGATACATCGATCATTTCCTGCAAGTCTGCGCTGCTCAGTGTCACAGGCTTCTCGCTGATCACATTCTTCCCTGCCCTCATGGCCGCTATGGCCACGGGTTTATGTACATCATTCGGAGTGGCGATCAGCACCAGATCCGTGGTCTTATCCGCCAGCAGATCCTCCAGTCCCTCATATACATGAAGCCCCATATCCGCCGCATGATTACGCTGTTTCTCTTTGATGTCCCAGATACCGGCTATCTCCAGATTCTCTATGGTCTTGATCTCGTCATAGTGCCAGCCTGCCATTCCTCCGAATCCTACAATGGCTATCTTATGCTTCATATCTTTGTCTCCTATTCCAGTTCCGCGTCTGAACGGACCATACCCTTTTCAGCAGAGGACTTCCGCACGCTTAGAGCTTGCGTCCGTAACTCCTCTGGGGTACGGTCCGTTCAGACGCTGTTTTCCAGTTCCGCGTCTGACCGAACCCTACCCTTTTCCGCAGAGGACTTCCGCACGCTTAGAGCTTGCGTCCGTAACCCCTCTGGGGTACGGTCCGTTCAGACGCTGTTTTCCAGTTCCGCGTCCAAACGGCCCGTCAAGCCCAATACATCGCGCCTCTATCTTCATAAATCAGCACATTTTTCAGGAAGCTGATTGCTTTCTCCAGTCCTTCTCTGCCGGACATTAATCCGTCTTCGTGCTCTATGCTGATGGCGTAATCATAGCCGGCCATACGCAGCTGTGAAATGATATTTTTCCAGTAATCCTCCCCGTGCCCGTATCCCACCGTGCGGAAAATCCAGGAACGATCCCGCTCTTGACCATAATGGGTGGTATCCAGAACACCGTTGACCGCCGTATTTATGGCATCGATTCCGGTATCCTTGGCATGGAAATGGAAAATCGCATGTTCCTTTCCCAATTCCCGAATAGCTGCGCCGGGATCCATCCCCTGCCAGATCAGATGGCTGGGGTCAAAATTCGCGCCGATTTCAGGCCCTACTTCCCTCCGGAGCCGCAGCAGAGTCTTCGTATTGTATACACAGAAGCCGGGATGCAGTTCCAGCGCAATCTGAGAGACGCCGTGAGCCCGTGCAAAAGCCGCCTTCTCCTTCCAATAAGGAACCAGTATCTCATTCCACTGATACTCCAGAATCTCGGTAAAATCATCCGGCCAGGGGCAGGTAACCCAGTTGGGCGTCCGATCCTCCCTGCTTCCTCCGGGGCATCCGGAAAAGGTATTGACCACCGGTACCTTCAGCTTCTCAGCCAACAGGATCGCATTGGTAAAATCCTTCTCGAACCGCTCTGCCACTGCCCTGTCGGGATGCACCATATTTCCGTGGCTGCTCAGAGCGCTGATCTCCAGATGGTACTTGTCCAGCGTCTCCATGAAGCGTTCCCTCTTTCCCTCATCTGCCAGAAGTTCCGCTGCGTCGCAGTGAGCCTTCCCCGGAAATCCGCCGCAGCCGATCTCCACCATCTGCACACCTCTCTCGGCCAGAAATCTGCATGCCTCCTCAAAGGGCAGATCTCCCAGCGCTACCGTCAATGTTCCTAATTTCATAGACTTCCCTCCATTTCTTTTATCTATTTTTACTATTGATTTGATTATAAAAAAAGACAGCAGAATAAGAAAGATACATTCTGCTGTTTATACATACGATTCTGCTATTTATGTATACGCCTTAAAATATTTTCCGGACGAACCAAGTATTGTGAACGCTGTTGTAATACCGGATAAAAATCCTCTACCGCCTCAGCACCTCGGAGGGCGCGCAGCCATAATAGCGCCGGAACTGCCTTCCGAAATGATTATAATCCCCGAATCCCACGCTGTCCGCAACCTCAGTCACAGTTCCTTCCTTTTTCTTCAAGAGATTCATGGCTTTTTTGAGCCGCACCTCGTTAATATATTGCAGCGGAGCCATGCCCATACTCTCCTTAAACAGATGATTAAATCTATCCTCGCTGAGATGCACAATTTCCGCCAGTTCCCTGTTACCGATCTGCCGCGTATAATTCATCTGAATATAATCTATTACCATATTCAGCCGCTCCAGCTGTTTCTTCCGTCTGTCACTCTCCTTCTCCGTGAGAAACTCAACCGTATATTCCCGCACCAGATGAGCAATCAATTCAAGCATCTTTCCTTTACAGACCAGCCGATACCCTATTTTCTGCTCCTGAAATTCCTCATGAATCACAGACATGATCTCGTCTATCTTGTCATCCTGCTCGATCAGCGACTTGAATATGACATTCTTGTCAGCAAGCTCCTTTGAGAAAGCTTCCATCTCAAAGATCATCACCATCACTTCCATATGAGTCCCGTCACAGTATCCGGAGTGAATTTCATTGCTGTTGACAATCACCAGATTTCCCTTACCCGCATAGATTTCCCTTTGGTTTAAATCCAGTAAAGTATGTCCCTCTCTGACATAATGAAGCTCGATATGTTCATGCCAGTGGGGGGAAAAATACTGGGTCTTACTGGAGACATCATTGACATGCATCTGTACCGGAAATTCAGGATCGCTGATAATCTTCTGTTCATATAAAGCAAGGGACTGCATCCTGTCCTCACCTCCTGTCAATATCGCACTGCGGCACAAACGGCTGCAAATGGCATAGATTGTCACAAACGGCTCAAGCTGCCACATGCGGCATGATTACACAATCGACGCAAGCTGCCGCATACGGCACAGCTTAACACAAGCGCCGCAAACTGCCACATGCAGTACAGAACTTCAGCATATCATACACAATACCACACCAACGCCGGACCTCTGCCGCTATCAACATTATAACAAATGATGTAAAAAAAGCAAAGACCGGAGAACAAAGATTCTCCCTATCGCAGAAAGCTATGTATTACAACTCCCTCTTCATCACAGCTTACGGTGACTGCACCCGACTGTGCGGTCTGCATGATATATGTCCCGCATGCCTCCAGCCGGCCGAGAAGCTCTGCATGGGGATGGCCGTAGCGATTGTTCCTGCCGGAGGAAATCACTGTAAGCAAGGGACTCAGCCGGTCAAGAAGCTCCTCCGGCGTGGAATTGCGGGAGCCATGATGCGCTGCCTTCAGCACGGTAATTTCCCCGATGCCTCTCTGATCTATCTCCTGGCAAAACGATTCCTCCCCCTTCTCCTGTACATCCCCCGTTAAAAGCAATGTCCACGCCGGCTCCCCGCTCCCTGCGGCATTCTCTGACACATTTTCGTAGAATTCCACCAGGAAACATTCCGAATACGCATTCACATCCCCGGCAGGAAATCCCTTCTCCGGATGCAGGCATGTGAATACTGCACTGCCGCTGTCCCAGCTGTCTCCTGCAGCCAGATACCCTATTGCCACCGGCGTCTTCTGATCTGCCCCTGCCGCTGCTTCCAGCAATCCGCCCAGCTGTTCTTCCCTGGCGCCTTCCTCGATATCCGGCAGCAATAGCTGGCGCACCGTGATATGATTGTCCCCTCCCAAGGCAAACAACTCCTCCGCACCGTTCACATGATCCGCATCCGGATGAGACAGAAATACAGCGTCTATGGTTCGGATTCCATTGTACTTCAAATAAGGGATCAGGACGTATTTGCCGATATTTTTCCGGCTGCTGCTTCCGCAGTCAAACAGATAATTCTGTCCGGAAGCAGTACGCACCAAAATGCCGTCCCCCTGCCCCACATCCAGGAAGGTGACGCTGTTTTTTGCCGGAGGACGCAGAACGAACAGCAGGACTCCGAAAAACATGCCTGCGTAACCGCCAATCATGCCTGCCCCCTTTTTGCCGCGTCGGGAACCTGCCGCCGCATCCATTGAGCCTGCATTATTTTCCATATATTCTATCAGCTGTCTCAGCAAAACTACCCCTGCCAGGATCAGATAATAAACACATATCTGCCATATCTTCGGGCACCCCGGATTCCATGTGTGAAAAGGAAGGCCGTCAAAACAGCTGCACAGAAACTCATATCCGTTCAAGATCAGACGGTCAACCATTCCCAGTATTCCAAGCCCCGGTACCAGCATAGCCAGCAGCCCTGTAATCATCATAGGTTTCAGAAAAGGAATCACAAACAGGTTCAGGAATACAGAATACAACGGAATTTCGTAATAAAACCACAGCTGTACGGGCAGCGTAGTCAATGTGATGGAAAGGCTGGCAAACAGGGACGCAAGCAGGCCTTTGAGAACCTGTCCAGGTATCCTTCCCTTCTGCTTCCCCCTCTCCCTCCCGTCCGGCAACGGGGGCATCAGTGCCGGATACACCACCCCGATCCCCAACACTGATGTAAAGGACAGCAAAAACCCGCTGTTTTCCAGATAAAACGGATTTCGGAGCACCATCAGAGCCCCCATCAGACCCAATGCAGTCAGCATGTCATAGGTCCTGCCCGCCACCTCTGCCAACATTTTGATCAGATACATGCCGATAGCCCGGCAGGCAGATACGCTGAATCCCGTCATGCATCCATAGAGCAGCAAAATCACACTGCCTCCCGCCGCGCAAACTCCTGTCGGCAGTCCCGTCCTGCGCAGCAGCCGGTAGATACTCATGCCGATAATCGTAATATGCAGGGAAGAAATGCTTAGAATATGCAGAATTCCATTTCGCTTGTATAAATCCTTCAATTCTCCGTCCAGCTCGCTCTTATCTCCCAACAGCAGCGCGCTCATCACAGCAGCCTCCTTCTCTGGAAAAATGCGGTAAAGCCGTTCCTTCAAACATTCCTTTAGCCGATACAGCCGCTCCCTGATGAGCCACGTACCTTCTCCCGCTGCCAGAAGAACGGCTTTCCTTACTTTACCGCCGATTTCCAGCGTCCTGTAATAAACCGACGCATCGAATTCTCCGGGATTTGTGGCCCGGGAATAGGGCATAAACGTACCCTGAACCGCCACCATGCTCCCTAATGGGATCCCTGGGGCATCTTCCATGTCACATATGATATTTTCCTGAATCGGAACGAACTGCTGCGAATCTGCAGCCGACTGCCCGAAGGCATTTGATCCTGCGTAAAAAACAGATTTCAGATAAATATTTGACTCGTCTTTTTGGTACACCTGCCCGGTAATCACTACCTGGCTGTCCGCCTCCAGTGTCCCGGCGCGGATACAGCCCTCCTGCAGTTCATCCGCCCGTCCGGTTTTCAGCCGGAGGGCGGCAATCATCACCAGGAACAGGGCAGCCATGAATAATGGGCGCCTCATTCCATTCTCCTTTCCCATTCCTAAGGAGTGCGGTTCACTCCTAAGGAGTATAAGTCACTCCTAAGGAGTATGAGTCACTCCTAATGCAATTTTCTCATTTCCCTGCGGACGGAGGCAAACAACGCAATACACGCCACAGCCCCCATAAACAGATAAGCCTGCAGCATGGGAACAAAATTGTAATGCTCCCCCTTCCATACCGTATAAAAGTCCCGGTTAATATAAGTAACCGGCAGCATCTTCGCTGCCACCTGCAAAACAGAAGGCATATTGTCATAGGTGATTCCCATCATTCCCCCCAAAATCATCTGTGCAAAGTACAAAAGCATCGTCACGCAATAAGTGAGGCTGAACTTTTTAAGAAGCGAGGCAATGGCATGGGCCAGGCAAAACAAAATCACACTGAATACCAGAATACAGACCGCATACAGCAATGCGCCCGACACCTTCGGCAATTCCACCCCCACGAAGCCATATCCTACGATAAAATAAAGCAGGAATGCAATCAGCATAAATAATGCCTCCGACAGAATCCTGTTGCACAGTGTCTCACTGATCCTGATGCCGAACAATTCCATCCGCTGCGGTATCCCCTTTTCCAGCTCCTGCGCCTGGTTCACCCCGTATCCCATAAAAATCGTTGCCATGGGAATCATCGCCCCGATCCCCAGAAAGATGGATGTTTTTACGGCGGGCAATGCGGTCTGATCTACCATCTCCCCCACAACGGCACGAGTGATAATGACCATCATCAAAATCGGCATGCCCACTCCGAAAATGTGCACATAAGGATTCCCGATGACCTTCCGAAATTCAAAAAGGAGCATATGTTTTGAAAACAGTTTTCTCTTATTTCCCATGATTCCCCTCCTTCACTGCGCTCTTCGTTTTTCCTGTCTCTCCCGGCACGGCTCCGCGTTTTTCTTCCGCCTCATCTTTGTATACCTTATCCTTCGCATTGATGTAGAGGATTTCGATATCATTGTTGCTGCGTTTGTAATTGACATCATGTTCCCGGAGCAATTCGGTGACCCGCTTTTCCTTTTCCGCGCTCTCGCAGGATAGGGCAATCAGATGGGCCGGGGAGGCCAGCTTTCTGTAATCCGCCAAAAGCGCTGCATTCTCCCGGGTATTGCCCACTACAATCACAGCTCTGCCGCAATATTTCCGGAACAATTCCTCCTTCCTTCCATAGTCGACGACCTGCCCTTTATCCAGAATCAGCAGCTTGTCGGCCAACTGATCCAGCTCTTCATAATAATGGGACACAATTAAGAAGCTGGCATCTTTATCCTGATACCACTCTGCCAGCTTTTCCACCAGCTTCTGTCTGGTCTCAAAATCCAGCCCTGAGGTCACCTCGTCATAAAAGGTCAGAGACGCGTCCTGCATCATAACCAGTATGATGGTAAACCGTTGTTTCTGCCCGCCGGACAGTTTTGAATATTTTTTCCGCAGGCAGTCCTCGAACTCAAAAAATGAAATCAGCTCCTGAAGCTTTTTGTCTCTGGAGATCTTCGTTCCCAGGATCGCTTCCATGATATACTTTACCGGCATCGCATCCGTATACTCATTAAACTGCATATGGACCGCCATCTGCTCCGGTTTCAGTTCGGTCCGAATGATCCCCTGATAGGGCACCAGCCCCAGAATGCTCTTAATTAATGTAGTCTTGCCTGCTCCGTTGGAGCCGATCACTCCCACCCGGTCCCCTTCTGCAATCTCAATAGGCGACTTAACGGAAAGCGCCGTCTCCGTACCGTATCGCACGGTTGCACTTTGAATGGACAGCAGCATATATTCCTCTCTCCTTTACTTGGTATTCTGCGGCATTTGCACTGGAACTTCCTGCCGCCATTCTGATTGTAACAGAGCCGTGTGAAGATCGTATGAAGACCGGATGGAGCTTTCCTGCATCCTTCAGAAATGTATCATGGCGATAACGCTCTCTTCTCCGTTTACCACAGAGAGCACGAAATTTTGTTTTTTTGCAAAATAAGACGCAATGTACAGACCCAGTCCATGGCTGTCCGCCGCCCCGCCCCCATGGCTGCCGCTGACAAAGGGTTCCAGAATATGAGGCAGCAGTTTCTCCGGGATGGTCACGCCATAATTCTCTATCCTTATTTCCGCCTCTCCCTCTTCTCCCCCGGCCCGCAGCGTAATCTCTATCCGCCCCTCTGCCGGCGTATATTTCACGGCATTTGACAGGAGATTATCCAAAATCTGGGTCAGCATCATTTCATCCCCATGTACCGTCAAAGATTCCTCCCCGCAAATCCGGGCCTGAATTCCCTTGTGGTCCAGCCCCACCTGACAGCACTGCAGCCGCTCCTGCATCAATCTCCCCGCATCCAGAGATTCCATCTTTCTGTTCTGTGCACAGTGGTTCAGATACAAAATATCCTCCGCCATGCGCCGCATGGACAGCAGCTGTTCCTTCACCTTCGGCAGATAGACTTTGGTGTCTTTGTATCTGCCGATTTCATTCATCATCCCCTCCACCAGCAGCAGCGCCGCCGCAATTGGTGTCTTCAGCTGATGGGAAGACGTGCGCAGAAACGTCTCCTGGCGTTGGTTTTCTTCCTCAAGCTGCGCGTTTTTTCTCTCCAGCTGGCGGTAGCTTTCCCTGATCTGCAGATAAAAATCATCCAGCGTATCCGCCAGTATCCCCACCTCATCCTTTCTCTTGGACCATGTATCCGACAAACGCCCCACCGTGAAATTCCGATCCGCCTTCATCTCTCCGGCATGCCGCACCAGCTCTACAATGGGCCCGACGATTCCTCTTGAATAAACCTGTGAAAACAACAGCACCAGCAGCAAAATCACCGCCCCCAGCATGGGAAGGCTCTGCAGCACCACCGGGCGGATTTCGCCGGCATCCGGCGCTACCACGGGCAAAATAGATAAAACCAAACTTTTATCCGTCTGTTCCACAGCGATATAATTTGTATAACGATTGCTGGAATCTTCGATACCGGACTCTATGATGATCAGATCATTAGAATAAGAATGCATTTCTACATATGCATTGTGATAATCCTCTTCCAACTCCCGGACATACAGCATACGGACATCAACAGGCAGGGAACTGTCTTTAGACACAGTCTCCTGCAAATAGGCGCCCAGCTCCTCCATCTCCTGTGCCAGGGCAGCTTCCGTATTCTGCGCCTCCTGATCTCCGTAAGAGAGCAGTGCCTCCCTGCACATCTGCAAAATCTGCCGCAGCCTTTCGTCTCTCATCGTGACTTGTGCGGAAAAAGCCTTCCCCGCTATCAGGATCTCATCCCCCCGAAACGGTATCTCCACGGAAAAACAGGCCGTTGCATTTTTCACCCTCACACCGTCATAACTGCCCTTTTCCATATATGCGGTATGCTGTTCCCGGATGGAACGAAGGTTTTGCTCCATCACATGTTCCACATAGAGTGACGGCAGCATATAGATAAAATATCCGATCAAAAACAGCATCATAACTCCTGCCAGCACCATGCTGTACAGCAGGTTCTTGTGCCTAAGCCCCATAATACGCCTCCCGTTTCACCGCTGCCCCTACCCTATGGCATCCATGTCAAACTGATATCCCACTCCGATTACGGTCTTAATACAGGGCACAGGCAGCTTCTTGCGCAAATTTTTCACATGGGCATCAATAATCCGGTCATTGCCGATATAATCTTCGTTAAAGATGCTCATGATCAGCTGCTCCCTGGTAAACACACGCTCCGGCTCCCGGTACAGGGTCTGCAGCAGCAGATACTCGCTCAAAGTAAGAGGCAGCTTCTCCCCATGGTACAGGGCACAGTAGGCCTCCTCTTTCAGCACCAGTCCCTTCCGCTCCCCTGACTCCTCTCCGAAGGTTCCTTTGGTGCGCCGCAAAATAGTCTCCATCCGCTTCAGCAGGATGATGGGGGAGACCGGCTTAATCACATAATCATCCGCATACAGATTAAAAGCCTTCACCTGACTCTGTTCATCCTCCAGTGCCGTCAGCATAATCACCGCCGTCTGCTTCCGATAACAATGGATGGATTTCAGTACCTCAAAACCATCTGCCCCCGGCACACAGATATCCAGCACCGCCAGGTCAAAATCCTGCTCCCGCACCAGGCGGATGGCACTCTCCCCCCGTTCGGCCGTAGTAACCTGATAGCCCGCCATCAGCATATATTCCGTTAATACCTCCCGAATTGTAGGTTCGTCCTCGAGAAACAGTACCCTGTATGCCGTCTCTTTCATAGTTCCTTCCCTTTTTCATTCCTTCCGCTATTTGTCCACAGTGGTCACAATATCAAGATTCCGTTCGAAAGTTGACGTCGGAAGGCTTGAGGGTACCTCGCCGTTGATCAGAATCTGTACTTTATTGATATTGCTCAGCTCCGCCAGGGAATTCACGATGGCATACACAGATACGTCCGTAGATACATTATTGACCACCGCCAGGAAATTCTCGTCCAGATTCACATAGCAGATTCCGTCCTTGGTCATAACGCTGACAATCTTTGTATTGGGATTGACAGACGGATATAAACCCTCCACCCGCCCGCTGGGCCCTGCGATCAGTTCCTCCACGACAAAGCGCTCCAGCGGCGTATTGGTAGAGTAATGCTTCTCCCGGTCTGCGGCAATCAGCTTCATGCCGCTTTCGTCCGCAAAATACAGCCTGATCCTGGCCTCCTCATAAGTGTTGATCTCATTTCCATCATTGTCGATAAACTGTTCCGCATTCATCCAGCCCACCGCATTTTCCTTTTTGTCCAGCAGGGGGGTGCCCTCCACGGTAACCATCACCAGCTTGACCTCCGGCAGCTGCGTCAATGTCCTCACTACCGCAGCCCGGACCAGAATCTCCGTAATCGGCGCCAATTCTTTATAGGCTTCATCCACATCGATCTGCAGATTTCCTTCCTCCAGCTTATAGCTTCTCACCTGAAATCCCATGGAAAAGGGCGCCTTATATTCCAATTTCTCCGGATTCGTCGCCAGGCACTCCATCAGCTCTTTCAGCGCTTTCTCCGATGTATCCGCCTCCATCACATGGGAGTGCATCTCCACCTTGGTCTCGGAATTGCTCACATAATAAACCTGAACGATATTTTCTGCCTCCTCCTTGCGCTTTCCGCAGGCGCCCGTCAAAAGCATACATACGAAAAGCAGCAGGAACCCTGTCTTTTTCTTCATATTCACACTCCTGTATGATCCGCCGCTTCAACCTGCTCCCGCATTGCTCAGCGGAATCTTCACCACAAAGCTGGTTCCCTCTCCCTCCACACTGGATACCGTGATCGCGCCCCTGTGCATCAGAACGGCACTCTTCGTGATGGCAAGTCCCAGCCCTGTACCGCCGATTTCTCTTGAATGCGACTTGTCCACACGGTAAAACCTCTCAAAGATGTACGGCAAATCGTCTTCCGGTATTCCCAGCCCGGAATCGCTGACTTTAAAGTTAAAATATTGATGATCCGCATCCAGCTCCACCTTCACCCAGCCATGCTCTTTATTGTATTTTATGGCATTTTCCACCAGATTGGTCATGACCAGCGTCAGCTTCACCTCGTCCACTTCCGCCATCACGGGACGCATACTCTCAAATACCACTTCTACATCTTTCTTCCGCGCAATGGGCCGCAACCGCTTCAAAATCAGTTCCGTCAGATCATTGATATTCAGAGAGACGATATTCATCTCCTGCGCTTTCTTGTCCATCTTTACCAAAACCAGCAGATCCGTGATGATCTGGTTCTCCCTGTCGATCTCCGACGCAATATCCTCCATAAATTCCCGGTACAATTCTGCAGGCGCATCCTGCTGGGCCAGCAGGGAATCCGCCAACACCTTAATCCCCGCCATAGGCGTCTTCAGTTCATGGGACACATTCTCCACAAATTCCTGTCTGGAATTATCCAATGCCCGCATCCTGGCCAAAAGCTGATTAAATGCCTCCACAATATGCGCTGTCTCCGCATAGTCCGACACGGAAATACTCTCGTCGCTGTATCCAGCCTTCACCTCGTTAATGGCTTCCGTCACCCTGTTGAACGGGCGTGTCAGGATCATGGAAAGTACCACCGCCATAGCCACAATCACCACGATCACCAGATTCTGTAAAATGACCGCCTTCCGATCCAGCACCTCCAGCGTGGCCATGGTGGCATCATTGGATATGCTGGTCAGCATGACGCCTATGACTTCGCCGGACTCCATGCTTGCATCCACAATGGGGGTGGTCATCTCTATGTAACCGTGCTCCCGGTCATAATTGGACATCGTTTCCCCCTGGAAACAGCGGATCACCTCTTCGGAAATAATGGTCTTGCCCTCACTGATGTCATAGGTATCCCTGACCACCTTCAGACCGGAATCGATGATCATAACACGGCCTTCATACAGATTGGAAATCATCTCAAGCTCCGCATTGATCACATCTTTGGACACACTGCTGCTATAGCCCTCCGGCTTCGTATTAAAATAATTATTGCTGATCAGGTGATTTCCTACGATCATCAACTGATTTTGGACAGTGGCAATTCTGTGCTGAACAGAATGTTCCTCATAATTATCCAGAATTCCGTAACGCACGATCATGCTGGGGATAACCCCGGCCACCAATACTATGATAAAGATGCGCGCCTGCAGGCTGCGCAGAGACAGAAGCCTTTTGAGCTCCTCGAATATTTTTGCGCCCATTTTCCATACTCCCGCCCGGCGCCCTGTGGCAGGCTCCGGCAGCCCCGCCCTTTTCGAAGTCCGGGGTTCCACTCTTCTCTCTTCTTCCAAAGCCATGCCTGCATTTTACCCGGCAGGTTTTATACGTGAACCAAAACGATAGATGCCAGGGCGGGCCTCACACCTGGAAATAGTAACCGACCCCCCATTTGGTGTGGACATAACGGGGCTCACTGGGGTTGGATTCCACCTTCTCCCGCAGCCTTCTGATATGTACATCCACGGTTCTCACATCCCCGGGATAATCAGCCCCCCACACCAGCTTCAGCAGACTCTCGCGGCTGTATACCTTATCGGGATTGAGCATCAAAAGTTCCAGTAATTCGAACTCCTTGGCAGTCAGGCCGATCTCTTTGCCGGCAATGAATGCCCGCCGTCCCTCGCAGTCCAAACGCACCTCTCCCCGCTCCACGCTTTTGGCAGAGGGCGTCTCTCCCATGATCCGCTTCGGTTCCGTGCGCCGCATGATGGCTTTAATCCTGGCCTTCACCTCCAGAATATTAAAGGGCTTGGTAATGTAGTCATCCGCACCGTATTCCAGCCCCAGTATCTTGTCCATGTCCTCTCCCTTGGCAGTCAGCATGATAATAGGCACGTTGGAAAACTCCCTGATCTGCTGACAGACCTCGAAGCCGGTGATCTTCGGCAGCATCACGTCCAGCAGAATAATATCATATTGATTGGCCCGGGCATATTCCAGAGCTTCCTCTCCGTCATACGCGCAGTCCACTTTCATATCGTCCTGCTCCAGGCTGAAGCGAATTCCCTTTACAATCAATTTCTCATCATCCACCACCAAAGCTCTCTTCCCGGCCATAACATTCTCCCCACACTCATTTTGTCATTTTCCCACGGTAATCTTATCCCGAATCTTTTCGTACATTGCAGTCTTGATACCGCTTACCTTCATAATATCCTCACAGCACTCGAACCCGCCATTGGCTTCCCTCCAGGCTATGATGTCCGCCGCTTTTGCTTCGCCTACCCCCGGCAGGGTACATAGCGCGGCAACATCGGCCGTATTGATATTCACCAGACCGGAAGCCTCGTCCGGCTCCGCCGCTTCGGTCTGCACTTCCTCTCCCAAAGCAGGGAAATACAGTTTCTGCCCGTCGTTTACCCAGTCTGCCAGATTCACCGCTTCTCTGGCTGCCTCCGCCGCAAAACCGCCGGCAGCCGCCAGCGCCTCCTCCGCCCTGCTTCCTGCAGGAATCTCCACCACGCCCGGACTTACCACGGCGCCGCACACATAGACCCGGATCACCTCATCCTGCTTCGCCTCTTCACTCTCCGGGGAATCGGCTGTGCTCTCCTGTGTATTTTCCGGCAATGTGCTCTCCTGCGCCGGTTGTGACATGTTCCCGATCAGGATCCCGGGCTCCTTCTCCCCGCAGCCGCCGCACAGTATACAGGCAGCTGCAACATACAATGCCGTCAAAATAGTTCTTTTTTTCATCATAGCCCCTTTCTCTCTTCCTCTTCGGATTTACGGAAAAGTCAAAAAGGGATTGCCTCTCTATGCTGATTATTTTATTGTATCGGAATTGTATCCTTTTTACAAGGGGCTTTTGAAAATCTTCATGAAAACTTCATATTACTTCATTTCCATTTAAAAATTATGATTCCGGCCACGGCTACCGCCATTCCCACAGCCTTGCGCCACTCCCAGGGCTGCTTCTCCACTCCGAACCAGCCGAAAAGCTCTATGACATAAGCCACTGCCAGCTGTGCCACCACGATCAGCATCACCGCCTTGGCAGGCCCCAGCAAATCCATACTTTTAATCACGGTATAAGTAATGAACGCACCGATAGCGCCCCCCAGAAGCATATACTTGGGCTGTACCGAAAATACCTTCATCAGGCTGCTTCTATCCGTACACACCCATGCTCCGAGGCAGACGAAAAGAGCTGTCAGCTGCACAAACGCACTGGCAGTCCAGATACTGGAAGACTTGGTCACCTGGGTATTGAACACCCCCTGAACACTCATCAGGGCCCCGGAAATCAACGCAATAAAAAATCCAATCATAGGGTTACACCTTCCTTCGTTTCTTTTCTCTTAAGTGTATCCCATGATTGGATAATTATGCACAAAACGTCTCACTGAAGTGCCTGTCCTTCACTGACCTGAACGGTAATCGTATCCGCCAGCTCCTGCACCAGCTGCGTCACGTCGGCCCCGTTCCATACCTTTGAAAACAGCCCCTCCAACTGAAGCCAGAAATTCCCCGTCTCCATCATTTTGGGCAGCGGTATACTCTTTGCGTACTCCTGCTTAAACACCTGCAGACCTGCAAGATCCGACTCCATATGAAGATTGGCCGATACCTTTCCGGTCCTTTCATACAGCGAATCCGCATACTCTGTCACCAGATATGCCGCAAAACGGTTTGCCAGCTCCTCATGCTCCGAATAGCTGTTCACCGCCACCGCGTTGGTTACGGACATAGAACGGCTCCCAAGCTCCCCGCTGACCTGGGGCATAGGGGCCACTCCGTAATTAAAGCTCAAAATCCCCTCCGCCTTCGCATCTTCCAGGCGCTTTACGGCATCGCTGGTAGCTATGGTAAAGACCAGTTTTCCCTGACAGAAATCATCTATTACAGAATAGTAATCCACCGTATCCGATTCTATGAAAAAGAACTGATTCAGAGCCTTATATACCTCCAGGCACTGAATGGTCTCCGGATTGTTGATATTGATCCTGGCGGGATCGTCTCCGCTGTCCCCTCCCACGATCATATAATTGCCCGCAAAAAAGTAATTATAAAAAATATCCGTAACATCCCACTTAAAAATGGCTTCCACCTGTTCCGGGGCGTTGTATTCATTGGCGAAGTTTAAAATATCATCAATAGTGGAAGGCAGAAGTTCCTTCACCCTTTCATCCACCAGGGCTTCCATTTCACCATCCGGCTCCGTTCCATCCTCCCCGGAGCCTTCGCCGCCTTCCTGCAAACCGCCCTCATTTTGGGCATCTGCATCAGCCTGGGAAGTTCCATCCCCTTGGGTATTTCCGCCCTCCTGGCTGCTTTCACCTGCCTGGGCGTCCTCATTCCCCTGGCCTTCTTCCTCCGGCCCGTTTTCCTCGAAATCAGCCATTGCCGCTTCCCCTTCGGCCGCATCCCTTTCCGCCTCAATCTGGCTTCTGGCGAATTCCTCCAAGTACGTCCTGTTATAGAGCAAGGAACTGGTTTCGAAATAAAAAGGATAGCCGATGGTTTTATTTTTATATGTGACTGCCAGGCGGGCGGCATCCGGATATTCTTCTTTAATCTCCCCCCAGCTTTCTTCGCTTATCGGGGAAGCCAGCCCTGCAAGAAAAGCCTTTTCCAGGGAATCGTTGCTGATAATGTATAAATCCGGCATATTTTCCGATTGAATGGAAGCTTTATTGATTTCCTCCAGGTACTCCAACCCGGAAGCCAATACCGGAATAACCCTCACATCATGGGCTTCCCCATAGGCCACGGCAGCGCTTCCCAGATAATCGGTAAGCGCCTCATCCGTATACCAGAAATAAATGGTTTCTTTCCCCCTGGTAAAAATAGATTCCTCTTGTTCCTGACTGATTGTTTTTCCCGACAGGCCTACTACCGCCACCGCCGCAGCGGCACATGCAATTACCGCCATAGTAAAAAGCCTTTTCTTAAGCCCCATGCTTTTCTCCTAACCTCCATATTGTATCTTTGCTGCCCATTTTCCTGGCATCGGCAATATATCCCTAACAAAACAGTTTACAAACACTCTCTGCTTTTCATCATAACATTTCCGCCAGGCATTTGTCCAATATATCCGTCATTTCATCCACGTGTTCCGTTTCTATGATGAGCGGCGGCACGATCCGGATAATATTCGGCCCCGCATTTATCAGTATCAGCCCTTTCTCCATGGCTTTATGAATGATATCGCCCACCGGTTCTTTGCACACCAGCCCCTGCATCAGGCCGGTTCCCCTTCTGCATTCTATCATATCATATTTTTCCGCCAGTACATCCAATTTTTCTTCCAGATATGGGCTTATCCTGTTTACATGGTCAATGATTCCCTTTTCCTCA